>ERZ1740068.82-NODE-82-length-60547-cov-7.509819_pt1 | contig 60547 bp, 49 predicted proteins | sample MGYA00581735_ERZ1740068 | MGnify/ENA primary metagenome ERZ1740068 (study PRJEB43018, sample SAMN04849740) | marine metagenome | isolation source: floating plastic debris | place: Pacific Ocean | collected 2008-08-30 | study: EMG produced TPA metagenomics assembly...
CCACCTCAGATGCCCTCGAACGCAGTTGGTAGCAATGGCTGTCTGCACCAAAAATTCGTTTGGACGGGTCAGCCAGTCGAGCCATAGAGAGCTTGTCCTTTATGCGCAACAATTGAATACGGTGAGCACTGCTCATACCCTCATGTAGATTTTTCAAGGCCAAGAATGGAAAATGCTCTGCTACTCAACCAACATTCCTAACTATATGGAACTGCAACTGAAGTAAAAATTAGCATGTTCAGCATGACTTAGAAACCGCTAAAGTGAAATCAACCTTCAAGCACAAACCAATCGTCCCACTTCGAAAAGCCAAGGTGTTGCCGTTTGTAGCCTTTTGAAGTAAGCAAATCATAAATCTTTTCCCTGGTATCGGTAAAGGCATGCTCGCAGGTAATGACCCGAAACCGGTAGCGGTCATGATCCAGATGCGCCAAAATTTCGTATTCGCTGCCTTCGGTATCGATGGAAAGGTAATCCATGGTGGCAGGGGCATAGTACTTGTCTAGCAGGTCGTTGAGTGAAATGGTCTTCACTTCATACGTAACACTGTCTTGGCGGGCCCTCTTATGCTCGCCGGTGCCTTGAAAATCAGAGATGGTAGAAAACTCCTTGTCTTTGCTCTCCATAAATTCCAGGCTTGCACCCGTTTCGCGCCAAACACAATCGGTTTCGATGTGGCAATTGCGGTTTTCCCGCAACTCCCCATGCCAGGAACGAGCCGGCTCTGCCAGAATCCCTGTCCAACCAAATTCCTTTTCCAGTAGGTGGGTGTTGCTCAACACCTGGCCATTGGTAGCTCCAAATTCTACAAAGTAGCCCTCTCGTTTAAAATCAAGTTGCAAAAGTACATACAGGTCTTGCCGCAACTGTGCCTTGGACTTGGGCAAAAGCGGCACCAATTGCTCCAGCTTTTCTGTTGGCATCGCCAGCAGGTCTTCTACATCTTCCTCCAAGGCCCTGAATGCCTGATAATAGTGATAGGGCAAAATTCCGATGTTAAATCGTTTTAAAACCTTTCGAACAGTTTCTTTTAGCATGTTTAGATCGATTGTGAGGCCTCGCTAATTAAAGATGGCGCAAATTAGGATTATTGAACAGGTCAAACAAAACACCCTATGACATATTCGTATAAGCCACAGTAGATCAGAACCATTCGTGACTGGCTTTGTGCCCTTGTACCTAAGCAAGGAAGTCATTGATGGCAGTAATTTGCAACTCCACCAAAGCATCACACCGTTTTTCATGGTAATATCCAAAATTGAACTCCGTATTTCTACGTATCCATAATAAACCAGGGTTTTCCCGGAGAAGGGAGAAGCTACTGCAAGCGACTTTTGTTTGGTCCTCACGATGCATCACCTGGACTGGCGAATCCTGAAAAGCCCCCAAAAGAGTAGGGAACCATTTTTGAAACCAACGACCATGAGCGATATTACACCCATCACGCTGCCTGCCCCTATCGACTGGAGCAGCAAAGTGAGCAGCGCGGAGCAACACATCAATGACCTTAAAACCGTATTTGACCAAAACCCACTGAACTACGTCAATTACATTGAAGCCCTCGTTGAGATGGCTTTAGAAACTCGGCAAAGCAACCGTAAGGCAGAGGCAGAATACTGGATGCCCTACTTGACGAACCCACAGGAAAACACCTTACAGGCTTTCCTCCTGGAGTGGATGACCTACACCCCGACCACCGCTTCTCCCGGATTGTACATCGAGCGCTGGGATTACCTCATCAACACGACAGGTGGTATGAAGTTGGCTGCGGATGCTGCATTTATACCCTGGTTCCGTAAATTCCTCGACTTTCACGGTGACTGGATCAATAGTGAAGCCTCTATTGGCACTTTGGCCGACTGGATGGTATACGGCGGTTCCGGTGCCCACCCTTTCGACATCAACGACTACGAACGTCCTGATCCCAACAGTGTAACCGGTGGTTTCAAGTCTTTCAACCAGTTTTTTCTGCGCAACCTCAAAGGTGGCCAGCGCCCCATGGGCAGCAGCGACAACCCAGCTAAAACCGTTTATGCCCCATGCGATGGTGGAGTGTTCTTCCTCGACAAAGGTGCCTCAACCACTACTTCTTATGCGTTGCCTGGCAAATCAGATGATTTCCAATTGACCGAAGCTATTCCGGGTTATGGCAAGCTGTTTGAAGGCGGCCCCTTGCTCGACATCCTGTTGTGGTTCACCGACTACCACCACTTCCATGCTCCGGTTTCAGGTACCATCATCGACCAGGGTTTGTATGAAGGTTCCTACAACTATGACTTTGGCGATTACAGTGTGAAAGATCACTTTGCGCCTAACCTTTCGGCAGATAGCGACCAGGTGGGTTGGTACAACCAACTGGGCAAGCACCAGCGCTACGTTTGGGTGATTCGCACTGAAGAGTTGGGACTGGTTGCCATGATCGCCATCGGCTTCTGGGGCGTGGGCAGTATTATCAATGCGGTTCAAAAAGGTGACCAAATTGAAGCGGGGCAATACATGGGCCACTTCGGATACGGCGGTTCTTCCATCGTACTGGCTTTCGAGCCCGGAAAAGACCTCCACTTCGAAGTAGGCAACAAGCCGGTAGCAAGCCCCAACTCTCCCGTGCTGATGAAGGTGCGCGAGTGTTTGGGCAAGAGTGGTTCCTAATTCGTTCTGTTATACTTATAAGTTCAAATGCGGAATGACCTTAAGGTGGTTCCGCATTTTCTTGTTTCCTCGATAGTTTCTCTACCTCAATTTCATCCACCATTAATAAAACATACCCATGAATCCTCAAAACAAACTATGCAATGCCTGGATTTACATTGGCGATGACGCTCCTAATGGCACCAACTACAACAGCCCAGACAGTGCCTACCAAAGATTGGTTAAAGAAAACATCTACCGTTCTGTGGATATTCTGTTCATCAGCTTTGTCACCACTTTCCCAACCGGAGACAACACCATTCCTTTGGGTGACGGCTCCTGCTACACCATTGGCGTAGACGAAAGCACTCCCAACAATGCTGGCCATCCAGGTGGCCTTACCAACTCCTACTACTTCGATCAAATTATTGAAGCTGCCAAATTGAACAATCCGGGTATTGTGGTTTCTTCTACCCTGGCCTGGGGCGAAGCCTCCATTTTGAGCAACATTTTCAACAACCCAACGAGTCCCCCATCAGCAAGTGATGAGGAAAAGGCAACACAATTTGCCAATAACCTGCTACAGTTCTTAGATGCCAAGGGCTTGAACGGCTTCGACATCGATTGGGAAGCTCCAATTGCTTCAGATGGCATCAATGTCAATCAGTTTGTGCTGTTGATCAACGCCATAGGAAAGGTTTTCCAACAACAGGAAAACAAGTATTACCTCACCCTATCTCCTTCGATGTTGGGAGTGATTTGTGATCAACACAACAATGCGGCTACCAATGCCATCAACACTTATGTGGATTTTCTAAACCTGCAACTCTATGGACAACAGCAGCAGAGTTGCCCAGGTCAAGATCCGGCACCGCTCAATGATTTGTTCGTACGCGCAGGGGTAGATGCAGATAAGTTAGCTTACGGAGCAAAGTTTGAAAGCGGCTACCAAACGGCAAGCCAGGCCTATTGTGGATTGAATGGCTTCCCGGCTTATTATCCTAACTATAAGGTCATTACCCAATGGCGACTCAATTCTGGAAACTTTCAATTCGAACAAGAGAATCAGGTAGAACTGTTTCAATTGGTTCATAACAACACTCCATGCTCATGAACCACTACTTTAATTTAAAAAAAGCCCCTTAGCGTATTGCTTTGGGGCTTTTTTATGAAATAATATTCTTCGACCCTCACTCCAAAACGCCTTCTTTCATGGCCCGGTAAACGATGCCAGCAGTGTTTTTAGCACCTAGTTTTTCCATGAGGTTTTTGCGGTGCGTTTCGATGGTGCGTTCGCTTACAAAGAGTTTCTCGGCCATATCGGCAGTTGTGTATTCTTTGCAAATCAGCTCCAGCACTTCTCTTTCACGTTCGGTGAGTCGGGTGTCGCCGGTGAGAGCTGGCGGTGTTTTTCGTTTGCGTTTCAGGCCAGCCAGCATCACTTGCGAAACCTGGTCGCTAAAATAGAATCCGTTTTGCGCCACGTTATGGATGGCCTTCACCACCACTTGCGCGTCCGAATTTTTCAGTAAGTAGCCGTTGGCTCCAATATCGAGCAGGTGCAATATGTAGTCGTCCTGATCCATCATGGTGAGGATAAGGATTTTTATCTCTGGAAAATTGGCTTTCAGCTCTCGGGTAGTTTCCATCCCGTCTTTAACGGGCATTTTCAAATCTACCAACACAACATCAGGTTGATTGCCCTGTTCAATGGCGTCAATTAACTCCTGACCGTTGCTGGCTTCCAATATCAATTGCACCTGAGGGTCTCGATCCAGAATGAGCCGAATGCCTTCCCTAAATAGTAAGTGATCGTCGGCAATGCCCACGTTAATCGTATTCATGTTTTCACGTGTTTGGGGGGTGAGTGATGGACTGTGGGAAACAGTATATTGGCCTGAGTACCTCCTGTTTTGGGAGTGGTCCAGGTTAGTTTTCCTTTCATAACGGCTACTCTACCCGAAAGGGTAGTGAGGCCAAGACTGGGTTGCTTTTGCAAGGCACCTACATCGAAGCCTATTCCATTGTCGGTATACTGCAATTCCCAACCGTCGGGGTGGTGCCGCAGCAACAGTTTTATTTGGGTTGCCTTGGCATGTTTCAAGGTGTTGTTGACCAACTCCTGAACAATTCGGTAAAGTTGCACCTCTAAGTCTAAAGACAAGCGTTCGTGAAGGTGCACTTCAACCGAAGTTTCGTAATCTCCCACCGCATCAATGTAGCGGAAGGTATCTTCAATGGCTTTTTCAAGCCCAAATTTCTCTAAATGTTCTGGTGACAGGTTGCGTGCAATGGCCCTCAATTTGGTCACTGCCCCGTCGAGCAATGCCTGAATTTTTCCTGGATCAGAAAATACACCGTCTTGCACCTTTGTATCGGGCAGAGTAAGGTAGAGTTTGGCCGTAGACAACATCACCCCTACCTCGTCGTGCAAGTCGCGGGCAATGCGGCTGCGCTCATTTTCCTGGGCTGCCATTACCGCCTCCATGCGTTTTTGCTGCTCCTCCAGCTTGAGTTGTTCCATGGCCAGATTTTGAGTAAACAACCGCCTTTGGTAATACACGAAAAACACCACCACTGCCAAGGCAAGTAGGAAGGTAAGCGAAATGCCGATGAGCATTAACCAGGCGAATTCGAGTTCTTCGGGGAGATCCATAATCCCAGGGCCAGAATAAGGTTGAAAAGTATAAAAAATAGTGCGTGGATAAACCAGATGGTAATGCCTAACTCATAGGAATAAAACAAGATATAGTTGCTGTAGATAAATACAAATAAACTACTCGAAAAATAAAGCAACACCGCGCTATTGATCCAGAAAAAAGGCAACCGTTCCAACCGATGTACGGTGAGTTGTTTCAACAGTTGATAGAAAAACGATAGTGACAAACTAATTAACAGAATTGCCTCTACCACCTTTATGTAAGTGTTGAATTGATACAAATCCTGCAAAATCATCGAATTGCCAACCGCCAACACCGTAAACCCAATCATTAGCCAACGCATAAAACCAGGGGAAGGATTTCCATTTAGCACTAAGCGATAGGCATTCGCAATCAACAAAAACTCAATTAAGGTGTTCAAATGGCCCAACCAAAGGTTCGGCATCTTAAGCACCCAAAATACCCTAGCCGCTCCATCGAGGAAAAAGCTAATGACACAAAGCCAGAAAATACTACGTAAAGCAGGCTGAAGAACACGATAGCGATACCAACCGATACCGATTGGCACCAATGTTGCCAAACAGGCCGCTAATATCACCCATTGTTGAGGATATAGTTCGGGAAGCATTTAGACGGATTAGTAGTTTACCGTGGACAAGTAGGTGGACAGGGAGCAGAGAAATCATAAAACGCCGATACTGGAGAGCCATCGTCACCCGTGGTATTGTCCCAGCCCACCAGCATCAAACCCAAAAAACCGCCTTCAGAAGATTGAAGCGAAGCCGGCGTAACCTCCCGGGAATGGTTGATGAGATAAATGCGAATGGACGAAATTTCCTGTTCTTGCGGGGCAGGACCATTTGGCCGAAGCACATCCACCATATCATCATGAAGAAAATTATAGCCTTGAAGCACACGTAGGATTTTATGCCTCCCCGAAGAAAGAAAAAGCTTTGAATAAGCTGAGGGTATCCAATTATTTATCAAGAGGTTCTCCCATGACTGTGCCCATTGTTGCAGTAAAACATTGGGTATTTTTCCATTCAAAGGGGGCGAACTTTCACCTTGGTTAAACTTTGGAGTAATGGATTGGGTGACTGGCTTGGTCAACAAAAAATATTCTCCTTGAATGGAATTATCTGCGTTTACTCCTTGAATAATCAGATTAAAAGGAGGCCTGTTGGTAGATAAACCCGGAATAGGGGGAGTATTATTATCGGGCAAAAGAGACTCATCCAAACCGAACTTGAAGACGTAGCTTGTAGTGCCAATCTGACTAATGATTTTTACCCAATCGCTAATGGTAATTTCAAATCCGTAGCATTCCTGCAGTTCATTGTTGGATTCCTCCTGCCAGGAAAACAAAGAATGAATATTAGCAGAATCAGGACTGGTATCGATAAAGTTGTAAAAAGCGTCCATCATGGTGTTGGCCTGTCCGCTTTCTAAGATGACATATCCCATATTTTTTGATTTCAAGATAAACTATCGTGGACAAGTAGGTGGACAAGGGGCTGAAAAATCGTGGAAAGTAGATAACAAATAAGAAGTATTGTCCCTTTTGTAAATACCTGCCAACATCAAACCAGCCGTATCATTGGTTTGGGTTGGATTTAATGTCATGAATTGTTTGTGAAAGCACATGTAGATGTGCACCTCGTAATCACTGAATTCCATCCTGTAGCCGTCTCCATTTTTCTCAATGATTCCATACATAGGATCGATGAGTGCTACAAACTCATTTCTCTTGAAAGAAAAACCTACCAAGGGCTGATCGATTGCGATATTTTCCCCATCGATGGTATTGATTTCTAAATTCGTTTTGTGAAAGGTGTCCAACTGCACGTTTTTATCCCATTCCTTTACCCATTCGTAAGATAAAATATCAGGAACACTGGTCATCGTAACTCCCAAAAGGGCAGCAATCACTTTAGGATAAGGGGGTGTTTTCAAAGATTCTACAACAGTTTCCGTAGATATGTTTTTAAAGATGTTTCCGATCGTTTCGGATTGAAAATCACTTTGCTTTTCAAATTGTTTGATTTCCCATGACCTCCTCTCAGCGGCAGAAATAGGATTGGCCAGTTTGAACCAAGGGGTCAAAACAGAGCCCATTTCGTTTCTACCTTGAATCAAAAGATGAAAATTAAGCTGGTCGCCCAGGTAGTTTACCTCGGAGGAATTAGTACCAAATGCAATGTAAAATCGATCGACTCCCACATAATTCACCAAGGTGTAGTAATCCATTAAGGGTATAGCAAAACCTGAGAGAAATTTAGTTTGTTCTTGTTCGGTCCACCGAAAGTGTCTGTTGAATGCTGCACCAGGGGTAGTAGCTTGAATTAGCCTTGCGTAGTTTTGTCTTAGTTGAGCTGCTTCTGACGGAGTTAAAGGCTCAAGGGAAATCGGTTCAGTCGACATATTGTTTCGTTTTCCACAAATAGATCAACTGAATCTTGGAATACAAAGATGTCAGTGGAAAAATCAGGGAAAACCCGTAGAAGTTTCAGGCTAAACTGAAGTCCCCGTGGAAATTAAAAAATTTCCATAATTGCAAGACCTTTTAAGTCCAATGAAGGGCAGGTAGGTGCATTTAGGCAAAAAATCTTGAAACATTCAATTTCTAAATACTAAATATTACAGCTACATCTGCCCCAATAGAGCGGAATCACCAATGCCCTCTTAGGGTTCTGTTAACCCAACATGGATAATCGATCTCATTTATTGATGGCAAGCATACTTTGTGGAAAAAAGTGATCAGCCAATATCACTCAGCTCATAACGTACCTGACCATTCAACCCAATAAAAACCTCAAAATAATAGGTGTAGCACGATTCGGGCATACTGATCCAGAGTCCTACCACAACTTCTTGATTTTCTGCATCCCACCTTTCCAAGTTTACTCCCATCAAAACTGCGTAGTGTAAAAAATCTTCGTCGGGAATTACTTCTTCAAATACCTCTTTGACAAAAGTACTATCCAGGATCAACTGGTTTTGGTGCCACAGTTTTATAGTGGCCGCAAAGTCACGACTAAAAACCGTGTCTGCTGATGGACCTTCTCCAGAAACCATCTCAGATCCTTTATCCATTAAGGTGTAGTGGTGAAGTTGCAATCGAAGGTTTGCCTCCTCATCCAGTAAGGTATCGGTTTTCTCTTCCTGATAGGCTTCCGGATAAAAACTATAGGTTCCTACTTCCGGCTCCGCAGAGATTTCTTCTGTAGGCAAAGTGGCTTCGCCTGAGGATGGGGTCTTATCAGCACAAGCAATCCCCAAAAAAAAGCACCACACCGCCATCAATACGATTGCAAGAATGGAAATAGAATACAGACCATTCCCTCCCAAAAAAACACCGATTAAAGGGTTTTCGAACCGAATGCCAAGCTGTTTTTTCATGCTTCGCTCCAAGGATAGGAAAAAATCACGGCAATTATTCACCAAATAAAGCATCTTTTCAGTCTTTGATCAGTCTATAAATATATCCACGTTCTTTTACTAATACCATCTGTATCTTGCCCACTACCACCACTCTGCATAGGTGTGTCAGACACTTCTATGCCCAAAAAAAATATGCCTGGATTCTCGTAATTCTATTTTTAATGGCTGTTTTTCCAGCCCACGCAGGTGCCGATTTAAATGCGTTAATAAGCGCCCTTGATACCGCTCAAACTCCAAAAGGGAAGTTGAACCTCACCCTAAAAATTGGGCATTACTACGAATCTTCGGCCCCAGAAAAAGCTTTAGAATACTTTTTAAGGAGTGATTCCATCGCTGCCACTATGGACGACATTTACTACCGTGGCAGTACCCAGTTTTCTTTAGGTGGATATTTTTACAACATGGGCGATAATAAGGCTGCAGTGGCACATTATGAGGAGTCCATCCGATTTTATGAGCAGAGTGAATTTTATAATCAAAAGAAGGATTTTCATAAATACAACGGAAGAAGAGACCAGCTTTGGAGGTCAAAAGGAAATCTCGCCTTAGCCTATAACCGGCTCACGGAATTTGAAAAAGCAACCGCCCTTTTTGAAGAAGTAGAAGCGTTTTATAAAGCCGGAAGCGACACGCTCAACTGGGCTTTATCACTGATCAATTTGGCGCCCAATTACCACCGCCTCCACCAAAATACGAAAGCCATCGCCACTTATGAAAAAGCAATGGAGCTCTTAGTAAAGGTCAATCGCCCGGACTTAGAAGGCATGGCGCTATTAAACCTTGGAAATATTTACATCAACTATAAACAGTATGAATCGGCAAACGGTGTACTCTTGCGTGCACAGCAACTTTTCGATAGCATTTCCGACACTACAAACGCAGCTTACACCAAATTTTACTTAGGAAAGGTAGCTGAGAAACAGCACCAGTACCAACCAGCACTCGAATACTATCAAACCTCTTTAAATACCTTTCAACGACAAGGAAATCAGTATACTACGGCAGTAGCCTTGCATGGTATTGGCGCAGCTTTATCACGGTTAGAGCGCCATTTTGAGGCAATAAGCTACTTTAAAAGATCATTGCAATTGAGGTTGGCAAGTGCCAATAAAGTTGGTGCAGTAAGCACTGCACATGGGCTTGCCGGGGAGCATTTACACCTCGATCAGTTGGACAGTGCCAAAGTTTACCTGGATTCTGCTACCGTTCTAGGGGCGATGTTCAACCTAAATACTAAGGCAGAGCACTGCTATTACCTGGCAAAATACTATGGCAAGAAAGGAATGTTCAGCAAGGCTTCAGAGTTGTATCAGCGCAACCTGGAATTGAAAGACTCCATTTTTCTAGAAACCGATTACGCTCAATTTGAACGCCTTAGGGCCGACTACAACGCATCTCAATTAGAAGTCAAAAACCAGGAAAACCGCATCAAACAGCAAGACCTGAAGATTGAACAAGCGCGCGCCTCGCGTCAACAAGTGTGGTTGGTGCTACTATCCTTCATTGCATTATGCCTGTTGGGCAGCCTGTTTTGGTACCGGGAATTTCATCAAACCCGACTCCGTCACCGGGTACTTCAAGAGAAGCAAAACGGCTTGTTGGAAGTAATCAAAGCAGAAAATAAAATGCGCGAAAAAGTAGCTCGCGACCTACATGATGGCTTGGGCCAACGTATGACTTCGTTACAATTGCATGCGCACAACTTGTTTGCACAACCCAACCAACCACCACACCAAGCAGCTGAGCCCCAACAGCAATTCATTGCCAAGGTAGATGCACTATCGCAAGAGTTGCGCAGTATTGCCAATCAGATCAAACCTCAATCTTTGGTTAATCTGGGACTCATTGAAGCCCTCAAAACCCTGATCGATGAAGTGGTTGGTCCAGAGGAGCTCCTAATCAATTTAGAATATTCCAAAAACGAATTGCAACTCACTGATCATCAATCGATTGAAATTTATCGTATTTGCCAGGAACTGATCAACAACACTTTAAAACACGCCCGGGCATCTACCCTCGAATTGCATTTGCTGCAACAAGCGCAACAATTGCACCTCATCGCTCAAGACAATGGCCGAGGTTTCACCACAGAAACCCCCATTGAAAAAGGCTCTGGATTGCTCAACATCAAAACCCGGGTAGAAGTGCTCGGCGGTGAATTAAAATACCAATCGCTTGCTACTGGTGGCGTGCTTACTAAAATCACCATTCCTACTTAATATGACTACTTCACTGCTCATTGTTGACGACCGCAGGTTGGTCAACGAAGGCCTTGCGGCCCTGATTGGCCAGTACCCCCGTTATCAGGTGGAAGGCCAGGCCCTTTCCGGGAAGGAGGCCCTCCGGTTTTTAAATCAAAAAAAGGTAGACGTGGTGATTCTCGATCATCAAATGCCCGGGCAAAACGGGCTGAAAGTGTTGGCAGAAATTCAAAGCCGATTCTCAAGTATAAAAGTCATCGTGGTTACCTACCTGCTGGAAGAATTGGTATTGCGCGATTATGTAAAAGCTGGCGTGGAAGGATTAGTACTCAAACACGATTCATCGGCTGAATTGGTGCTTGCCCTCGATCAGGTTTCAAACGGTGGCCGGTTTTTCTCCTCGGGGGTTACCCAAATGCTGTCGGGTGCCCCGGTAATATTGGGCACAAGTGCTCCTTCCAATGTGTTGAATGTGCTCACCCCATCGGAGCGCGAGATTCTTTCTTTTATTGGTAAGGGACACACCGTGCAGGAAATAGCCACGCTTCGCCAAACCGCTGTCCAAACCGTGAAGCGCCAAAAACAAAATATTATGGACAAACTAGACATCCATAAAGAAATAAAGCTGATGCGACTGGCCATCGAAGAAGGATTGGCCTAATACTTTCAATTTTCATGCTCTTTTACGTCTAAAGGCAAGCTGGTTTCCACCCGCTAAGGGTCGTATGCGCTGTTTTTACGGTCTTATACACCTTTTGGAGTAGCTACTACACCTTTCATGTATTGAAACAAGGGGGCCTTCGTGGTGAACTTTGAAGTCACGTTTTATTCACCATCAAGACTCCTATTTTATGAAAATCCCAACATGTACGCTAACCCAAACAAGGCTCGAAAATCCCCAATCGGGCGTTATTTTTAATGGGCTGGTGATAAGGATACCCGGCAACCCAATTGTTGCACAAACCATGGCTTTTCAAAACTCAAATGAGAGTTACTTGAAAACCAGCAGATTATTTCCACCCATGGGACTGGACGATCCATCTTATCGACCAGACCTTCAAATCCATATACGGTAGAGTCCTTTGAAACGCCTTCCAGCTCAAGGAACTGGCTAAAAAAAGGATGGCTTCTACCGATGGACTTGTCGCCAATACCCTACCTATCGAAAAAACTTCAGGCACTTACCTGATTCAATCATACGCAGGAAATGCATCCCGCATTTCGAAACTAACCAAAAGCAATTCCCCCCTTCTATTTAAATGTGAAGAAGGGGATATTTATCAACCCAATTATTTCAATCAAAATGAACCTATTTTCCATGAAATGGGCCTTTGCAATTGCAGGAGGCCTTTTATTCCACTTTCAAAGTTCAGGTCAGAACTTAATCACCAACCCCAGTTTTGAAGATGCCTGTGCCTCGGTTTGTGTCACCACCGTGGGGGGCAATGTGTACAACGGCTGCATACCAGGCTGGCAAACCTCGCACCAGGCTCCGGATGTATTCCGAAACAGTTGCCCACTCATTAGTGGTGAACAAGCTTCAGATGGCACCAATTATCTGTATCTGAGGTTTGGTGGGGTATTTACCGAAGTTAACCTTAAGCGCTGTTTTCCTTACAACTTTAAAATGGACTATCAGCAGGCGCTTAATGCCGTAGGAATCTGCACAGCCGGTAAAATAATTGTAGCGGGTGCCAACGCCTTAAACAACGGTTTTCCAGCAGCAAGACCTAATATTCCACACGAGATCATTACCGAAGTACTTGTGCCCAATGTACCTTCCAATACCTGGCAAGGGATTTCCATCAATTTCGAGACGGTGTCGGACTGGAAATACCTTTGGATCTATTATGAATCTTTGAATTCCAGAGCTTGTAATACTACAGGAGTAATCGATAATCTTTCGCTCACAGAAGATTGCAATTCGCCCCTGGGTTGCTCGGCAGACTTTACTTGGGTAAAAATCGGCGATTACAACTATAAATTTAACAGCAGTGTTAGTGGTGGTTCGCCTGGTACTGCCTTTAGTTCCCTGGTGTGGACTTTTACCAATACCGTAACCGGGAACCAGGTAATTTCAACCGAAACCAACCCGTCAATCGGCACCTTGCCTTGCCCGATAAACGATCCCAATTGCGACTTCTTTTTACCTCCTGGAAAATACCTGGTGTGCATTGAAGCGCAGTTTACCAACGTATTTACCGGGGAAGACTGCTTTGCCGAATACTGTGAAGAAATAGAATTGGAAGGATTTGAAGATGACGAAAAGTTTAGTTCCAAACGCCTCGCTACCAATGGCGACCCTTCCAAATCCTTGCAAGTATTCCCTAATCCGGCCAAAGACTACCTGGAAGTTCGATTCAATGATGGAAGTCCGGTGCAAGAATATGCGCTATGGAACCTCAACGGCCAGCTGGTGAAAAACGGCACCCTTTCGGATCAGTCGGCCATTGACATTGGGCAAATTCCCAACGGAACCTACCTGTTGAAGGTAACCTCCGAAAAACAGGAATACCGCTACAAAGTGACCATTGTGCACTAATCAGATCGATTAATGCAAAAAAAGGAGAAGCCCGCTCGGGACTTCTCCTTTTTTTATGCTTGGTTACAACACGCTTATGCATAAAATGACACGCTCATGAAATCGATCAACACGCTCGTGAAGTGATCCTGCAACCGCCAATAGCAAGCACCTACTTTCGGAAAATAGAAATACACAATCCATGAAAATCATGGAAATAGTAACCATCGTCCCCCCACAGGACTTTTTTACCCAAAAACTTTATCAATGAATTCTTTCAAGAAAGTTCTATTTACCCTGCTTGCAGTAGTCACCTTGAGTGTGGCTGCCAACGCCCAACTCATCACCGTTATGGATGCCTTTCACCAAGGCCGCCACGGTTGTCCAGCTACCGTCACTGCTTATTATGAGTGTGGTGGATGTGGTTCTGGCACCACTGCTGTAACGCAAGTGCTCAATGCTGGAACCCAAGCTATATTTCCATCCAGCTGTGGAACACCAACCAACGGTTGGGTGCTCTTCTTCTCCGTAGATTATGGCAATGGACCCACTTTTGTCGACTTGGATCCATGCTCATTTATCTCGAATAGCGGCTTCGATTTCGCTATCGATTGCTTTGGTATTCCGCAACCTTTTGCCTGGACCACGACTCCCTCTATTTGGGTACCCGGTACGGTCGGTAATGTACACTTAGACCTCTATTGATGCTCATAGCTTAGAGACAGAAAAAAGGGTAGCATTTCGTGATGTTGCCCTTTTTTTGTTTACCCATTATTCCTCCGGGGAAAATACTCGCAACCCGTAATCAAGCCCTCTTTTTTGAGCCGCTTTTCATGAGCAACTACCTCCCCGATAGTTGTTGGATAGTACGAGCGATCAATTGTTTAAATTCCTTTCCCACACCTGCCACTACAGCATAGTTATTCCAACCTTCGAGCCCTGTTTGCACCTCGTCAAGGATGCGTTCGGGGCGCTTCAGGCCAAATACCTGTGCCAGCTCCAACAGGTGTGCCCTACCCGGGTTGCGGCTTTCACCAGCTACTTTGGTGCTGTGCATGCCAAAACCAGAAGAAGAAAACGTAAGGTCGTAAGCTGGAGCCATGCGCCAATTGCCTAAGGCATCCATTAAAAAAGAAAAGTTTTTGCTGTGATCATCTCGATTGTGAGCAAAGACATTGAAAGCGGCCAACCGAAGCACTCCTTCATAAGCTCTGACATCGCGCTCCAAACGAAAAGCAGCATCCATCAAGTGGCCATAATCCAACTGGCTATACCGAAAATCGTCGTGCAACAAACCGCTGGCCGAATGCAAATGCAAGCGTTGCTGGCCCTGCCGGTCAAACCTGCGCGTACCAAAATAGCAAGTGCCCGACTGCCCTTCAAACAACCGGCATTCGGCCATAGGCAAACCCACATCACGTGCCATCAATGAATAAGCATACTCGATGTGCGCAATATCAGCACGATCAGTAGCGGATGGAAATTTGATGATCCAGGGCTCGTAGCCTTCAGGAAGTGGGTTGGGGCCATAAATCAGGTGTTCGCGTTCGGGATGATAACCAACATGAATTTTAGGGCGCGCGCCTCCCGAACTTCCACCCAAGCGGTAGAGCTCATCCAACAATTCGATACTGTTGCCAGCTTGCAACTCCACCATTTCTGCCGCTATAGTATCCAGTTCCAAAGCTTCACTGCTCCGCTTTCCTGCGACCAAGGGAGGAGCATATTCCAATGCTCCCAAACCTTGATCTCCTACAAACGCCAAGCGTTCTAAGGGACCTAAATCAAAAGGGTTTTGCCCGATAGCACTAAGGTGGCGATCCAAGAGCAGCCGCCCCCATCCATCGGGCAAAGAATCATGAAAAACACCAAAAAGTCCCTCAAACAATCGAGCATCGCCTGACTGTATGCCCTCTTGTTGCTTCAATTTGATTGGAGAAAGCTCTAAATCTGTATCTAAAAACTCTGGGTAAAACTTTAAATAGATGCCCCGACCAGCTTGCACCAACTCCCCTACTGCCACTTTTCGGGTTCCGAAATTGAGGCGCACCTGCAAGCGTTCTATTTTCATTTTCTGCGGGTTCGATCAGAAAAAAGCGTTTCCAAATCAAGATTAGGATCAGCCACAAAAAGAGAGTTGAAATCGTCGAGGCGATCCAGGACATGCGCCAACTTCAAAAGAGAAATCAAATTGATGTGTCCACTCCTTTCAAAACGCTTTATGCTTCCAAGGGAAACTCCTGAGCGATCGGCCATTTCGGCCTGGCTGATTTTATGTGCCTTCCGAAGCGACTTCCACCTGCTAGCTAAGCCCTGAAGCACATCGGGTGGCAGATGAGTAGAACTAAACATTAATGGATAAAATATTAGTCAAATGTACAAAATAATTACACAAATAGATAACATATTAACCAAATATAATTAGAACAAATTAACCAATTCACCCGCAATGTCACTTTGCTGACATTGAAGATTTCAAATGAAATTTTATTTTCGACCCCAGATAGCGGGTTTCGAATACTTTCCAAGTGTGGGTTTTGAATACGTTGAAGTTTTCGTCTCCCCAAAAGTCCGATGGTAAGGTGACCCCTCCATGAAGCAGCTGCAAAGTCAAGATACTGCCATACTGCTCTTTTCGCGCACCAGCGAAGAAGAAGCACGTGTGAAGTGGCATCATCCTTCATTGAACCAAAACAAGAAGGTAGGTATTGCCAGTCGACTCATCGACCATAGCCTTAGCATTGCCCACCACTCGAAACTGCCCGTTTTTACCCGTTTTTCGAATGTTCAATCGGGTAGTGATTTTGGAGAACGATTGGCCAATGCCATCGAAGAAATTTATGCCCAGGGCTATCAAAAAGTCATTGCCATTGGCAACGATTGCCCCCTGATATCTGCTCAATTACTCCGTGATGTAGCTGCGGCATTAATGCAGCAACAAGCAGTCTTGGGTCCTGCACGAGATGGCGGACTCTACCTGATCGGTTTGCAAAAGTCGGCTTACCACCGCCACGAGTTTCTCAACTTGGCTTGGGAAAGCAGTGCGCTGCAACGCAGTTGGCGACATTATCAAGTGTCCACTTACTGGCTAAAGAGCCTCTCCGATGTGGACACCTTCATCGATTTAAAGCAGTTGGTGGCCCAATTGCCATTCGCACATTTCCTGCGTCAGCAACTACTCAGCATTTTGGCATCTGCCAAAGTGGATGTTAATCGGAACGGCTACCTTCTAAGCAATCCCAGCCTTCCACGAACACGGCCCCAGCGCGGCCCCCCTTACCGGGCAACCTTTCCTACCGTGAAGCTTTGATCAAAATCGATCTCAGCGTTTAACCGTCACAATTGTCGATCTTAATTCTTGCTCATGCGCAAAATCTATTTGTTGCTGAGCGCTTGTTGTTTGTTCACCCTACAAGCTCTTAGCCAGCAATTTTCGGTTTCCGGTTTGATTACCGATGAAACCAACCAACCCCTGCCGGGGGTCAATGTATTTGAAAAAGGCACCCAAACCGGCACCTCCTCCGATGCAGAAGGTCGCTACCAACTGCAAGTCTCAGGCCCACAAGCTACCTTGGTGTTTCGATTTCTCGGATTCGAAACCCTTGAACTACCCGTAAACGGACAAGCTGAACTCAATGCACAATTGCAGCCTTCAGCCGAGAAATTGAAGGAAGTGGTGGTAACCGCCCTCAACCTAAAACGGGAATCGACCACATTGGGCTACTCCATTCAGAAGCTCGAATCAAAAGAAATCTCGGAAGTAAAGTCGCCCAATTTTGTAGATCAATTGGCCGGCCAGGTAGCAGGAGTTACCGTGAGCCAAGGCGCTACCGGAGTAGGCTCCACTTCGCGCATTACCATTCGTGGCGAAGCTTCGTTTTCCAACAACAATCCACTATTCGTAGTAGACGGCACGCCCATCAACAACAACACCACATTCAACTTTAGCAACGAAGCCGCAGCAGGCTTTCAGGAAGTTGATTTCGGCAACGGTGCCATGGAGGTCAACCCCGACGACATCGCCTCAGTATCGGTGTTGAAAGGCCCGGCAGCAGCAGCACTCTATGGCACGCGCGCAGCCAACGGTGTGATTCTCATTACCACTAAAAGCGGTAAGAACAGCAAAGGCCTGGGCATCAGCATCAACTCTTCCACCTTTATTGATCGTCCCTTCCAACTCCCCGAATTTCAAAACCAGTTTGGCCAGGGCAACTCCGGGCAATTTGAGTTTGTGGACGGATTGGGTGGCGGCACCAACGACAACATCACCTACAGCTGGGGTCCTGCCCTTGATCAGGGAATACTCATTCCACAATTCGACAGTCCGGTCACATTGCCCAACGGCACAGTGGTAAGGGGAGGCGACCTTGCCTTGCACGGTGGGGCACCCATCACACCCACGGCTTTTGAGTCACACCCAAACAACCTCAGGGATTTCTACGAAACCGGAATTACGGCCATCAACAATGTTTCCATTGCCAACGGCAACGAACAAGGCAGCTACCGACTCTCCTTCACTGACCTACGCAGCGACTCTTACATTCCGGGGGTCAACCTCAATCGGAAAACCACCGCACTCCGGCTAAATTACAACCCAATGCCCAAACTTTCGGTCAATGCTTCGATCAATTACGTCAACAGTCAAAGTGACAACCGACCTTCCAACGGTTATGGATCCGAAAATGTGAATTACTCCCTGGTGGCCTGGGGACCGCGTTCGCTCAACATTGCCAACCTGGAAGATTACTGGCAACCGGGCCTGGAAGAACAACAGCAGTATTCGTTCAACTATACCTTTTTTGACAACCCATACTTCATTCTGTTGGAGAACCGCAACTCGTTTAACCGCGACCGGGTATTCGGCAACTTAGGAGCGAGCTACCAGTTGACGGAGGACCTGACCCTTCAATTCAGTAGCGGAATGGATTACACCTCTGAAAACCGCCAATTTCGGAGGCACTTCAGCACCAACCGTTTTCGTACGGGCGCCTACGCCGAACAAGATGTTTTCTTTCGGGAGGTGAATACCAATGTGTTGTTGACGTACAAAAAGGTGATCAACGATTTTCAGGTAGAAGTTTCCGCAGGCGGCAACCGCATGGATCAAACCGCTCTACAGCGTCAAACCGAGGCTTTGTCGTTGGCACAGCCGGGCATCTTCAACTTTAGCAATGCTTCTTCCCCACTCAACGTTTTTCAGTTTGAAAACGAACGCCGTATCAACAGTGTGTATGCTTTTGCCAAACTGGGGTACCGCTCTTTCTTGTTTTTAGACATTTCGGGCCGCAACGATTGGTCGAGCACCCTGGCCACTCCAAGTTCTACGGACAACACTTCGTTTTTCTATCCGTCGGTGGCACTTAGCTATATCGCTTCCAATACCTTCGAACTTCCCGAATGGGTTTCACTGGTCAAATTGCGCGCCAATTGGGCACAAGTCGGAAATGATACTGATCCGTATCAAACCACGGGAGCTTTTGTAGCCGGTACACCCTTTAACTCACAACCCACTTTTACCGCTCAAAACACCATTGCCAACGCCAACCTGGTACCGGAGCAAACCACCGCCTGGGAAGTAGGTGCGGATGTGCGCTTCATCGACGACCGCGTTCGGGTAGATTTTACCTACTACGATGCTCTGACGGAAAATCAAATTCTCTCGCTACCGGTGGCTATCTCTTCGGGCTACGATCAACAGGTAGTGAATGGAGGTGCCGTGCGCAACCGGGGTGTAGAAATTCTTTTGGGCCTCACACCTATCAAGAAAGAAAAGTTCACATGGAATTCCTTACTGAACTTCAGTAGAAACGTGGCCACGGTAGAAGACCTGCCCGAACAGGCCGGTAGGATCACCCTGGCCTATTCCCGGGTATACGACAATGTGAACCAAACCGTATGGTTTCAGGTGGAAGAAGGCGGCCGTATCGGCGACTTTTACGGAACGGGCTACTTACGCAACGAAAACGGCGATTTCGTAATTGGGAACGACGGACGCTACATTGTGGACAACACCTTGAAGAAATTAGGAAATTACAACCCTGATTTCATCCTGGGCATTAGCAATGCTTTCAGCTATGGCAAGTGGGACATGAGCTTTCTGATAGACTGGCGCCAAGGCGGAGAATTGGTTTCGCGCACGCTGTCGTTGGCCGCTGTGGGTGGTCAATTGTCCGAAACGGAAAACCGTCCCGACGAAGGCATTGTAGCCGAAGGAGTGGTTAACGTAGGTACTGAAGAAAACCCCATTTGGCAAGCCAATACTACTGCGGTAAACGTGGAGACTTACTACCGGCAGTTTTACGACCGCAACCACGAAGAAAACAATGTCTATAGCGCTACCTATGTCAAATTGCGGCAGGTATCCATCGGCTACACTTTCCGCACCGAGCGCACCAGCGGTTGGCTCAAAAAGGGCCGGGCACTGCGCCTGGCACTGGTAGGCCGCAACCTCTATGCCTGGAGCGAAATTCCCCACTTCGACCCGGAACAATTGGCCGTGCAAGGCAATCAATTGATCAGCGGTGTAGAAGACATGTCCTATCCGACTGCCCGCAGCTACGGATTCAAAGTGAGTTATAATTTTTAATCGACCAGGATCATGAACACAATCAAACAACTGCAATGGATCATGCTCGTGGTTTTGGTTACGACCACCAGCTGCAAGCGCAACTTTGAAGAACTGAACACCAACCCTAACGCACCTACGGAGGTGAACCCGAGTTTGCTTTTGCGGCAGGTGATCTACGATTATGGCGAAGAAATGTCTTACGAAGGTTTTGTGGCTGGCAACTTGCTGGCGCAACATTTCACCATGGTGGATTTCAACCTTTTCGACCGCCACGACCTGGCTTCGCCTCAATTGGGAGGCAACCCTTGGCCTGTGATTTACACCAACCTGCGCGACAATGAGATCATGCTCGATCTGGCCCGCTCAACCTCTACCCTGGCCGTATACGAAGGTCCGGCCTTGGTCATGAAAGCCTACATGGGTGCGGCTCTGACCGACATCTATGGCGATGCGCCTTTTTTCGAGGCTTTACAAGGAGCCAGCGGAGTGGTCACCCCGGCTTATGACGACCAGGAAACGATCTATACCGGCACAGGGGGCATTCTCAACCTGCTCGATCTGGGCATTGAAGCCCTGCAAAACTATTCTGGTTCGCAAGCCTTGGAGGGCGACCTGCTTTTCGATGGTAACCTCGATTCCTGGATCACCTTTGCCCGGTCCTTGAAAATCAAATACCTCATGCGGGTTTCCGGCCGCAGAGACGTACAGGTAGAATTGCAAACCCTCTTTAACCTTGGCGACTTTATGCGCAGCAATGCGCAAAACGCTACTTTCGATTTCACCGATGGTCAGCCCAATAGCTTTCGAATGCAACAGTTGCGGGATGGTGATTTCAACTTGTTTGTGCTTTCCGAAACCATGGAAGATCAACTCAAGGCCTGGAACGACCCACGCATCGAAGTCCTCTTTCGCCCAACCGGAAACGATACCAGTGGACAGGTTTTCGAAGGCTTACCCAATGGACCTGACGCTTCGCAAACCTCCATTACCGTAGCGGATTATTCGCTCACCGGCACCTTGTTTCGGGAAAATACCGGACTGCTGGATGCTAACTTCTTAACTGCTTGGGAAACCCTCTTTTTGTTGGCCGAAGCGGCCGAGCAGGGCATCATTAATGCCAGTGCCGCCAACTTATACAACGAAGCGGTGCAATTGGCCTTCGAATATTGGCAAACTCCCCTTCCGGCAGACTACCTCAGCAGCGGGCCAGCCGCTTTTGGTGCTGGCGGAGCTAACCCCCTGGAGCAAATCCTCACCCAAAAGTGGGTGGCCAATAGCATCAACGGATACGAGGGTTGGATCGAATATCGCCGAACCGGCTTTCCGGCTTTGAACCCGGTGACTGCCAGTCTAAACGCCGGCCTCTTTCCCGTACGGCTGCCCTACCCGGCCGACGAAGAGGCACTGAACTTCAACAATTTTACAGCCGCCACCGGGGCCAATGGAAACAGCGTCAATACCCGCGTGTGGTGGGACGTTGACTAAACCCAGGCATAATTAGCAGATGAACGATCCTTTGGTATGGCAATGGGCCTTGTTGGTGGTGTTTGGGGTGGTGTTTTATTTCATTGCTCCCCATTCGCGCACCGTGGCCGAGTTTTTTGCCGCCAAAGCACCAGGCGGACGCACTCCGGGGGTGGCCCTGCTCACCAGCAGCCTGGTCATCTCCTGGATTTTTGCCAAATCCATCACTAATGCGGCCAACCTCGGTTTGGCCTTTGGGCTGATTGGTGGAGTAGCCTATGCGGTGTATTATGGCTCCTTCATCGTAGGTGGTTGGGTAATCTACCGCATGCGCCAGAAAGGAGATTTTGCAAGCATTCACCAGTTTTTGCAAACCCGATTTGGTCGCGGAGCAGTAGTGGTATTCTCGCTTTTGATTGGCATTCGGCTTTTCAACGAGGTTTGGTCCAACACCATGGTCATCGGCTCTTACTTCGGAGATGCCGGGTCCAGCGAATACTACATGGCCATTTTGGGATTCACGGGGCTCACTCTGGCCTACGCGTTGAAAGGAGGACTGCGCAGTTCCTTGCTTACGGATGCCATTCAATTGGTATTCTTCGGCGTATTGCTGGTGGTGTTGCTGGCTTGGATTTTGCCTACTAATCCAGCAAGTGTAGGAGACATGTGGCAATCTGGCGATTGGACAATGGCCCTGGGAGGTAACCTTCTTTTCGCAGCGTTGATCCAAATTTTCAGTTACCCGTTTCACGACCCGGTACTCACTGATCGGGGTTTTATTGCCCCTCCGAAAACAACCCTAAAAAGCTACCTGCTGGCAGGAGGCATTGGGTTTGTTTGCATTTTAGCCTTCAGCTTTTTGGGCATTGCCGGACGCTTCGCGGGTGTGGAAGGGCAGGCTGCGGTAGAAATGGGCAAACTGCTTGGCGTGGCTGGCATGCTGCTGGTGAATTTCATCATGATTACCTCTGCTGCTTCTACCCTCGATTCTACTTTTGCAGCCTTCTCCAAACTTATGGTGGTAGACCTTGCCGGGAAACGTGCTGTAACTGTAAAAAGAGGCCGTTTGGTGATGATTGCACTCGTGGTTTTGGGCACGTTGCCGGTTTTTGCCAATCCCGAAATACTTTCCGCTACCACGGTAAGCGGCACCATGATCATTGGTTTGGCACCGGTTTTTGTTTTGTGGAACCGCCCTGCGCCAGCGGCATCTTTCCACCTTTCGGTGGGTTTCGGATTACTGATCGGCTTGTTGCTGGTGTTCGATCAATTTCCGGAGGCACTCACGTTTACCACTGGAAAATACGCTTCGCTGCTCTGGGCCAACTTTTGGGGAACCTTGGGCTGCTTCATTTTGTTTGAATTTGGACGATTGATGTCATGGAAAAAGCAAACATCCAACCCTTAGGCACCCTTTCAGGTCCACTTTTGGTCTTTGGGGGTAGCTACAGCAATTTACAAGCCCTGGAAGCCTTAAAAAAAGCGGCTGAGGCCAAAGCGATTCCACCAGAAAATATCATTTGCACCGGCGATGTGGTGGGTTATTGTGCCGACCCTGAAGCCACCGTTCAAACGGTAATGGATTGGGGCATACGCGTAGTGGCCGGAAACGTGGAACTACAATTGCGATCTGGAGCGGAAGATTGTGGTTGCGATTTTAATACTGGTGGACGCTGTGATGTGTTTTCGCGACAGTGGTACCCTTTTGCACAAAAGGCGCTTAGCGAAACCTCACTCACCTGGATGAAAACGCTACCGGAGGCCTTGCAATTTACCTATGGTGGTCAATCTGCAACCGTTCTTCACGGTTCTTGGTTTGAGACGGCGGGTTATGTTTTTCAATCTACCCCGTGGAGCGAGAAACTGCGCCACTTCAGTGCAGCTGAAAGCCAGTTGATTTTGGCAGGGCATTGTGGATTGCCTTTCGCCCACCAATACGAGCACTACTCCTGGCTCAATGCCGGCGTCATTGGAATGCCCGCCAACGATGGCACTCCCAGGGTTTGGTACCTCACGCTGGAAACATCAGCTACCGGATGGCAGCATCAATTCCACAGTTTGGAATACGATTTTCGGGAAGCGGCACAACGCATGCACCAACGGCGACTGCCTCAGGCTTATGCCAAAACGTTGGTTACCGGATTGTGGGACAACTGCGAGATATTACCTGAGGAAGAAACGCTTTTACAAGGACAACCCATCGTTTTTTAAGTTATAGGCGCATTCCAACGTTCATTCTGGTTTTCTGTACCAGAATGCCTTCCGAACTACCCTAACAAGCCACTATTGCTTAAATTCGTTTCGTGTTACGTTTTCTGGTGCTCTTATTGGGTCTTTCCTTGTTCGCTTCGTGCGCAGTACAGCATCCCAAATACTTTATGGTTGACAAGGTGATGGCGGTGCAGACCGGAATGACGAAGGATACCATCGATTCTATATTTGGAGTATCACCATACAATTTGCTAGCCTACGATTCAACCGGGGTGGTCACCTACACTTACGTGTACCGTACCCGCCATGTAAAGCGGTTCCCAATTGTGATGAGTCGAAAATCGGGTTTGCCCGCAGAAGGTGAATTCATCGACCTCAATGTTACCTATGATACCGCGGGGGTAGCCATTCATATCGAATCTTGCCCGGATTGTCCAAGAGATTATCTAACACAAACCGACATCAACCCCACCGAGATCATCGCCTCCATTACGACTATTATCACCGTAACTGTGCCGGCATTGTTGGTCTTTCTCTCCACCAACTAACCCATCTTACATCGGGTCAAAAAAATCTTGATTTAGGGAGTTTACCTTTTACTACGTAGGGCAATACCCATTTCTACGTAGCAAGGCTGAAAGCAAAGAATTGACATTTGTGTCAAACTTCTATTGCTATGAAAACTTCTACCCTTTTACTGTTCGGAATGATGTTGTTAACCCTTACATGGAGTTGTGAAAAAGAAGAATCTGAGCCTGACCCCACACCGGCTACCGGTACTGGAACCGGTGGCGGAACTGGAGGAGGAACCGGTGGTGGTACAGGTGGCGGTGGAACTGGCGGTGGTGGCACCGGTGGAGTGACGGTGAACGTTGCTGCCAACGAACTGCAATGGGGAAGCACTACTTCAACCCTCACCGCGGTATGGGACAAGCCCTACGAGCCCACCGGCAATGGAGTGACTACGCTTTTACGCCTCACAGGGGCTGAGGGCATGACTTTCGACTTTGTTTTTGAAGGGGATGATATTGGTACCGGGACGTATACTTTGGTCGATGATCTGGTTCCTGGCCCCAATGAAGTTTCTCTTAATGCCGGAATGGGTGCCTCTGGTCCCCTAATTCCGCAAACCTTGGGTACCACCAGTGTTTCTGTAGACAAGGCAAGCGATGGTACTTATGAAATAAAGCTGGCTCCCATCCGCATCGAAAACCAGTTTAGCTGGCAAGTTTCTTTCGATGAAGAAGTCTCTTTATTTGCTCGTTTTAACCTTGAAAAAAACGTGATCGATGGTGTTGCCAATACCAGCACCGAATGGAATGTAGTAGAGTTTACGGTTCCTTCGGCCTTTGACGTCACTACCATTGGTCAATCTTCTCCCCAGAGTGGCATCAACCTACTTTTGCAAATAGTGGGTTACGATTTCAGGACCGAAAATGTGACCCAAAACACCACCTTGAGCGATCAGGGTTATGCTACCGCTTTTACCGGAGCACCAGGCATTTATTTGCAATACATATTGGGATTAAAACTATATGAAGTGGTGAGTCCTAACACTGCTGTTTCGCTGGAGGTAACCGATGACTTAATCAAGTGTTCTTTTTCAAATGCAACTTTAGAGAATGTGGCTGATCCAAGTGACCAAATTACCCTTTCCAGTGAGTTCTATATTTTAAAATAAAGTACCTATCGGTCGGATCATTCCCGTTTCGATAAGGATTGCTTCTCCAATCCGCAAGAAAGGGCAACCCATTTAGGTTGCTCTTTCTGCTTTTTAGGCTCACCAAAGCATCCATGGGATCGTTGACGGAAGTTTAGGGTACGTTGGCCAAAAGCTCAATCCATATTTTTCACAGGTGGTGTATATTGAGGATACTTTTTGCTTTAAACCTGTACTCATGCTTCGATTCTGCCTGAAAGCAGCACTCTCCTACATTCTGGTGAGCAGTGTTGTTCTCTTATTGGTTTCCTCTTTTCTTTTGACCAATTGGTTTGTCATTTCTCGCTCAAAAGGTACCTTTTCCGTTCATAATGTGATGAATAGGCCATCTCCTGCTGCATTTAGGCATGCGGCAACGCTGCATTTAACTGGTTCCCAGCCAGTCAATCCCTATCCGTATTTACTATCTCTGAAATTGACAGAGCAGTAATTGGGCACTGTCTCCAACTGGAAACAACCTTGGTTTCCAAATCTAATGCAGGTCGCTTATTTTTAGAAGGATGGTAAAAGCCCCATTGTTGGTCATTCTTATTTTGTTGGCAACGGTAGTCTCGGCACAACCACCCTACCGTCTCTATTCAAAAGCTGATCGAGACAGCTGTTTAAACCGGTTGGAGCAACTTCCCAATGGTCCAGAAAAGCTTTACCTGTTGCAGGAATTGTCGCTCAACTTCAACCGCAACAATCCTGAATTGTCGATGCGATTGGCGCGCGAAAGCCAGCTCTTAGCAACCGAGTTGGGCTCCACCATCCAACTTTCGGAAGCACATCGCCTGATGGGGTTGGTATATCAGCACTCAGGTAATTTTTCGGAGGCTTTGATCCAGATGCTGAAAAGCATGGAGGTTTCTCAAGCCTTGGAAAAGGTGGAACAACAAGCTCTGGCTAAGTATACGATTGCCAGGCTGTTTCACTACCTGGACCGCCAGGAGGAGCGGAAAAGCTATTTTAAAGAGGCGCAAAAACTCGCGTACCAATCGGGCGGTAATTTCATTATCGCCCGGATGAAAACCTATGAAGCAGGGCTCATTCAAAGCAGCCAAAACGTTGAAGCCTCTTTGCCATTATATGAAGAAGCCTTGCACTTGTATCGACTGGAAAAGTTGGACCGCTATGTAGCACTCACCTTAACCAGCCAGGGAAAGGTGTTCAGCAAGTTAAATCAGTTTGACAAAGCCTTTGAAAACTTTCGGATGGCTCGAAACATCAACCAAGAAATTGACAACCCCAGTGGGATGGGTTATTCCGACCTCACCATGGCCAACCAAAGAATAGTGGCGCAGCAACTCGATTCCGTTCCCTTTTTTCATCAGCGGGCACTGGATACTTTTCGGGAGTCGGAAAATATAAGGGGCATGGCTCATACCCTCATTGGAAAATGCAGGTATTACATGGCTATTGGCAACACAGAGGCTGCTACGGCCAGTGCAGAGGCCTGCTCTTCTTATATTGAACGTTGGCCAACCGACCGGCAAACTCAACGCATTTATCGATTTCTTAGCCGCCTTTTTGGCGAAGCCGGACTTCATGAACAAGCCTATCAGTATTCACTCAAACACATTGCCGCACGAGAAAAACTGATTGGAGATGAGATTGGGAAACAAGTGGCAGCAGTAGAACGAAAGCTTATCTACCAAGCCAAAAACGAAGAAATTATTCTGGCTGAACAAGCCAAACAAGAAGCTGAAATTGTTGCCCAAAAAGAACGCAAAGAAAAAAAACAATCGCTTTGGTTTTCGGCCTTCTTTCTACTGTTGATTTTGGTAGTGGCTTATGCTTATTTCCGTATTCGAAGGGTGAATGCATTGCTGGCAGAAAAAAACCAAATCATTGAAAAAGACCTGGAAGTACGAGGTAACCTACTCAGAGAATTGCACCACCGGGTAAAAAACAACCTACAAATCGTCGATAGTTTTTTTGGAATGCAAGAACGAAAGGTGGACGCACCTCAGGCACGCGAAGTCATCCGCGAAGGCAGGAACCGCCTGCGTTCCATGACCTTGCTGCACAGCGAATTGTATCACGAAGACAACCCCACCAGCATCCAACTACACCAATACCTCGCCAACTTGGGCAGCCACCTAAAAAAGACCTTCCTAGAACACCGACCTGAAATTCAGTTGAACATGCAACTGAACCCGATGGAAAAGGATGCTGACTTTGCCATCAACATTGGCTTGATCGTTAACGAACTGCTTACCAACGCTATCAAATATGCTTTTCCCAATGGCCAGGCGGGCCATATAAGCGTAGCCCTAAAATCGGATGCCAACGGGTTGTTGCTCATCGTAAAAGACGATGGAATCGGCATCTCTGGTGACCCTTTGAAAGTGCATACCTCCGGGCTCATGCTGGTGCGCAACTTCAGCCGAAAAATTGGTGGGGAACTGCGCATCAAAAACCAAAACGGTACTGAAATTCAGGTCCGCATTCCCATTGAATAGCTCCCATCTTGTTACCCTATGACTGACCCATTGAAAATCCTGATTGTAGAAGATGAACCCGTTATTGCCCACGAAATCGGTCTGTGCCTGAGCGAAATGAACCACCAGGTATGCCCCGAGGTGGCCATGAGAGGGAAAGAAGCCTTAGCGTTTGCCACTCAATGTAAACCCGATCTGGTGTTGCTCGACATTAGTTTAGATGGTCCGATGGATGGCATCGAAGTAGGCCAACAGCTACAGCAGCAATTCAAAATTCCTTTTATCTATTTGACCGCCTATGCAGACAAACTCACCCTTAACCGGGCCAAGGTTACTTTGCCTGCCGCCTATCTGGTAAAGCCCTTTACCAAGGAAGAATTGCAGGCCGCCCTTGAAGTGGCCCAATACAAACTGCAGCATGAGGAAAAACCCGCTAAAGACAATTCCTCCTCCAAAGCTACCCCATTGAAGGATGAGCTGTTTGTGAAAGACCGTGACAGCTACATCCGCATCAAGGTTCAAGACATCCTCTGGGTGAAAGGCTTAGACAACTACATTGTGCTCCACCTGCGCGATGGAAAGCAAATCATTCACAGTTCGCTCAAAAAAATGGAGGAACGCCTGGCCTCCCAGGGCTTTTTAAGGATACACAAGAGCTACATCATCAACCTGTCGGAAGTGAGCTCCATTTGCCGTAGCGATGTACAATTGGGCAACGTAGAAATTCCGATTGGTAAAACCTACCGCACATCGCTCATGAAACGGATTGATTGGATGTAGGTGGCTCACCAGGGCAAGGAGTATTTGTGGCCCGGAATTTGTTAAAATTCTGTTAAAATACGTCCATCGCCTATGCCTAACTGCCTCTCCCCTCGCACATTAAATTATTTCATTTTTGGCCTTCTTCTGTTCGTTGGCCACTCGTTTAATGCCTCGGCTGGGGAGAAGAATATTGTATTTCAAGGCAGGGTGGTCAACCATGAAACCAGCCAACTGCTGCCAGATGCCCACCTCTCCATCAGCACTGCCGATGGCTCCATCCTGAACAAAACCACTACCAACCGCAATGGGTATTTTAGGATGGTCATCCGACTTGACCCCAAGGCGCATACTGAACTCATCCTGGTCACCACCTATATTGGATTCACAGCAAAGAAGACCCTTCTTTCACCGCGCAAACCGCGCCCCATAGAAATCCGCTTAACACCGGAACCCGTTGAATTGCAAGAGGTAGAAGTATGGGCATCGCCAGAGGGCGTTTATGGAACGGCGAATTATTACCTCATCGACTTTGAGCTGCACCAGGGCCATTTGTTTGTGCTGGCGCATGCCAGATTAGCCAAAGAACCGCTCTTGCTGGTGATGGTCCGCAACGATCAGCTCATGTATACCCATCGGGTGCAAGGAAAACCACAAACCATTATCGAAGATTGTACCGGGCGCCTTATGGTATTCACGACCACCCACTGTTTTGAGGTGTTGCTGGATACCCATACCGTAGTTCTGGAAAAGCGAGACTACAACGTAGAAGGTTGGGTAAGTGCGAATTGCGATGCCTTTAATGGGGAAAGCTTCCTTTTCCGGGTTGACTCACACTACAACTACCACCAAGAATTTTTTAGCCTTGACACCAACTTCAGGACCCAAGACCTGCGCACCGTTTGGGATGCACAGCGCAACCGACAACAGGAAGACGAAGCCGATTTTTTAGCGGCTGGAAACTACCGGATGGACCACCCAAGAGATTATGAACCCCCGATTGGGCTCCAAGTGATCGATCCTTTGGAACAACACCTGCTCAACAGAAAGCGTCAACAGGAATCACGCTTTGGACAGCAAATCATGCTTTCCCCGATTTTCAGTCAGATGTTTTATGTCGGCGATACCATCTTCTTCTTCAACCATGTGAACCACTACATGGAAGCCCTGACCCAGGATGGGGTTTCGCTTTGGAAAAAGAATACCCAATACGCGAAAAGGATTGCCTGGGGAAAATTTCTGGTGCAGGATCCGATTTCAAACCAACTGTATACGTTCATGTCTGGACTTAACCCACTGAAAGTTTACCGTATTGATCAAAAGACGGGCAAAACCCACCTTAGCATGACCTCCAAAAGAAGCTTTGCCGAAAAGATCAGGGTATATGATGGGGAAGTCTTTTTCCTCTATCGCAATGCAGCCAACCCGTTGAAAACCCGACTTGGACGCCAATTCATTCAATAACCCCAACTACACCCCCACCAAAAGCAAAAGCGCTGCTCCCGTGGAGCAGCGCTTTTGGTTCGTGCTTCATTCCAATCATGGAAGTGACGCTCGGCAAGAGGAGATACATCAATTCACAACGACCACTTTCTGTGGCTGGAAGGATTGATCATCAGCGGTTACAAAGTACACGCCGGTAGGCATATCGCCAGGCAATTCCAACGTAAGCTGTTGGGCATTGGTGGTAGGTACCTGGAGAATCACTTTGCCCATCATGTCAATTACGTTGATGGTATTAATGGTAGATTCCGGTGACAACTCTACGGTTAGGTAGCTGCCTTTGGATACAGGATTAGGATAGATTTTAACCGTGGTAGCAGGAGCGGCAGTAGTGTTGCCCTCATCTACAGCCAAACGCTCTTTTCCTTTGACTGGATCAATCGGATCCCAGATGATGCCACAACGTACCCGTACGCGTCTTGAGAAGGTTTTCACACAGCAGAGCTTGGGATTGCACGGAGGATGATAAATCACGGTAACTGTAATGGTGTAATTTCCAGAAGTACCGTAATCGTGCCATCCACCAAAATTGGGCGCATTTCCGTTAGAGAAACTGCCATCGCCCCAGTTCCAGATAACCGAAGTAGGCGTCAACAGGGTGTTCAGGTTCAAGGTAGTCGCTACGCAGCATCCTCCAATGGTACAGAACGTATTGGTGGTGGAAGTGAAAGTAGGATCAGGAATGGACTTACAATCATCTCCCACGGTAATTGTCTTGCAAACGGTATCGTGGCAGCAAGTGGAGAGGTCAGGGAACACCTGATACACCATGCACACGGTGTAAGTACCTGGATTCGCATAAGTATGGGTTGCCGTTCCGCCGATTGCGGTAAGCGTATTCGGTGTATTGTCGCCCCAAATCCAGGTTACTGGCATCGTGACTACCCCGGCTGGATTGTTAGAAACATCGGTTACCTCTACCTCCAAACACCCCGTTAGGAAGTCGAAATCCGTATCCCAATCGATGGCCTCACAGCAAGACTCGTCAATGGTTACATTGATGTTGAAACTTGCGCTGCAACAAACGGCATTGGCTAAACTTACCGTACAAGTATACTGGCCATTGTTTGCGGCTGAAGGATTGTTGATAACTGGGTTTTGCTGGGTTGACGTAAATCCATTCGGCCCAGTCCACTCATAGGTAAAGTTACCTGCGGTTTGAGCAGAAAGTTGCAAAACCTGGTTTTCGCAATCGCTATCGAAACCTAAATTGACAAATGGAAACTGAACCGGCTGGGTAGTGACGTTTCCAATGAACCAGCGAGGGGTGCTACTTCCACCTACCTCATTTACCTGTACTCCGATCACATTAGCGCCACAGTTCAACAGGTTGGTAATATTGACATTCGCCAAGGTAGCTTGCCAGTTGGCAGTTGGGTTTCCAGGTACATTTACCTGAGTACCGTTCACAAAAAGTGTGAGTCGATCATCGGCAGTACCGGTAAAAAAGTATTGCTGACAGCCGTTGATGTTGTTGATATTCAAACAAAGACGGAAGAACTGCACCTCGAATCCGTTGAACGGAGAGTTGGGATTATAAATGTAGTTGTTGGCCGTACTTCCCGGATAATTAGGCCCGGTAAAGGTTTGTTGCCAGGCATTGGGTGTGCCTAAACCAGGGTTTACAAAACCACCAACATTACAGTTAGTGTTCCATCCGGCGGGCGCATTACCGGTAGTACCGCCCCAAACCTGCCAAGGACCATTGGTAGTAGTAAGTTGCGCAAAAGCAGCAGAAAAGCTGAAAAGGCAACACCACAATAAGAGTGAAAACTTTTTCATAAGGATGTGTAGATGAGGATAAGTGGGTGCCTACTCTATCAGGGCTTTTCGGCTTCCGCCCTTGGTTGCATACCAATGATAGAAGCCTTAGCAGGCAATTCCGAATCTTACCCATCGGGATTTGACGAACGTAGGGTTTTGTTTAACCATCGTTGCCAAATGGTACTTTCCTCAGTACCTCTTAGGGTCCCAATACACTTAGAAGCTTTTTTTGAGCCGCTTAAGCAAAAGTGGCATTTTCCGCACCGAAAGGGGAATTTGGAGGTTGTTGGCCAAGGTGACCAGTCGTTCGGCCCCTGAGTTGATGTTCCGCACATGATTGATGTTCACAATGTGCGATTTGTGTACCCGAAAGAAAATCGTTTCCGGCAGCCACTGCTCATAATATACCAAACTGCGCGAAGCCAGGTATTCACTCATGTCGGACAACCGAAAAAATACATAGTTGCCATTGGCGCTGATGGCAGAAATTTCATCAAACCGCAATACCCGGTGGTGGTTCATCCCTGGCACTACCAAACGATCGGGGTCTTCTTTTTTGGCAATTTGCTCGAATACTTCCGATTGCACCGCATCGTAACGCAAAGATTCTGCGACTTTCTTCACCCCGGCAATCAAATCGTCAGGGTCTACTGGCTTTAATAAATAGTCAATGGCCAGGTACTTAAAAGCCTTCACCGCATAATTGTCGTAACCGGTTACAAATATGACCTTGAACCCACCCTGCTTATTATTGGCAAACTGGTTGAGCAATTCAAAGCCATTGCCATCTCGTAGCTCAATGTCCAGAAAAACCAAATCTGGTTGGGTTGACTCCAACAGCTGATGCCCCTGGCTTAGCCCGTCAGCCTGACCTATCACATTTACCAAAGGGCAAAACGATTCCAACAAAAGGGACAACGCATCGCGGCTATCCCGCTCATCGTCGATAATAACGGCTTTCACCGGGTGGTTTGAAAAGTTCTCCAAGGCAGTTCAAATTTTGCTAATGTACCGGAAGCCACACCGTTGGGTGTCCGGTTTTGAATGGTGAATTGGGCACTGGATTGGGTTCGCAGGTTCATAATTTCGATGCGTTCTTTCACAATGCCCAACCCGAAAGAAGGGTGTTTGCGGTCGGACACTTTCGAAGACGCGAGGTGAAGCCCCCGACCGTTGTCGAGGATGGTTACCAGCAACTGATTTTTGGTATTGTTCAACACTTCGAAACGCACTTGAATCTCGCCTCCCGACTGCATGTCTCTAAACGCGTGCTTCACGCAATTTTCTAGCACTGGCTGCAGCAAAAGCGCGGGTACTGCTACTCCTTCTGGTTCCAGCGCTTCGTCTACTTCAATGTGGTAGTCGAACAAATCCTGAAACCTGGTTTTTTCAATTTCGAGGTAGTTTCGGATGAAGGCCAGTTCGTCGGCCAGTGAAATTAGTTCAGTACTCGAATACTCCAAGGTTTTACGCATCAGCAACGAAAAGCGCGACAGGTATTTGATGGATCGGAGGGTGTCTTTTTTCAGAATGTATTTCTGAACTGAGGTCAGTGCATTGAAGATGAAATGGGGGTTCATTTGGTTGCGGAGCAACGATAGTTCAGCTTGTTTCACCCGAATTTCCGCATCTCGCAGCTGGCGGTTGTATTGAATTTTACTTCGGATGCGTTGGATGCGAATCCAAAAGAAATAGTAAAGTACCGCTCCCAGTGTCAGCAATACGCTAACTCGAAACCACCAGGTATCTATCATTTGCGGGTGGATGGAAAAAGGAAAGCTGAGGGTACTGGAATACACTCCGTTTTTATTCACTGCTTTTAGCTCCAAGCGGAAATCACCCGCCGGCAGACTGCTCAGCCAAACGCTGCGGTCGTTGGTTTCCCGCCAAGGTCCGGGCTGCTCGTCTCGCCATAAGCGATAAGCATAAAAGGGACTCGTAACGGGTTTCAATTGGCTGATGCCAAGAAAAGAAAAGGTTAAGGTATTTTGATCGTAAGGCAAGGTCGTCCCTGGTGTCACCCATTCGCCAGCCCCTTGTCGAACGGAGACCAGGTGTAATTTGGGAGCAGCAAAAGAAGTGCGCAGATTTTGTGGTAAGCAACTAAACAAACCTGATTCAGTTATTCCCCAAAGACGACCATTTCGAAAAGTAAGTTGCTTGATGTAGGAAGATGGAAGACCATCTGCCGGCGAATAGTTGGTGATTTGGGTCAACATGGACCCGTCTCGGTTCCTTAGCAAACGAAGCTTGGAAAGGCCATTGTTTCCCCCAGACCAAACCACAGAGTCACCTTGCATACATACCGAGTTGATGGTATTGCCAGCAAGGCCTTTTTGTTGGTCAATACGCTCTATTCGTCCGTTGCGAAGCCACAACAAGCCATGTCCTAAAGTACCCAGCCACAGCTCGCTGTTGGGCCGCACTGCCATGCTTCGAATGGAGACAGCTGGCAATCCCAACACGGCATTCATCTCTTCCAGTGTGGATAGATCATAATCTTTGATGCGGAAAAGCGAACGGTGGGAAGCTAACCAAATCGTTCCATCGGGCGCTTCGACCATTGAAAACACCCGGTTGGGCAAGCGGCAAGATTGCTGCTCTAAAAAGCGGCCACCTTTCGTAAGACGGCCTATTTTCACATTTTTGAGGGAAAATCGCAAATAGCGACCATCCATAAGCGCCAATCCAAACTCCATCGTACTGGTAGCGATAGGAGAAGCTTTGACAATGGATTCCACTTTTCCGTTGGCCTCGAACACCCGAACCATGCAATTGCTCGTTACCGTATCTCCACTGGTAGTCAGTTGACTAATCACAGGACGTGGACCAAATTTACGCTGGCTAATTTCTCCCCTTTGGTGAACCATCTTTCCTGCGCTATCAATAACCAAAAGCCGATTCTCGTTGGTACCAAGCACCATGTAGTTGCCGAAACCCGCGACTGATTCGAGGTCTTCTTCTTCTTGCAATTGCGCTTGCAACTTGGGATATAGTTGAACCTCCGTTAACGAGTTAATTTTAATTACCCCACGTTTCTCCACGCCCAACCAAAGGTTACCTTCTATGTCAGGTGTAATCCAGGTGATTCGGTTACGGGGAAACCAATGGTCTAATACTTCCCAGGTTTTTGGATCGAGTACGTGCAAACCATCCAAATGTGCTACGTAGAGCCGGTTATGGTGCATCCGCACATCTTGTATCGTAAGGCTGCACCGAAATACTTCGCGGCATTCTTGACGCAACAGGTCGATCAGCAACAAACGTCCTTCAATGGAAATCAGGAACCGCTTCTGCGAAAGCTGATGCGTACGCCTCACCAGGTGCCAATACCCTTTTGGAGTGCGGTATTGCAAAATAATTTCGTTGCCACTCCGTCGAAGACGAATGTTCAGTGAATCAATCGCATAGGTTTCTGTGAAAAAATCATTGGCCGGGAATGGCTTTAACATCGTGCTGTCAAAGCGGTTGGCTTGAAAAAAGGTATCGGAGCGAAATCCAGGAATCAGGTAGACCCATTCTTCCTCAAACGCTACGTGTGCTACCCACTGATTATTCATGTTTGGCTGTAGCGTCTCATTGTGCCAAAACGGCTCAAATTTTTGTTTGGAAGCCTTCCAAATGGCCAGAGAACCGTCATAACACTGCATCCAGAGGTTTTGATCGGGGTCAGTAAAAATGCCAAAAATGGTGTGGTGGGTTAATCCATCAGAGGTTGTAAAATTTTCAAATTCATAGCCGTTGTATCGACTTACACCACGATCGGTGCATATCCATAGGTAAGATTGGGCATCCCGGTAAACGCAGTACACATCAGGGCTGGGTAACCCTTCTCGGGTTGTAAATACTTCGTGTGGAATTTCGGTAGCCCACGTACTTTGATTCCAAAGTACCAAGCTCAAAAACAAAACCAGCGCTTTCATCCCCATAAATCACTCACTTACCTTTCTCAAACCGAAAGGACATCAAGCATGCAACCTGGGGACAGGTAGGAAAGGATTAGCGAAACGAGTTTGCTTTTCCTAAGGAGCAAGATAGCAATTGCCAGATCAAAACAAAAGACCTGAGTGCGGTTGTGCCCCCTTTCAGGTGGACAAAATTATTTACTAACTTTAGAATACTTCTTATAGGAACTGATTATCAACATGTTAAAAAGTAGATTTTTACTTTCCCTATGTACGCTAATTTGTGGTTGGAATTGGGGTTTTGCCCAAAACCTGGTGCCCAATGCAGGGTTTGAATATTACTACCAATGCCCCAACGACCACGATCAGTTGAGTCGGGCCATCGGCTGGTACAAGACCAACCTTGCCACACCCGATTTTTTCCACGAATGCAACACCAGCAACCAGAGTTTTTACATCCCTAAAAATGTGTTTGGTGTAAAAGAAACTTTTAGTGGAGAGGGCTATGCTGGTATGGTTTGCCGCAGGGACTTTAGGGAGTACCTGATGGTACGCTTAAAATCGCCCCTGGAAAAAGGACAAGAATACTATGCCTACATGCACGTGAGCCTTTCCAGTGCATCTGAGATTACTACTGACGAGTTAGGTATGTTTTTTTCAACTCGCCCCATCTTTTCCGAAGATTTTAAACCCATTACACGGGTAAAACCACAAATTCGCAACCCCAAAGGGCGGTATATTCAACAAGACCAATGGTACAAGATCGAAGGGCAATTTGTGGCAAATGGTGGAGAGCGTTACCTGATTTTGGGCAATTTTCAATACTCTTACGCTACTCAAAAGGTGAGTAGCACCACCGATGGTGTCACCGCCTCTCCTTATTTCTACATCGACAATGTGAGTACGGAGCCGATTCCGAAACTGGCCCTGCGTAAGGAACTGCAAACCATCAAACGCATCGACAACATTTACTTTCCGTCGGGCAGAGCCAGTCTTCTACCGGCGGCTGAACCTGTACTCGACAGCCTTGCTGGTCTGCTGCTGCGCCATACCGAACTCCGGCTTCGCATTACTGGCCATACCGATAGCGTAGGTAATGCTACCACCAACCTTCGGCTTTCCGAGCAGCGGGCTTCTAGGGTAGCCCAATACCTCATCGAGCAAGGAGTAGCCGCCGATAGGCTCGAAATTAGAGCCATGGGTTACAGCAAACCCATTTCCAAAAATGGATCGGAGCCAGAACGTCAGCTCAATCGCAGGGTAACATTTGAAGCGCTGGTGAAAGGAGATGCGCCCTAAGCTTTTGGTTGGTGGAAGGTGATAAGTAAAGTGGCCCCTCTGGGGCTGGTGATGTGGTGTTTACTACCTCTGGGAATAAAATACGTTTCTCCTTCCCGAAATTCTAAGCCGTGTACTTCGTCCCGAATACTACCTGAAACTACTTCAATGGTTTCATCTTCCCTGCTGTGATAATGGGGCACAATATAACCCAGAGCTGCGTAATCAACTTTAATGTACAGCAACTCAGGTTTCATTTCCAGCGCAATGACTTTCACTCCTGAGCTGACCGTATCGGGTAGTGGAATCCATTGATTCAGGATAAGGTCAAAATCAGAGGAAGCCACATCGGGAAACCGCATCGAGAGATAGGCTACTTGTTTGGCACGTTGGTTCAGGGCTTCTACCAGCGAATCCCTCACCCGAAGTACTTCCGTTACAATTTCTTCATTGTGATCGGCTTTCATGGTTGCATATCTTTGAGCATCTCACGGATTTCTCGTAGGGATTGTTTTACCTCTTTGATCTCATCCTGAGTGCTTTTATTTTGTTCTTTGTCGCGTTCTTCCGACCGGCGTAGGTTTTCGTCAACCAGGGTGATCAACCCATTCGACTGGATGGCCAATTCCTGGAATGCTACATAAATCTTTTCTATTTGCTGGTCTTTCACCGCAATGAGTTCGTCTTTGCGGTGCGCAATGCGTTCCCGGTCTTCTCTCAATTGCTCCATCTGCCGGGTAAAATAGCTGTACATCACCCGACCTACTAAGGCCATCACCACCACCACGGGGGCTACTTCGGCCAGGTAGAGCCACACATCAAAATCTTGAGCACTCATGTTCCTTCGCTAAATAATTCATTGCAGACCCTACAGGTCTTCGGGGAGATTTTCCTGCCTGGGAGGCATTAAAAAGCAGGGGCTGACAACGCTGAAAAAGAAAAATAAAAAAAGGCTCCTCTTGATGCAAGTACCGTTTTAGGAACGGACTACAGGGGGAACCAGCGGCCGGTTTGGGTTTAGCAGCGGAAAATCAGGATACGCTACATTCGCCCATCAGAAAGTGAAGGCTATACAACCACCAATCGTTTGTTACCTAATAATTAGAATGAAAACGGCTGGGTGCTGTTTCCATTGATTGGTGGGTGGGATGTTCCTCGGCCGGCTTGTTTTCGAGTAGGTAAAACCCCGCAAAAAGTGAAGCGACAAGCATGAGGCCAAAAAATACGATGGCAAAACTACGAGAGGTACGGTCGTCTATTTTGAAAGATTCCATAATTGAGGCTATAGCATTAGGTTTCTTGCTATGATGAATGGAATGCCAAAAGGGTTGCATTCCCCATCCATTTTTTAAAAATGAAACCTCAGGCCGGTCCGAAAATTGGGTTGTAAGGCATCTACCTCTAAGTTTCCGATACCCTCAGGTTCAAACCCTGGAACAAAGAAAGTAAGCCCTGGCTGGGCATAGAGACTGAAGTAGCGCCCTAAATTATAGCCCAAGCCCAAGCCCACTGGGGTGAGCAGATTAAAATCATCAAGGGAAGAAGAACTTTCACTCACCACCCAGGCATCGTCAGGGCTAGACGTATTACTTACTCTTCTGGAATACCCAAACTCTAAGGCCAACCCTCCACCTACGTATCCATTGAAACGCTTGCTTTGTAGAAAGTAGTAATTGAGCTGCAACGGAGCACCGAGATAGCGGTCACTGAAATTCGATTCCAGGTGGACGCGCTCTCCAAAATCATTCAAATACACCACTTTGGATGAAAATTGATGACTGGTGTGCAGCAATCCGGTTTCGACAGACAAACGTGGTAATAAAAAGTATTGAACGGTGAAAGCAGCCGTAACAGAACCTGTATAATCTTCTTCGGGTTTGGGAAGCAACACGACCCGTTCCACAATCTCTTCGGGGACACTGGCATCTTCGCTCAAGTAGCCGAGTTCGTCGTTGCTATTGACCACTGGATTTCCCGTAGCGAGGCCTTGAGTAGAAAAGGAGGGACTGCGGCTCCCGGTACTGCTTTGAGTCTGCATGGTACCTACCGCTGCGGCCAACAACCATGTGGAAGAGCTACGCCCCACTTTTTTACGGCTTTTTTTAGAGAAAGGAGATACTGCGAGGTCTGTTGCTTCCAACTGTTGAGGCAAATCCGGTACAACGTCCAGAAAAGCTACACGGTAAGGAATGGCATCTACCTTAGTGTCTTTCAAATCACCCGCATTTCCCGACCTATCATTGCTGGTAGAAGCAAGTCCGGCATCACGTTGCTTTGGCGCACCGAATGCGGCATTAGGGTCAGTGGATAGCCCGTCTGAATTTCGTGTGCCCGTTTTAGGGTTACTTGGAGAGTTCGCGGCAATCACTGGGGCTGGTTCTTCTTCAGTTGCCGTTGCAGGAAGGTCTTGACTGGCCGCTTGTCCTTCTAATTTCCGGGTTAGTTCTTTGGCATTCGTGGAAGTCAAAGCCAGATCGGTATTGGCTTTTGAAGCGGTCAAACCAGCAGCTTGCTCGTCAGTAGCTCCGTCCTCTTTCACTTGATTTTCAGAGGCAGAGCCATCCAATATCAAGGGGACCTCATTTTCGGAGCGATCCAATTTTCCTTTTGATGACTCCTCTGTCGGAGCTGTCTTTTCTGTGGCTGTTTGCTCAGCCAACATTTGACCTGATTGGGTTCCTTGGCTCCACCAAAGTGTGCCCGCCCCCAACAAAAGCAGCAAAGAAGCCGCAGCTCCCCACCACCACCAAACTATCGCCCGGCGTTTTTGCTTAGGTGCCATGCCCGCCATCACACCTTGCCATACAGCAGGATCTACCGGCTCACGGTAGTTGGCCATGGCTTCCTGCAAGGAGGCTTCAAAACCTGACTTGCCCTTTTTTTCATCCTCGCTCATTTGGCACTAATGGTTTGACGGTTCAACATCTTTTTCAACAGGTTACGCGCACGACTGTATTGCGATTTGGAAGTTCCTTCCGAAATGCCGAGTTGCTCAGCAATCTCCCGGTGGTTGTATCCTTCTACTGCGTAGAGGTTGAGCACCGTTCGGTATCCTACCGGCAATTGCTGGATCAGTTGCATGATCTCCTTTGCCCCAATCCCACTCAAGGTTTGTTCCCTTTCGGGGATGAGGTAATCTGCTTCCTGGAAATCAGCTGTCATTTCCTGTTTTTTAAGTTTGCGAAGGTGCTCCAGAGCAGTATTTACCATAATGCGTCTGATCCACGCCCCCAGAGCCCCTTCGCCTTTATACGTATCGAGTTTTCGAAAAACTCGAATAAATCCTTCCTGAAGCACATCTTGCGCCAGCTCACGCGACCCCATATACCGTAAACATACCCCCATCAAGAGTTCGGAATATTGGTCATATAAGCGTCTTTGAGCAAAAGCATTCCCTTTCAGGCATTGCTCAACGAGCTGTGCTTCAGTCATACATCAATGGTAGTAATACGTGGATCACCTCTCTGATGAAGTGATCGGGCGAAAGGTTGCATCGCCTGTCAAAAAAGCTATTAACTCCTGGCTTACAACGATTTACAGCAGGGTTATTTGGACCGATCTGGAACTGGGATACCGAAGTGTAAAAGTATATCGGCCCCATAGGCTATCAAGCGTTCGTCTTTAAACAAGGCGGGACGTACAAAAATACCTACCGGAGTTTCCACTTGCTCTTGGTCAATTTGGATCACCCGAAAATCAATATTGTTGGCTTTCAGGCCTTCCACCACCAAATCACAATCATGGCAATCATTGCCCGTATATACAATGTAACTCATCAGATAGAATCGATATCGTGAATAAGGATGCTCTTACGGTCGAAATAAATCAAATCTTTTTCGCGCAGTTCGTTGAGCACGATGGTCACCGTTTGCCGTGAGGTAGCGGTTAGATTTGCCAAGTCTTGGTGTGTCAGGTTGTGTTTGAGTAACCATTCATCACCCACCCTACGACCTTTTTCCAGAGCAGTGTATTTGATAAAATCGATGATGCGGTTTCGAGCATCTTTAAACACCAAGGATTCTAACCTCCGCTCTACCCGTTGCAAGCGGTCGCCAATGGTTTTGGTCATTTCCAGGCTGAGCCGTGGATTCAGGTTCATCAGCCGCAACATTTCATCTTTGTTGATCGCACACAACTTTACGTTGCTGTCCATGGCCTGCGCAAAGTCGTTGCGCTTCCCCTGCCCCACTACCGCCAGTTCGCCAAAAACCTCACCAGGCTCCAAAATAGCTTTGATAATTTCTTTGCCATCCTCAGAATAGGTACCCAATTTTACTCGACCTTCTTTGAGAAGAAAAACAACCTTTGAGGGTTCTTCGGGAAAATAAATGTATTTCCCTTTGTCCATAGATCGCATCATTGCGACCTTGTTGACCTCTTCTAATTCTTCCTCTTCCAATTCTTTGAAAAGGTTGATTCTTTCGAGGTACCAGAGTTTACTTTGAGGAGCTGCCATCGATTCAGTATAGCGGGTGAGACTTTTTGCCGGTACCTACAAAATTATGATTATCGCGTACTTGGCCAATTCAGAGCCCTGTAAATGTGGTGTCACTTTTTTTCGTGCGATTGGAGACCAAGAAGATGGCATTGTGGAGAAAAATACTATTTTTGCCGTCCGTTAGTCGAAAAACTAACTCGTTCTTATACAAACTGTCATGAGGTTGGAAACCACCTACGCCTCACAAAATTGGCTTATTTAGGCATTTCCATTCATGACAACCAACCGCCCAAGTGTTGGAATTGGTAGTCCGCCGGCTGGCGGATGAGGACCATGTGTCCTTTTCCGGTCAGCCACTTTTCAGGACTTCTCTTTCCGACTTTAGGCAACCAACCGCCCAAGTGTTGGAATTGGTAGTCCGCCGGCTGGCGGATGAGGACCATGTGTCCTTTTCCGGTCAGCCACTTTTCAGGACTTCTCTTTCCGACTTTAGGCAACCAACCGCCCAAGTGTTGGAATTGGTAGACAAGCATGGTTGAGGGCCATGTGTCCGTTAGGACGTGCAGGTTCGACTCCTGTCTTGGGCACTGAAAGTGCACAAAAGCCTCGTTCACAAAGTGAGCGAGGCTTTCTTTTTGGTCAAAAAAAGGCAACCTGGAATATGAAAATTCTAAGTTGCCTGAAGAGATAAACTATTTGAGCTAGTTAATCCGGAACCTATTGGACATCAATGACCAGATCGGGAGATCCAGTCCCAAGTGTAGCTGGATCAAAATTCCAAGTGTACGGGTTAAAGCCACAATCCGTAAGTGCTCCGGCTCCCCCAGTTGCAAAAACGGTTAGCACCCAGTTGGCGGGGGTGGGCACATCATACCATAGGGCGAATCCCACTAATGGTGCATCCGAACACATGGCATTGCCAAAGGTGACCGTCCCACCTGGAGGCACTGCGATCGTGGTACTGTAATTGTTCCCCAAAGGAGGGGGACAATCTGCCCAATCCGCATACACATACAGTTCACAATTGCGATTGCCGTTGTTCACAGTAATGGTACCTTGAGCGAAAGTAGCTGCAGAGAACAAAAGAGCGCCAAGTAGAGTGAAGCTAAGTTTTTGGAAAAATTTCATTTTTAAATAGGTATTAAGGAGTTAGAATAATGAATAGAATCCGGTTAGGATTTGTCTCAAACCTATGCAGCTCTTTCCAGAAGAAAGACATCCAATTAACAAGCGCACCTTTTCAATTAATAAGCGCTGGTAACACTCCCCTTCACCTACTGAGCCAGGATTTCAACTTTCCACACTTGCGGGTGGATACTTTCAAGCTCACATCACATTGCAAATAGAGTTGGGCAGTTGTTTGGTCAAAAAAAGTCACCTTATCTCCGTTGACAATCAGGTTGCGGTTGATCCTAAAATAATGACTTGCAGGAAGCACTTTTTCATAGTGACCGATGTTTTTCGAAGCGATGATTTGCGTTGCATTGTCCAGGAGGAAAATGGTATACACTCCATCAGATTTTAAATACAGGATTTGCTCCAATTTCACGACCAACACTCCACGGGTGGTGTTGATGGTGAGCTGGTTGTTTGGCCAGGTCAAAAAACTCTGCTGTAGCGATTGTTTATTTTCAAGTGCTTGTGGCGTTGCAATGGCTTTTTTAACCGCTTCTTTGAAATCATCTACATCGATGGGCTTGAGCAAGTAATCCGTTGCGGAATACCGAAATGCACGCACAGCAAACGCATCGTGCCCAGTCATGAAAACGTACTTGCCGGAGAGTCCCTTGAGTTGGTCCAACTCATCGAACGCTGTACCTCGCCGGATGCGCACATCTAAAAACACCAGTTGCGGACGATGGGTGCGAATTGCCTGAACGGCTTTGGAAACGCTCCCTGCGGTAGCGATTATGTTTAGTTCCGGAAAATATTTCTCGATTAGTTGTCGAAGCAGAAACACATGTCTTGGTTCATCTTCAACGATAATAGTGGTCATTTTGTAGGGCGTTTAGGGGCAAGCTGATGAAGCAAAAGGTTCCTTTCTCAGGTTCACTCTTCAGAAGAAAGTTGGCCTTGGGACCAAAATGCTGACAACGATCCCTGACCAATGAAATCCCAATGGAATCGGCTTCGATGGATTGAGTTTTAGTAGTATCAAACCCCAAGCCATTGTCCGCAACTTGGATATGGAGCAGGTCATCCTCTATGGTGTAGGAAACTTTAATTTCAGGATGGACGTGATCTTCGTCAAATGCATACTTGATAGAATTCTCCAAAAGCGGCTGAATCAACAGCGAAGGAACCAACAATTCCTCTGGTACATTTGTCGTTGTTAAACTAAACAAGATATTCTCTGGCATCCGGTAGTTTTCGAAATCCAAATACGCTTTGTAGTAATCCACTTCGTCTTTGAGCGGAACCAACTCTTTTTTTGAATAGCGCAATGACCGCCGAATCAACTGCGAGAGCTTTGATAGGTAGCGGCTGGATGCTTCAAAATCACCAAGCATGACAAAACTCTGGACGGAGTTGAGGCTATTGAAAACAAAGTGGGGATTGATTTGGGAGCGTATGGACAACAACTCTGCAGATCTGGCTCTTAGGCTGCTCTGGGCTTTCTCCAACAATATGCGCTTGCGCAGGTTGTGCTGGTGCAGGTAAAACCAAAAAATCCCTCCTACAATTGAAAAGATAGCTCCTATGGTCAATAATCGAAACCAGGTGCTTCGATAGTAAGGAGGCGCAATATCAAGCGAAAGCTCTAAAGGGATACCAACCGGAAGGTTGAATTCATCGGCTTTGAAAAGCAAAAGACGGTATTGCCCTTCGTGCAAGGAACGAAGCACTAATTTGCCCCTCTCTAAAATTTCGGAACTTTCTTTGCCCTCTGCATCCACCATGCTATACCAAAAGTTGGTGTTGCCAAAAGCAGCTGACTGAGTTGAGAAAAAGCGTACCTCAACGGGTTGTTCTTCAAACGAAAGGGAAATATGAGTAGTGTTTTGCAGGATTGAATCACCAATAGAAAGATCAAGCAGTTGAACTTTGGGATTTCTCTGGAGGAATACCTGGTGCTTCTTCAAACGAAGAATGTCTTTCCCAATATCTAAAAACACCTCCTCTCCTCTTATCTGAAAATCTTTGATTTCTGCTGGGTGAATGTTCAGGTTTTTACCAAAACCCATCAAGCCAGTCAAATCGTTCCAGCCCTTCTGATGAAAACAAAACAACCCTCTGTCGGTAAGGACCCAAATCACTTCTCCATCTACCTTAATTTTTTTGATGCCCGAGTTCTTCGGAAGATGATGCACGCGCTCTACCCTTCCGTTCGAAGGATCTAACAGATGTAGTCCTTGATTTTCAGTACCAATCAACAAATAACCTTCCTGGGTAAAATCCATGGCACTAATGCTCACCTTATCCTGAAACAGGTTGATGCTAACTGCAGGAGCACCTTGATTGACTTTCTGGAAAAGCCCCTGTTTCGTACCAAACCAATACCCATATTCAGGATGGAAACGCGCAACATAGCACCTTGAATGGTAGATTTGTTGAAACGAACGTTGTACAAGGTCTATCTCACCTACGCCCCACGAAGCTGCAACAAGTATAGTATTCTTAGAGGTCCAGATTGTACGCTTTATCGTCCCCATCTTCATCCGCTTCAACTCTTTGCCATTTTCATACCAAATGGCCGAATCCTTGTCAAGGATCAGCCTTGTTTGGTCCCAGGAATAAATGCCTAAAACAGGATCAAACCTGGACTGAAACCACTTTTCAGGTACGGTCGTAAGGTCTTCAGAGACAGCGTACAAACTGGTTTTATCTCTTCGCCTACCTTGAATGTAAAATGGCGCACTGGGATTGGTAGAAATCAGGCGAAGGGTTTCCTCACTTGCTGTAGCGGATGAATTTCGCACGGAATACGCTCTTATCGGAGGAAGCAGGAAGATGCCATCTCCCATGCTACCCACCCACGTTTCGTTATCATTAGTATTGGTTTCTATCACACTGACGGTTGACTGCACAGGAGGAGCAACCAACTTTTCCTTTGTCGATAGATACAGGGTTGTACGGTCGTGGTTGTCCACTATTAGTGTGTGTGCATCTCCCCGTACATTTTCCAGCTTTTCGAATCCAGGAACAGGCACAAGTGTGGTGGAACTATCTGGCGTTATCTGGAAGAGTCCTCCCTCCTTCGGGTAAGTATAAATCGTTTTTCTTTTTTCCAGACAAAATGCAAAGTGTCCCTGCAAATTCATCTTCAATGGCTTCAGACTATCGTTGTGTAGTATGTTCTTTACCGCTCCATACTCCTCCTTTTCGGCTATACCTAAGATTAAATAATGGTCCCCTTCCCAAGTATAAATAGCAATTACCCTTCGGAAATCATTCGTGAAGTTTTTAACATAGAGGGCAGTAGCATCTGTAAGGTTGTAGAACCAGCAATCCGTCGATGATTTAGTAGACAAGTCACGAAAAGAAGCCCAAATACTTTCGCCATAGTAGTCGAACATTGAAGTTTCGTATTCCCAATATTCAGGGACATCCAAATCAGGTGGTCCAATGATCTGCCTGTTTTCTACATCAAACCGTAGGGGTAAATCTGAAAACCCGATGAACCACATTTGATCCTTCCGGTCTGTAACCATCGCCAGAATTTCTTTAGAGCGATTGTGCAAAGGCATTTCAAAGGGAATAAAGTTTTGTCCATCATACAGTACAATTCCATCAGCAGTACTCACCAACAGCAACCCGGAAGGGTCTGTATACAGCCCGTAGACGAGGTTGTTGAGCAGTCCGTCTTCCACCTTAAACTGATGCCAATGAACCGTTTGACAATAGCAATTACTGCCAAAAGCTGCAAACCATAAGACACGCATAAAAAGTCGCCTTAGCTCTCTCACTGGGGTAAATTTCATGAAATGTGAAGGGAATCTAACGAAAAATATCAGAGTTGAGCGACCGTTTTGCTAAATAATCCAAGCGGGATATGTTGAACCGAAATCAAGGATTTTCTCAAGCTCATTTTTACAAAAAATATGCCTCAAAAAAGAAAACCGTTTCGCACAGCAAATTTCGGATGTAGCCTTCAAAACAAAGTGCCTACCAGATCTCCACTCATAGCTTTGAAATTCTCTGGAAGACCTCATAATAACTAAGTAGTCATCTCTGTAAAAGCAAACTGAAATTGTTCTTTTTATCTTTTCGTGTCTTTCCTTTACCTCATTTACACGATTTTGATCAATGTTGACAGCCCCCTTCCGTCTGAAAAAAGTAAGTACATGATGATTTTCGTCACAAACGTGTTCGCCCATACTATGTGACTTTATTAGCCAAATTATCATCAGTAGGAAAAGTAATATTTTGATTACCGATGTTGATCGGCATTCCTGTTTCCTGGCAGCAGTTTGGGTTAAGTTTGATGCTCAAAACCAACACTTTTTCCATGTAGAAGATTGTATCACTCTCTGCTTCCTGACATTCTATCATTGATTGCCAATCAAAGTAGTTTGCAAAAACTCCAAAAGAGTTTGTGCTATCTGCACAAACACCTGCTCCACACAATTTATCATAGACAATAGAAAGCAACAATCAAACCCACCTATATACCCTGTCGGCACTAATAAACACCAAAAGATTTTCGAAGAACTTGTCGATTCATCCACTTTCGCTCCATTGAAAACCTAAAAAGCCCATCACCGGATTATCTACAGCTATCGGATTAACGGTTTAAAACGCATCCGTTAAAATTTCAAAGCCTGAATTCATTGTCCCCATATTATAGGTTAGCACAGGCTCAACATCCCTTGTTTGATCGCTTTTTGCCAATGCTACCTCAGCCATAGGGCGCCCCCTTTTGTGGTCAACAATCCAGCATTGAATGGCCTCAACTCGATTTCCTTTATCATAGGTCACATCCATTTTATCGATTCCTACTCAAAATTGGGAACTGCAAAACTTCTTTATCAAGATTAAGCCCTGCGGGTTCGTGCCGAAACCTTGGCGGGCTTCTCGACTTCGCTCGAAGACCGGTGAGGTACCAACCGAAAGGGAACATGAATCAAAAAATTGATGTTCCTATGAATTATTCGAATGATTCGGGTTTTGACCACTTGATGGATTTGGTGACCAAGCAGGACCTTTGGGGTGCTTTAAAAAAATCAATCGCTTGAACGATTTAATGAATCAATATTTAGAGGTGAGGAAACAACAAATGGAGTTATTCTTGCTGCACATTGAATTGTTGCAGGAGCTTTAAGCTCAACGATAATCGGACTGCTCTTCAGAGAGTGGTCCGTTTATTTACTACAATGTTTTTCATTTCTCATCCCATTTCGACTCAAAATGCTCTGTTTACAGGTCATTGCGTCCTAAAACATTAAACCGCAAAGCTAACTTTCTCAGCTAAGAAAAAACTAAAATCAATCCCTCGTTCAAAAAATTGTTAATAAACAGACAAATCAATCCAAATCACTAAACAGTAATTAAATTATATTAGTTCATTCGATTTTTAAACGGAACGATCAATATGCGCAAACACCTTAAAGGCTTAGATACATTACGAGCTATTGGTGCCATTATCGTTGTTGTTGGACACATTGAATTGATAAAAATGTTTAATGGGTTGGACAACCTTGTAGAGGTTAATTTTCCTATTTTTCCCAGCGGTCACATTTCAGTTGTTTTATTTTTTGTCTTAAGCGGATTTCTAATCACCCTTTTATTAGTCAGAGAAACACAAGCAACAAACACAGTATCATATCGAAAATTTTACTTAAGAAAAATACTGCGCATTTATCCCGTATATTATTTAACCCTTCTCGCCTCCTCGGTTCTGATTGAAACAAATTCATCATTTATTTCAAATATTTTATGTTTAACTATCTTTCCAAATGTGGCGCATGCCATTGATGAAAGATGGGTAACGAGTCCACAAATTTGGTCCATCGGTGTTGAAGTACAGTTCTATATCTTTTGGCCGGTTCTTTTCGCTACCATATTCTTATCCAAATGGAAAAAATACTTTCCAATATTATTGCTCCTTTTCACTGTTATTTATCCGCTTTCTCCGATAATACTTGGGTACATCAACGCGCACTATGTCACCATTCCGTACATGTGGGCCATTGAAAAATTCTTCTATGGGTCCAAGTATCACTGTATTGCTATTGGGGCGCTAATTGGATTGGCCTATTCAAGTGAAAAAAATTGGATCCAAATTTTGAATAATAACAAAATTTTCATCCCCTTGAGTATCATTTCACTTGTATTATGGATATTAAAATTTGATATAGGCTTTTTCACAGATGAAGTCTTCTCCATCTTATTTGCTCTAATTATTTTAGGTGCTATCGGTAGTAAAACGGTGAACATTGACCATAGCATCACTAAATTTCTTGGTAAAATATCCTATGGTATCTATATGTACCATTGGTTCATAATAGTCTTAGCTATAAAGTTACTACCGCAATCAGATAACTTATTTTATTACAATCTACTACTCTATGTTGTCGTTCTTTTTCTAACCATCTTTTCTGCCTGGTTATCCTATGCATACTATGAAAAATGGTTTCTTAGGCTCAAGGAAAAGTACAAACCTACACGCCTTAAAGCTTAGCTTAGCGGTAAATAACTCTAAACTTGCTTGTCAAAGACAAATTTTGTCCCAAAACGATAAGCGCACATGGCACTATCGAACATGAGCTACAGTTTCATGATGCACGAATATTGCATTTGAATATATATTTCAAACTCCCAACTAACGGCCCCGAATCACTTTCACTACTTTTCAATTCTTCGGCCAATCTAACCTTAATCGGTATCTAAAGTTCAGACTATACCCATGTAAACTTTCAGCAATTAGTAAAAGGATAGTCGATAAATAAAAATTGTTGCTTTATACCTATAGTTAGGTAGGTGTTTTATGAAGCGCTAAGGCCCATGAATTAATTTGAAGAAGGATTTTGCTACCGTATTTTGGGCTTATATCGCAATCCTACTATTCTTGTTCTATCCCCTTCTCAGATGATTTGCGGTAAGATCATAGGACCAAGACAATATTCTATAGCACAATTGAAACCTCTTTTTCCTATTCATCCTACTTCCTAAATGATTTTTCAACATCAATTAGCACAACTCTTGAATTGACATTCTACCGGATCAACAAGGGTCTGGTGGTAAATCATCAGGTAGGAAGCGTTGGCCTATTCGAATCTTCCTAATTTGGACACTAATTCAATTTTGTATTACAATTAACTCACCGAATATGAGACCTCTACTTTTACTTATCTTTATGGCAGCTTTGGCCATTCCTTCTCAGGCACAAACAAAACATACAATCAATTCTGGTAATTTCTATTACAACCCATCGAGTTTAACGATTACAGAGGGCGATACGGTAGAATGGGTGAACGATGGTGGCTTTCACAACGTAAATGCTGATGTCAATACCCAAACCGGCTTGAACTTTAACAACCCGGAAAGTTTCATTTCCACTGCAACCAGTAATTCAGTCTTACTCACCCGGGTGTTTAACGTTCCAGGTACTTATCAATACGACTGTTCTGTGGGAGCTCACGCAGCCAATGGCATGGTAGGAACTTTGATCGTTGATCCAGGTCCGGTTTCAGTATCTGAAATTTCCCAGCAAACGACCACCAGCTTCACCGCTTTTCAACAAGCTAACACCAATGCCATTCAGGTGCAATTTAACATGACCGAGGCAGCTCAAAATACGGCCATTCACATTTATGACCTCACTGGAAAACGTTTGGTGAATCAAAGCATCAATGCCAACAAAGGCGACAACCAACATACGGTCAATGCCAACACCGCTCTTACTTCAGGTATTTATCTGGTATCTTTACAGTTCGACGGTGTAACCTTGACCCAGAAAATTTTCATTGAGAAATAAAGGTAGGCGAAAAGCCCCACGTTCATTTCTGATACTATTCAACAAAGAAGGCTGCCTCTCCGGGCAGCCTTCTTTGTTTCCAAGGGTAGACCAATCGCTTCAACGATTGCAATGCCTTAGCGATTGTTGGTCCTTCTACAGCATCACCTCCAATGTTCCTTGAGTTCTTACCCTTTAAGCATGCCCTTTTAGAAAGAGATATTCCGGTTGATGTGGTTGTTTTTGATGATGGAGTTCTTCAAAAAGTTACGCGCTGTTGTTCTTTCGGTAGCATTCCATGAATGAAACGGGTTGTAAAAATTGCCTTGAACAATGGTGGCTCCGTTGAAACTCATGGTAGCATCAGCTTTGATTTTTACAAGACCGTCGGCCGCAAGGCGAATGATGTTTTCTTGCACATCGATGCCTTGAGCAATGCGTCCTCGATTGATAAATAAGACATTGCTACCGTCCACAACATTCTTCTTGAGCACTACCTTTTTAGCACTGTAATAGCCTGAGCTGCCTTTGTGCACATCAAAATGCCACTTCACCGAGTTTTTAACGTAATTGCCAATGGCGGTATAACTCTGATTATCGTTCCCATTGGTGGCAACTGCGTGACTGTTTTGGTTGAACATGTTGCGCTCGATGCGTGCGGTGGAGGAGGCACCCCTAAGCAATACGCCATAACCTAAACCCGAGTTGTTTTGTCCAAAGATGGTGCTGTTGAAGATAAAATGCCCGGTACCATTCTCGAGCCGAACCGCGGCATGGGAGTAGTTGCTGATTCGGCAGCGCAGCACTTGACCGTTGTTACCTTTGAACGCAATGGCCGAACGTTTTCCAACGTAAGCCCCAGGACCTTGAATGGTGACATTCTCAAATTTCACTCCCGAGCCATTTACGTTAAACAATGCACTTAAACCCGATTTGTTCCGCCGGTCGCGAATCACTACTCCATTTTTACTCACCACCCGAACATTGCTGTTGGAAATGGTGTATTCGGCGTACACATCAATGGTTCTGCGGATGTAGATGATCTGATTGGCGGTGGCTCTCCGTGTGGCATTTGCCAGATCGCTGGCATTCCAAACGTTCCATTGTCCCCAGCTACGCAAGGGAGTATTACCAGGATTGGCACTTGGCTTGGGAGGCAAGGTGGGTGTCCAGTTGCGGTGGCTGCCCCAGCGCCAACCCTGGGATGCATTGCGCCTGCCGGAGTTATCCTCCTCACTTTGGGTTTCTCCGATGATTTCTGGCTCCAGCTCAGCTTTTTCACAGGCTGGCAAAACGCCAATGGCCACAATGGCTACCAAAAGGGTTAACCATTTTAAATAGTTGGGTTTGCCGGTGAGAGCTACTGCTTCAATAGCGGGTAGATGGTTTCTTTTGATGGATGTACACTTTTTCATTTGTCAGAATTTGTTTTGTGGAGATTGATTTGGGTAAAGAAGGGTAAGCACTGAATTCTCCATGGGGGCCACCTGTTCGAGGAAATTCTCGCAGGTTTTCCAGGCGCTGGAGGAACCCGTGATTCGTTGATTTTAAAAGGGTTGGATCATTGCCCAACCACGGAGCCAAATGTGTTAGTATCAAAACCAATCTCCCACACCCGAATCGGGGGGTTCTGAGGGTTTCACCCTTTTCGGGTGAAGGGTGGAAACCTGAAAAGCGGCCTTGTGTAGGATTCTAATTTGAGGGGTCAAATTGGAAATCATCGGATCAAACAAGCCTCAAAGGCCCGAAATTCGATGCAATTAATGCTTACATTAGTAACCCACTCACCAGGAAAACATGCGACCTGCACTCGCAACGGCTATTCTTTTTCTTTGTTTGGTTCCTGTCTCTACTCATGCTTATGTAGACAGTTTGCAGGGGGTGTTGCGCGACCCATCCTACAGCGTAGCGGAAAAAGTGAAGGGGGCCCGTCAATTGGCAAGTTGGTTCTCTCAACAGCAACTCGATAGTGCAATTACGTATGCGCATGTTTATCTACACTGGACTAAAACGGCGGGTGATACCAACAAGATTGTAGATGCATACCATCTCCTGAGCACCATCAACGAATTGCGAAGTAATCCGGAAGAAGCGGCAAAGTTTGTAGAGCAAGCTTCCCTGCTTATTCATCAAACAGGAGACCTCTACTCCGAGTTTCACAACCTCAACTTGCGGGCTGCCATTGCTGGCGACCGGTTCAATACTGAAAGGGAGTTGCAACTCCATCAACAGGCGAATTCAGTGGCTAATCAGCTCCGCGATAGTAGCTTGATTACGATTTCGCTGAACAATTTGGCCAACTTTTACAAAATAACCGGGAACATAGACCTGGCCGATGAAAGCTATGCGCAGGCATTAGCTATCTGCCAGGCGCGTAAAAATTATTTGGGAGCACATATCGTCTTGCTCAATCAGGCGCAACTCGCCATCCACCGAAAGCACTATGCACGCGCCATAGACCTTGTAAGGCCGGTAGTAACCTATTTTGAAGAGAATAAGCACAAGAATTACCTGGCCTTTGCCTACTCTACCCTCGGATTTGCGTATTTCGGCTTTGAAGAATACCGCCGGGCATTAGACTATACCCAGCAGTGCCAAAAGTTGCTTGAAGAAACCACCAGTGCCTACGGCATGGCGGAAGCGCTTATGTTGACTGGTAAAAGCTACGCAGCATTGGGTCAAACTGACAGTGCCTTGCATTATTTATCGTTGGCAATAGCAATGGCTGAAACAACACAAAATCCTGAAGAATTAGAGTCTTGCTATGAAGCGCTGTACCAATTTCATAAAGCCCATGGAGACCTTGCCAAAGCGCTTTACTATCACGAACGCTATATCGGAATAAGAGATAGTTTGGAAGGGATTGCCACCCGGAATAAAATCGAGGAAGCACGCATCCGCTTTCAGCTCAAAGAAGCTCATTATCAGGATAGCCTGCTGTTTGAACAAGTACGCCAAAAAGAGCAAATGGAGCTGCAGTTAGCGCACAGTAAACGCAATACGTATTTTGCCTTCGCTTTGGTAGCGGTCATACTTTCGTGCATCACAGTACTGATCTATATGCGCTTTAAGCACTTCAAGGCTACGGTAGAAAAGCAAACGCTGTTGAATCAACTCGACAAGCTGAAATCTGCCGTCGTGAAAGATCTCGTGCTGGCCGATGGTCCTACCAACACACCTACGCCAGATATATACCGGCATCAAATTGAGCACAATCTGTCAGCCAAACTCAACGATACCGACTGGGCTATTTTATTGGCTTTGTACCAAACACCAGTGATCACCAACAAGGACCTGGCCGAAAAGGTAAACCGCAGTTTTGAGGGCGTACGTTCCAGCCTAAAAAAGATGTATCGTCTGTTTGGGCTTAACGATACCAAAGGAAATCGAAAAGCAGCCCTTATCATCAAAGCCATCGAGTTTTCGGGTAGAGAACCGATCCCTCCTGCCCTTGAAGCAGAAGCAGTACCTGAGGAAGTGAGCAGTACCCTCAGCTGAACCCTTCCAACTTCAACTAGCGGTTTAAGAAAGTCCTCTCAGTATGCCTTCTTCTCCTTACCTACTGATTGTTTTACTACTGTGGTCTTGTACAGGCTCTCCTCCTTCGAGGGAATCAGTGGATAAAAACACTGCACCTGCTTCTACTGATGCTCTACTGCCTGGCACAATGGAGGAGATCGAAGCTTTTGTTCCCGAAGGATATGAAGTCCTTGATTTTGAAAGAGCCGATCTCAATAACGATGCACAAAAAGACGTGCTTCTGATACTCAAGTCGCTCAAAGAAGAGGAGGCAATGGAAGAAGAAGTTCTAAGGCCCATGCTGCTGCTCATCAGGTCCTTCGATCGTGGTCTAAAACTTGCTGCCCAAAACAATAAGGTGGTATACTGTTACCGTTGTGGAGGCACCTTGGGTGATCCTTATATCCGAACTGCGGTCAAAGGGAAGTATTTTTCGGTAGAGCATTATGGTGGTGGGGGTCTTTTTAAATTTTCGAAAATCGTCACATTTAAGTTCGATGAGGAAAAAGACCATTGGCTCCTGCATCAGGACGGCAGCGAATATTTTGAATTGAACCCCAATTCAGGTGACAATGCTGAAGCGATTGTAAAAACCGGTGAACGCATCCTGACTCGGAACGATTTTGGGACAGTACGATTTGAGGAGTACGATATCTATCAAGCTTCTAATTAGGACTTACCATTGGCAACCTCTTACGGATCGATGCGCCTAATACTAAGGAGCAACAAAAACGATTGTGCTGGTAACGGTTTACACCAGCATGATGGAATGAACATTAAAGCACTCCACCATCTAACAAAGGGTGTTTGACACCAATTTTTCACATGAGAAACATTTGCAACAATACCCATATTGGATTGCTGATATGGCTCGTTTTGGTACCACTATGGAGCATTGGACAAACCGAAACGGTTGATAAAGACCAACAAGAGGCCAACCACCGGCTGAGTCAAGAGCAACAAATAGAACAGTTGAAGCAAGATTTAGAGAATGATAGTGCCCCAAATGCCAACACCAAAACCCTTAGAAAGTTAGTAGGACTTTACATGAACATCAGCCTGGACAGCGCCTTGGTATTTGCTCAAAAAGAATTGGCATTGGCCCAAATAAGAAAAGACCCAAGTGCACAGGGCATCGCCCGACTCAACCTTGCAGGGGTATTTTTTCAAATGACCTCAGTCGATACTGCATTATCATTGCTGCTGACCAATCGCGATGAAAAGGCGCTTTATAATGATTCTTTGATTGCAGCTACCGAAACTGCCTTAAGTGTGATTTATACTGCTTTGGGTAAGTATGAAAATGCAATTGAGGCAGGCTTCAACGCCATTGAGGTGTTTGAAATGGCCAATGACAGTACCAACGCCGGATTCAATTACATTTCGCTTTCGGAGGTCTACCTATGGGGCTTAAAAGACCAGGAAAAAGGCCTTGAATGCATTCGAAAAGCGATCATGCTTCTACGGGCAAAAAATGCTCCTCCCAACTATTTAATTGGAGCATTGACTCGATACGGGGATGTATGTACCCAAATAAAGGAGTACAACCGGGCGGAAGCAAAATTTAAAGAAGCTCTGGAATTGTCCCTGGCCAAAAACGATTATTGGTACCTGTCGGATTCATATTGCGGATTGGGCAAAGTGTATTACCACCAAGGCCACTACGCCAAATCCATCCAATACCTCGAAAAGGCCCTGGAAAAATCCGACAGCTTGGAACACCGGATGGCACGGATTTACCGCTATTTGGGCTTGAACCACCGGGCATCAGGACAATTGCAAAAGGCCATCGCCTACTTTGAATTGTGCCTGCCCATGGAAAAAAGCCTTAAAAATCAAATTAGTATCGAAGAATTTTTGGTGGACTGCCACTCACAGCTTTCCAACTATCTCAAGGCTTTCGAATACCAACGCCAGGTTACCCAACACCAGGACTCATTGCACGCCCGCGAACAAGAAAAGCGGATCACCGAAGTGGTGGAGAAATATGAAAATGAACAGAAGACGATGAAAATTGAAAAACTCAACACTGAAAACCGACACAAAGGAGAGGTGATCTCCCAACAGAAGTTGAATTTCGGCATTGCCTTAGCCTTGCTACTGTTGCTTGGTGCGGGTGGTTTTTTATGGATTCGCTTCCGGCAAAAACTCCAGGAAGGCATCAACCAATTGGAGAAGAACCAACTACAACAGCGTTTTTTGCGGGTACAATTAAATCCCCATTTCTTGTTTCATGCCCTCAGCTCCATCGAGAGCTATATTTATACCAACGAAAAAGAATCGGCGGCTGCTTTTTTGCGCAACTTCAGCAAGTTGATGCGCAACATTCTCGAAACTTCTGATCAGGATTTTGTGTCCCTCGAAAACGACCTGGATACCATGCGGGAGTATCTGATGATGCAACAACTGAACAGCGATTTTAAATTCGAATACGACATCACCGTCGATGAAAACCTCAATTTACAAACCCTGCAAGTGCCGCCAATGCTCATTCAGCCCTTTATCGAAAATGCCATTTTGCACGGTGCGCTTCAAGTTAAAAACGGCACGGTAGCAATACATTACCTTTCCACTGCCAGGCACCTGCAAATCAGGATAAAAGACAATGGACCCGGCCTCACCAGCGGTGAACACAGGAGCGGTTCATTGTGGCGTTCTATGGGAATGGAAATTGTACAACAGCGCATTCAAAACCTGGAAAAAAGTCACGGCCTACACATCCAGTACCGTATAGCAGCGAATGAAGGTCAGAAAGGCACCATCGTGGTGCTCGATGTGCCCATCCGACAGGTGTCGGCGGCTTAGATCGAACACAATTTTTCGTTCTTCTACCCCTGTTGGCCAACGATCGGAATCCGGAAGCCCAGGGGTTGGAGCAAGGAGCCGAAAAAAAGGGTAACTTAAATGAGGAGATGTAAAGAGTAGAGGCTTTGAGTGAGTAATTGGGTTTAAACACGCCTTGTTAGGCCTGCCTATCACCTGCGCTATACTGTTGCTAATTGCTCCCTTGTAAACGCCTTTGCTTAAACAAGCTTGCCAACGTGCAGTTGTATTGAGGAACTTAGCGTTCTATTTTCAAGCTCGGTTTGGGTTTAGGTTGGTAGCAGACATAAGCTTATAAAGCGCTTCTTTCTTTTGAAAACAGCGTTTTTTTATCTTCTTTAAAAATCACCTCCTGAAGGCTCCCAAAGCCGCACTTAAAAACCATCAAATGCGATGAAGATCTTCCTTACCGGAGCAACGGGCTACATTGGAAAACGCCTACTGCCGCTTTTGGTTAGCCAAGGGCACCAGGTAGTGTGTGGGGTTCGTGATCCTTCCAGGTTTCAACCTCCGGATTCTATGAAGGCCAACATCTCGGTGGTGACAACCGACCTTTTAGATGCGGCTACGCTAACCAATATTCCCGATGACATCGATGCGGCCTATTATTTGATTCACTCCATGTCGTCTTCCAACAATTACCAAACCCTGGAACAACAATGCGCCATCAACTTTCGGGAGCGAATTTCGAAAACCAAGGCGATACAGGTAATCTTTTTGAGTGGTATTATCAATGGTAAGGCACTTTCCGATCACTTGTTATCCCGAAAAAAAGTAGAGGAAGAACTGCTATCGGGCCCTTATGCACTTACCACTTTGCGTGCCGGAATCATTGTAGGATCGGGCAGTGCCTCTTTCGAGATCATCCGCGACCTGGTAGAAAAACTACCGGTAATGGTTACGCCAAAGTGGCTGCTGACCCGCTGCCAGCCCATCGGAATTAGTGATGTGCTGCTGTTTCTGTTGAAAAGCCTGCACCACCCGGAAACCTACAATCGGGATTTCGACATCGGTGGCCCGGATATTTTAACCTATAAAAACATGTTGCTTGCCTTTGCCAGGGTAAGCTACCTGGGACGCGTGATTTGGACGGTTCCCGTGATGACGCCAAAGCTATCTTCTTATTGGCTGTATTTTGTTACCTCTACTTCCTACCGGTTGGCTTCTTCTTTGGTTGACAGCATGAAGGTAGAGGTCGTTTGTAGAAACAATGACATTAATACCATTCTGGAGGTTGAACCTATCCCTTATGAGGAGGCCATCAAACGGGCCTTCACCAAGATCAAGAATAACGAAATTGTTTCCAGCTGGAAGGATTCGTATGCCAGCAGTGGCATCGAAATTAAAATTGCCGATTTCATTTCCGTGCCAACTTTCGGGTGTTTTGTAGATCAGCGAAGGTCCACCATGGACGACCGGCTTAAAACATTGGACCGAGTTTGGCAGATTGGTGGAAAAAATGGCTGGTATTATGCCCATTGGCTCTGGGCGTTGAGGGGATACCTAGACAAATTGTTTGGCGGAGTGGGCCTAAGAAGGGGCAGAACCAATCCCAATGAAATCGCCCCGGGAGATTCCCTGGATTTTTGGCGCGTGTTGTATGCCAACAAAAAAGAAGGGCGGCTGCTCCTGATCGCCGAAATGAAACTGCCCGGTGAGGCGTGGTTAGAATTTCGGGTAGAAAACGATCAGTTGGTACAAACGGCAACTTTCCGACCATTGGGCGTAGCCGGCCGAATGTATTGGTATTCGGTTTACGTGTTTCACGGCTTTATTTTCAGCGGATTGCTCAACAAGCTGACGACCCGTCAAGACGAGGTCTGATTTCCAGGACCACCTAATTTCAACCTGGCCTTTCAAACAGCGTTTGGTTTTTCCCCAACTTTACCGCGATGAACAACTTTATCACTGTGGCCACCTTTACCTATCCCGAAGAATTGATTTTCCTTCGCGGTCGGCTCGAATCGGAGGGCATCGAATGCCGGGTATTGGATGAACTCACGGTTCAAACCAATCCATTGTACTCAGGCGCAGTGGGCGGTGTAAAACTTCAAGTGCGGGAAAGTGACCTTTCTCGCACCCGTGAGGTACTGACGCTTGCTGGATATACCGAACCATCGGAAACCACGTTACCGGGTTTCTGGATCAAATTCGACCAGTGGACTCAAAAAATTCCCTTGTTGAATCGATGGATCATTGAGTTGCGTCTGGTGGTGTTGCTGGTAGTGGCTTTGTGTGTGTTGGCTATTCCCATCGCAATGCTCAGTTTACCTACTGCCTACGAGCAACTGACCGACAACAACTGGTGCCTGGATTTCATCACCTATCAAGGACAGGATTATGTTCCGCGTACGCTTGGGATTACCCTTTCAGGGCCGGCTTTCTGCGAAGCCTCCATCTCCTTTCAAACGGATGGAACCGTTCGGTTTCCTGGCTTCAACAGTTATGGAGCAAGGGGTAAATGGGTGTTAAATAACGATCTATTACAGGTTGCGCAATTAGATACCTTTCAACACATTTTCGAAGGTACATACTCCATTGAAATCAATAATGATATGCTGGTTTTCAGGTCTGCCACAACTAGCATTCATTGCCACCAAAACCAGGGCTTCACGTTAGCTATCCCGGGCTATTAACCCTACACCTTTTCGGTTACCGCCCAACTTGATTCTGAAGCGCGAGCAGTTGGGCTTGCAACTGCTTAATTTGTGCCTCCATGGTGGCAATGCGCTGATCTTGGGTAGTAATGATTTGTTGCTGTTCCTGAAGGGCACCAATGGCCAATACGCTCAGGCCGGAATAGTCGAGGGCGTAGTAGGAGGTGCCTTCCTCCCCACCGGTTGCCGGTTGCGTTACCAAATGCGGAAAGAGTGGCAACACTTCCTGGGCAATCAAACCTAATTCTTTGGGGCTGCTATCGTCCTGATTGCGGAAATGGTATTCGGCAACCCGCAATTGCATTACCGGATTTAACAAACCGCTGCGGGTGGTGATGTTTTTCTTCAATCGTTCATCGGAAGTGGTGGAATAGGAGCCATCTACATCGTCAAAACTTCCCATATGCGTTCCGTTGAAAAACAAGCCCAAATCATTGCCTAACCAGGTGTAGAAGTGCCAGATGTCTCCCCCACCAGAGGCATTTTCTACCGCAAGCCCATCGTCGGCACCTCCCGAGGTGTGCAGCACGTGAAAATCGCGCGTTGGATTGGTGATTCCTGCTCCTATTTCTCCGTTGGAATCGATAAAAAACCGGGAAGAGCCGGAAGTAACAAAATTAATTTGATCCGAAGCACCGTAGGTGCCATCGTTTCCGATGGTAATCAAAGTAGAGCCCGAGCCACGTTCGTCTGGGGCTTCGATGGCATGGCTGTAGACCCACGGTGTGGTGAGAAAACCAAGGCCATTCTCGTTACTAGAGGCTTGATCGGTACTTTGAGACCCTACAGAAGTATTTCCGATGACCGCAAAATCAGCAACATCCAAGGTGGTTTGTGGATTATTTTCTCCAATGCCCACGTTGCCTTCCACAATTAAACCGTTCGTGGGGGCGGTAGAAGAACCGGAATAACCACTTCCAATGGCTGCTGCACCTTCCACATCAAGCTTATTGACCAAATAAGAAGAGCCTCGTGTAAGGAAAAAGATAAAATAAAAGTGGTCAACGTATAAAAAAAAAAAAAAAGGGGGGGAGGATGGGGGGGGGGGGGGGGCGGAGGGGGGGGGAGAGGGGGGGAGGGGAAGGGGAGAGGGGGGGGGAGAGGAAGGGGGAGGGGGGGAGGAAGAGAGGGGAGAGGGGGGGGAGGTGGTAGTGGGAGTGGGGGGAGT
>ERZ1740068.83-NODE-83-length-60145-cov-25.841271_pt1 | contig 60145 bp, 40 predicted proteins | sample MGYA00581735_ERZ1740068 | MGnify/ENA primary metagenome ERZ1740068 (study PRJEB43018, sample SAMN04849740) | marine metagenome | isolation source: floating plastic debris | place: Pacific Ocean | collected 2008-08-30 | study: EMG produced TPA metagenomics assembly...
CCCGAGGCAAGCTTTCCTCCATTTACCCGAAGATTAAAAGCTGACGCTGCACTAGCTTGTCTGGTGATTCATCGGTCTGGTGATTCATCGGTCTGGTGATTCATCGGTCGAGGCCATGAGTTTGAGAGCGCGATCGCCACCTCTTCGGGAGTAAATACCGAGCGAATTGCTGGGGCTTTGCGAGTGAAGCTGGTCGGTATCCGTGGAATTTGCATCCCCGATCGAGGGGGGTGAAAGCCTGCTAAACGCGGGATTGTTGGTTCTTTTCTCGGCTCTGGTGATGCGATTGGGGCCGTCAGTTGAAGATTCCTTAAAGCTGCTGGATTCCGGGGGCCTCGGGCGGAAGTAGAAGAATAGTGCGAGTCCGAAACATACGAACTCCACTACGTTCCTCTACATCCCGAACTCGATGAACACTGCTCTTCACCCCCAACCGCTTCCTATAGCCTGGCTGCAATGCTCGACGCTGGAGACATCGCTCGCCACGATGGGGGGAGACCTTCCCGATAAGATTCCGGCACTGGTGCGCCTGCTGGAGAATCCGGCGAGCCCGGTGGCGCTTCCCGGCAGTATTGCGCTGCACGGTCACGACTGTCTGCACGTGCTGCTCGGTCGCGGTTTTTCGGCAGAGGACGAGGCGTTTGTGATTGGTTTTTCGATGGGCACGGCGCTGAACTGCAAGGCGTGGCACGTGGCGATTTTTAAGTTCGCGGCGTTTTTCCTGTACCCGTCGGTGTATCGCCTCAATCGAGCGCAGCTTGAAGTGTTCGATCGCGGCTTCGCCTACGCGCGGACGTTGGCTCACCGCAACCTGCATGCGTTTGATTTTCGACCGTTTGAAAAGATGCCGCTCGATTCGCTGCGCGCGCGGTTGGGCATTGATGCCGATTACTGCTCGCCTGCGCGGGACTAGACGTTAGGAGCGTCGCGCTATTTGAAGGCGAAAGGTTTTTGACGTTGTGAATAGTTGATGAAATGACTGACGATCGCGCGTTCCTGGCGGGGCGCGCGATTATGCTGGTGGGGTGCGTGGCGTGGGGTTTGGCATGGCGGGCGATCGTGACATCAATACTCAGGGCGGCGGCTACGAGGAGACGAACAACTCCGGGCAGTCCGCCGGTCGCGATATCAACAATTTTGGCGTTGCGGCTCCGGCGCTGGAGCGGACAGCGGCAGGGACGCCGCATAATTTGCAGGCGCGGGGGATTCGGCAGGCGGGGCGATTTGTGGGGCGCGATCGCGAGCTGGCGCGGCTGGACGAGCTGCTGGCGCGATCGGGGCCGGTGGCGATTTCGAGTGCGCCGAGGCTGGCGGGGCTGGTGGGGATGGGCGGCGTTGGCAAGACGGAGCTGGCGGTGCAGTACGCGCGGCGATGTTTGGCGGCGGAGGCGTATCCCGGCGGGGTGGTGTGGCTGTCGGGGGCGCGGGCTGCGTTGGATTTGGTGAGTTTCGCGCAGGGGGCGCTGTTTCGGGAGCGGTGGCCGACGGAGTTGCGGGATATGGCGGCGCAGGTGCAGTTTGTTTGGGATTGCTGGCCGGGGGATGGGGCGGTGTTGGTGGTGGTGGATGATGTGGCGGATTTTGCAGCGGAGGTAGAGCCGTGGTTGCCGGGGGGCGATCGGTTTCGGGTGTTGGTGACGACGCGGCGGCGACTGACGCAGTTGGAGCGGTTGGATTTGGAAGTGCTGAAACCATTGGCGGCGACGCGGCTGTTGGTGTCTTGGGTGGGGCGCGATCGGGTCTGTCAAGAGGCGCGAACGGCGCGGGATTTGCTGGGCTGGCTCGGGTGGCTGCCGAAGGCGATCGAGCTAGTGGGTGGCTTACTGGCGACCGAGCGATATTTGACGGTTGCGGCGCTGTTCGAGCAGTTGAAGGCGGAGCGGCTACGGCACGAGGCGATCGAGCGAATCGATGCGGTGTTTGAGGTCAGTTGGGGACGTTTGTCGGAGTCCGCACAGCAGTTGGCGGCGGGGCTGAGCGTATTTGCGGATGCGCCGATTCCTTGGGAGTTGGTAGCGGGGACGATCGCAGGGTGCAGGGTGGAGCCGGGACGGGAACGCAAGCGGGACAAGCTCTGGCGCAAGTTGACGGGTCAGCCGCGCCCGGTTGTGAAGCAGTGGTGTTTGGTGTTGGCGGAGCCCGATCGGCGCAAGGCGCGGCGGGAGCTGGAGGAGCTGCACTTGCTGGAGCGGGTTGGCAAGGAGCGCTACGGGCTGCATCCGCTGGTGCGGGAGTTTTTTGCGGAGAAGCTGAGCGCGTGCGACGAGGCGACGGATTGGCGGCGGGCGTTTGCGAGCGCGTTGCTGCGGGCTTCGGAGGCGATTTCGCAGTCGATGAACCTCACGGAAGTTGCACAGTTCGAGCCGAGCTTGCCTCATCTCATCGAGCTGGCCGCACAGTTTGACTCGGGGGAGTTCGCCGAAAAATCGGCTCGCGCCTGTGGCGCTCTCTTCGTTTTCTACTACGCCCAAGGACTTTTCGATCGGGCGCAGCATTGGAGCGAACGCGCCCTGGAAATCTACGAACGGCAACTGGGCAGCGACCACCCCCATACCGCCTCCAGCCTCAACAATTTGGCGGGTCTGCATTACGATCGCGGCCAGTACGCCGAAGCTCTGCCGCTGTATCAGCGGGCGCTGGAAATCCTGCGCAAAGCTCTCGGAGAGCAGCACCCGCATACGCAAAGCGTGCTGAAGTCGATCGCGATCGTCTCCGAAAAACTCTCCGACCCACCGCCATAACCACCACACAATGCCCGCCAAAGACCTCTACCACGACACCATCAAAACCGCCCTCATCAACGACGGCTGGGCGATCCTGCAAGACCCCTATCGCATCAGATACGAAGACGCCAAACTCTACGCCGACCTCTCTGCCTCGCGCCCAGTCTCCGCCCAGCGCGGCGATCGTAAAATCGTTGTTGAAATCAAAACCTTCGCCGACCCCTCCCCGCTCACCGGCTTCCACGCCGCCCTCGGTCAGTACATCTTCTACCGCGACCTCATCCGCGCCACCGAACCCGAATACGACCTCTACCTCGCCACCGATCGCGAAGCCTACGAGCGGGTTCTGCTGCGCCCCTCCGCGCAGCTCGGGCTCAATCGCAACGCCGTCAAACTGTTCGTCGTCAATCTCGAAAGTGAAGCTATAGCGCTATGGAATCCCGAGATCGCTACCTAAACGCCCTCGAAACCGTCGTCCGCGACTACTACGACTGGGTGAGACGCGCCGATGACGACGACGATGAAAACTGCCTGATTATCGACCGAGAACGCGGCTACTGCCTCTGGCACTGCCTCGGCTGGAACGGCGATCGCCGCGTCGATCGCACCATGATTTTCGCCCGCCTCAAAAACGGCAAAATCTGGATCGAAACCGACGAAACCACCGACGGCATCGCCTGCGACCTGATGCGCGCCGGAATCCCCAACACCGAAATCGTCCTCGGCTTCCTACCGCCCAGCAAGCGCCCCCTCTCCGAATTCGCGATCGCCTGACCCCACCCCCTCTCGCTATAAAATCCCCAGGAGAACTCGATAAAATCCCCAGATAACATGCGTCCTCTCCTGCGATCGCTCCCCGCCACCGCCCTCAGCAGCCTCGCCCTCGCCGCCCCGACCCTCGTTAAACCCGTCCAGGCTGAACCCGTCATCTACGACTTCACCGTCGAAGTCCGCACCGGCAGCCTCGCCGGAAACAGCTTCTACGGCACGTTCCGCTACGACGACGACGCGATCGCCGGAACCGGACGCGAGACGATCGGCGTTGACGACGGCCTCACCGTCAAAATGCGCTTCTACGGCCTCGACTTCCAAGCTCCCGACGACGTGGACTTTCCCGACTACCCCCGCGTCAATCTCGTCGATGGCGAAATCGAATCCCTCGACTTCTGGATCGAACCCGGCGATCGCGTCCAGTGGTGGGACTTCCCCGGCTGGGACGTGGAGCTGATGGCGCGCGATTAGTCGTCGGGCGCGTCCGCCAGCTCCGCTCGGAACCGCAGCCGCACGTAGTCCGCAAACCAGTTACCGTCCGCGTCTCGCAACGTCGGCTCCAGCCGATCGCAGATCCAGTCGAACGCCCGCTCGCGATCGGCCTCTCCCGCCTCGACAATGCCATCGGCAAACACCGCCAGCCAGGCGCGCAGCCCGTTCGGCAGCGGCGTCGGTCGCGGAATCAGCGCAATCTCCGTGACGCGAAACCCTTCGGACTCCAGCAGCGCACGATATTCCGCTACGGTCGGGAAATACCAGGGATTTGAGAACGTGTCGATCGCCGGGTTGGCCGTAAAAAATGCCTCGATCGCGCCGACGATCGCCGCCACATTTCCCGCCCCACCGAACTCCGCGACGAACCGCCCGCCCGGCTTCAGCGCCTTCGCCACGCCGCGCACCACCGCCCGCGCCTCGGGCATCCAGTGCAGCGCTGCATTGGAAAACACCGCGTCGAACTCGCGATCGAAGTCCAGTTCCTGCCCGCGACAGACTCGCGCATCTAGCCCGCGCGCTTTCGCCGTCGCGACCATCTCGGGGCTAGCATCGACACCGATGACTTCGACGCCGCGATCGCGCAGCTCCAGGGTCAGCGCCCCGTCGCCGCAACCGAGATCGAGGATGCGCTCTCCGGGCTGCGGCGCGAGCAACTTCAGGACGGGTCGCCCGAGGACGGGGACGAAGTCGGCATCGTTTTGGTAGCGATCGGGGTTCCAGCTTTTGTCTTGGGGAGAGTTCATAAGAAATCAACGAGCACTGAGCCTGTCGAAGTGCGGGTTTCGGGTACCGCGAGAACTGCCAAAGTGTCTCGTTCAACATCAATCTGCCTTATCCTAAGCCGCACTTCGACAAGCTCAGTGCTCATTGACACGCAGCTCTTTGACTGCCGACACCACCGCTGCCGCCACTGTCTCAATCTGCTCGGCGGTGGTCGATCGCCCCAACCCAAACCGCAGTGACGCCAGCGCCAGGTCATCGGACAGGCCGAGCGATCGCAGCACGTGGGACGATTTCGCCGTCGCCGACGAGCAGGCCGACCCGGACGATAGCGCCACCATCGGCTGGAGCGATCGCAGCAGCCGATTGCCGTTCAGCCCCGCAAAGCTAAGGTTGAGGTTACCCGCAAGCCGCTGGGTTGGGTGGCCGTTGAGCGTGACGCCACCGAGGGGCTCGATCGCCTCGAACAAGCGCGATCGCAGCGAACTTAAGCGAGCGGTTTCGGCCTCCATCTCCGCGACGCCGATCGCGATCGCCTCCGCCATTCCGACGATCTGCGGGGCGTAGAGCGTGCCCGATCGCCGTCCGCGTTCCTGCCCGCCGCCGTGGAGCTGAGCCGCGATCGCCACGCGCGGATCGCGCCGCCGGACGTAGAGCGCGCCGCCTCCCTTCGGGCCGTAGATTTTGTGGGCAGTGAGCGACATTAGGTCGATATGCTGAGTCGTCACATCCAGGGGGATTTTGCCGATCGCCTGGGCGGCATCGGTGTGGAAATAGATGTCGCGATCGTGGCAAAGCTGGCCGATCTCGGCGATCGGTTGCAGGACACCGATTTCGTTGTTCGCCGCCATTATCGAGACGAGAATGGTGTCATCACGCAGGCTGGCAGCGAGCTTGTCGAGATCGATGAGACCGTCGCGATCGACCGGCAGATACGTCACCTCAAAACCCAACGACGCCAGATATTCGCAAGGGTCGAGCACGGCACTGTGTTCGGTGCAGATGGTGACGATGTGCTTGCCCCGCGCCATATTGGCTTCCGCGACGCCCTTGATCGCCAGGTTATTTGCCTCGGTCGCGCCGCTGGTGAAGACGATTTCGGTGGGGTCTGCGCCGATCGCACTGGCGATCGTCTGCCGCGCTTGAGTGACGGCCTCTTCCGCTTCCCAGCCGTAAAGATGCGAGCTGCTAGCGGGGTTGCCGAAGCGCTCGTTAAAGTAGGGCAACATCGCCGCCAGGACGCGATCGTCCACGGGGGTGGTGGCGTGATGGTCGAGATAGATGGGCGGCGAGGTCATGCCGAGGCGAGGTGGTGGTGTCTGTCCCGATTTTAATGAACGGGTGCAATTAAGAGCGAGCCGCCACGAAAAATGGCCGGAGCGCGACAGCACCCCCGGCCAAATTCGTTTAGCCTTGCGCGTGTGGTGCGAGCCGCGAGCCTTACCAGCCTTTGTCAGCTCGATCGAGCACGTAGGCCGCTACGCTTGCGATTTGGTCGTCGCTCAGGCGACCGCCGAAAGCGGGCATCGCCATTTTGCCCTTGGTGACTTGGTAGACGATTTTGTCTTCTGAGTACATGTCGTATTTCTGAAGCGCGTCTTTCTTCAGGGTTTTGGCTGCGTTGACGCGATTAGTACCACCCGCGTGGCAAGCCGCACAGTTTTGGGCGAAGATTTTTGAACCCGCTTCGATATCTGCAGCTGTAGCTTGGCCGACGAACAGCGTAAAGGCTGCCAGCAGAGCACAGCAGCTCAGGAGAAGGTGTTTGAACATTGTTTGTGGAAAATTGAACCGAATGCGATATCCACAATCTCGGGTCTCCCAAAAGGCCGTCAAAAGACGGTGCGTCGAAGTATTGCGAAGCGTTAATTTCGATCGGTTTCAGCCGAAGACGCGCGTTAGCAGCGCGATCGTCTGCCGAGCCCGTAAGTTATGCTGAACGCTAAGTTTTGAAATCCTCACAACCGATCGCGACGATGACCCCACAACCCACCCCAGAACCGAAGCGCTTGTTTCTCGGCTCGCTGGAAAGCGAAATCGTCGAGATTCTCTGGCAGCTCGAGCCCGTCACGGCGCGATCGATCCACGAGCACATCCTCTCCGACCCCGATCGCGAGCTGGCCTACACCTCGGTGACGACAATTTTGCAGCGCCTGGAAACTAAGGGCTGGGTCGAGCGTAAAAAAGAAGGCCGGGCGTTTGTCTGGAGCGCCAAGCTCGATCGTCAATCGGCCAACGCGCTGCGCGCACGCGAGCATCTGAACAACTTCCTGGCGTTGGGCAACGCCGACGCGATCGCCGCCTTCGCGGACAATATCGATGGCGACAGCCTCGATCGCCTCGACGCGATCGCCCAGCGCCTGCGCGAAGTTCGCCGCCTGCGCGGAGAGGAAGACTAATGCACGTTTGTATTTTGCTGCTGGCGATTGCCGGGGCGGGGGCGACCCGCTGGTGGTGCTACCGAATTTTGCAACAGTGTCGCCGGGACGATCGCCCCTGGCGCGAGCGCTGGTCGTGGGCGCTAGGTGCGCTGCTGCTTCCGGCGCTGTGGCTGGCGATCGCGGCGATCGCCGTCGGCTCGATGGGAACCCACGGCACGATGTTCGGCCACGGTGTCAGCGCGTCGGGGTTGTGGCTGAGCGGTGGTTTTGCGATGGTGGCCGTGTCGCTGTTGGTGGCCTTGGCGGCGCGAGCGTGGCAGATCCAGCGCGAGCTACACCACTACCCTGCGACAACGATCGACGCGATCGGGCTCGATCGCACCGTAACCGCCCGTACGATCGCCGCGCCATCCTGGTTCGCCGGACAGGTCGGGCTCGCGAATCCGGAGCTGGCGATCGGGCAAGATTTGCTGGACGGCCTCGATGGCGATCGCCTTGAAGCGATCGTCACCCACGAGTGCGCCCACGCCCATTATCGCGACACGCTGGTGTTCTTTTTCCTCGGCTGGCTGCGCCGCCTGACGGGGTTGCTGCCCCACACTCATGAGATCTGGAACGAGCTAGTGCTGCTACGCGAGTTGCGCGCCGATCGCTGGGCGGCGCAGTTCGTCGATCCGCTGCTGCTGGCTGAAACGCTGGTAGCGGTGGCACGTGCCTCGCAGCCATCGACGGCGGGTAACTCTCCCGACGATCTGGCCGAAGCCTGGGTTGGGTTTCACGACTTTTCGGCGGCGGGCAGCTTTGAGGCGCGAATCGAAGCGCTGATCGATACTGAGCTGGCGGCGAGTACGGCGCTGACCGATCGTGAAGTCAGCTTTGAGCCCCGCGATCTGTCGGTTGGCGGCTGGCTCTGGTGCGCGCTCGCCTGCTTCCCGCTGCTGGCGCTGCCGTTCCACCAGATGTAGTCCATCAGAGAAACGTCGCAAAGATGCCCAACCGCAACTCGGCTCGTCGAGTTCTGTGGGCGCTGGCGCGGGTGGCGGGAACCTACGCTACCTGCGGTCTCGTTCTATCTCGCCACACCGTAGAGCGCTTAGTTCTCAATAGCCCCGCCGACTTCGCGCTCGCCTTACTCGCTCGCCTCGATCGCTGGATTTATGACTTCAACAGCACGATCGCGATCGTCATCCTCGCTACGATCTGCATGTCGATGGCCAGTGCGATCGAAGCGTCGTCGATTCGGCGCGGTGTGGATGGAGGCCGGACGTTTTTTGTCCTGCTGGGCGGGTTTTGTCTGGTGTTGCAGACGCTCGTTTTAGCTTGGGAACTGGTGGATTTTCTGCCTCGGTGGGCGGCATTGGCGATCGCGACGATCGCGTCCGGATGTCTGCTAGACGCTGCCCGATGCCTCGCCCGCGCGCTCGACGTCCGCTTCGAGCTGCAAGATTCTGAAGAAGTGAAATTCTTCATCGGCGTTGAGGCTGGCGTGCTGGCGGTGGTGGCGCTCGTGGCGATGCGCGTCGGTTACGTCGCCGGGTTTAGCGTCGATTTCTTCTAGCTGTGGCAATCGCCTGCACCCGCGACGCTGCACTCGGCAAGTATCGGCAGGACTGCCAAGCCAAGCCGCTAGACCGCGATCGTGCCCGACCTGCGGAGATCGCGCGCAAACTTCGAGGTTTCAGTACGTAAAGCTCGCGGAGATCGCGATCGAATTCAACGTAAATTGAAGTTGTGTATCGTCTATTAAAACTCGCTTAATTTTCGCTTCAAGCCCCATGCTGACGTTCTCCCGCGATCGAATCGCTTCGCTCAAGGCCGCTGCCGTCGGCGCGATCGCCCTCTTCGTCACGCGACTGGCCTTCGACATCACCCAAGGCACGACCATCGCACAGCCCGACTTATGGATCGGCACGGCACTGTGCGGCGGCGTCTTCGGCCTCACGTACCGCTACGTCCTACGCCAAGAGAGCGACATTCACCTCAGCACCGGTGCGATCGCCGCCTTTACGATCGCCCGCGCCGCCGGGCAGTGGGAAGGGCTCCAGGCCAGTAATGATGCCATCATCTGGAGCGACCTCCTACAGCAATTGGCGATCGGGCACTGGCAATCTCTCGTCCCGCTGGCAACAACGATCGGTTTTCTCGCGATCGCTAACGGTATTCCGTTCGTCATCGCGGCGCTGGCGATCGAGCTGGCTTTCGATCGCGGCTGGGTTGCCCGCTCTCCGAGCGATCGGCGCTCCGAACCCTGGGCGTAACCGTTAACTTTTCAAGCCCGGAACGTCCTGGATGTCACCGCGATTTTTCAGAGAGCGATCGATTTTCGTGCAGTGTTGGTGCAACTGACGGTGGAATGGGACACCAAATCTCCTAAAAAGACCGCATTTTTGCGGACGCGCTAAACGGTATACGGCTACATACTGGGGGAGCTTTTCCGTCTCGTGCTCTACCCCAAACATGCGCCCTCTCTTCGTTTCTGGCCTGTTCGCGATCGCTGTCGCCAGCCCGACCTTCGCCCAGATTGTCCCCGCCACCGACGGCCTCGGTACGCAAGTCACGATCGACGGGGCGCAAATCGACATTACCGGCGGTCGCACTTCCAGCGATGATACCAACCTCTTTCACTCCTTTGAGAGCTTCAATTTAGGTACGGGTGAAGCTGCAAATTTTCAGGTGTTGCCCAATATCGAAAATATCCTCGGTCGCGTTGTCGGCGGTTCTGGATCGTTGGTGGACGGGTTGCTGGGCGTGACGGGCGGTGACGCGAATCTATACCTGATCGACCCGGCGGGCATTGTTTTCGGGGAAAATGCACGGCTTGATGTCGCGGGTGATTTCGTGGCGACGACTGCGACTTCCGTTGGATTCGGCGATCGCTGGCTGGACGTGATGGGCAATAACATCTGGTCGGAGCTGGTCGGCAATCCGACGGGATTTGGATTTGCCGGCACGGGCGCGATCGTCAATCTAGGCGAGCTGACCGTTGATTCCGGCCAAAATATCGGGCTATTCGGTGATGCGGTCATCAATGCGGGGTCGCTGTCGGCTCCGGGCGGTGGTGTGGCGATCGTGGCGAGCGAGGCGGGCGATCGCATTCGGCTCGGGATTCCAGGGAACGTGTTGAGTTTGGAGGTCGATCGTGAGGCGCTGCACGCAGACCCGACGGCGCTGGCGCTACCGGAGGTGATGTCGGGCGAAGTGGAGTCGGCTGGCGCGATCGTGCGTGATGCGGATGGCTCGATTCGGCTGGGGGCGTCGCCGGTGTCGGTGGAGCCGCTGGTGGGGGATGCGCTGGTGTCGGGCGCGATCGATGTGGCTTCGACGGATGGTGTCGGCGGGACGGCGTTGGTGTTGGGCGAGCGGGTGGGGATGTTGGCAGGCGCGATCGATGCGTCGGGGCGTGATGGTGGCGGCGCGGTGAATATTGGCGGGAATTTTCAGGGAGTGGGGGCGTTGCCGAACTCTGAGTTGACGGTGGTGGATGGGGAGTCAGCGATCGTGGTGGATGGGGTTGTGTTGGGTGATGGGGGTCGGGCGATCGTTTGGGCGGATGGTTCGACGCGGTTTAGCGGAGAGGTTTTGGCGCGGGGGGGAAGTGAGGGGGGGAATGGTGGTTTTGTGGAGGTTTCGGGGAAGCGGTTTTTGGATTTTGTGGGAGAGGTTGATACTTCGGCGGCGAATGGGGAGTTTGGAACGCTTTTGCTCGATCCGGCAGTAATTCGAGTGGTGGATGATGCGGTGGCGGAGACGAGTGATTTGACGACAGTAGATGAGTTTGGCGATGCGGATATTGGAGGAGATCGAGAAACTTTAGTGGCAGCTTCAGCGATCAATAATGCAATGACAGATGTGGAATTACGAGCTGATGAAAGAATCGTCATTGAGTCTGATTTATTTCTGCTGGAGCCAGGTGTTGGATTCCATGCCTACTCTAACGGTGGCGTTATTATCCTAAGTGATATTGAAACGGATGGCGGAGATATTGAATTACATGGAAATCGCGACTTAATAGATGGTGGCTTCCTGAGAATAGAGAACTCTACTATTAGGAGTAATGGTGGCAATATCTCAATGATTGGACATGGCAGCAGTGAACAATCTTCAGGCATATATATCAAAGAGGTATCAGACATCATTGCCGATGGTGGCAATATCTCAATAATTGGATATGGAGGGAATGAAATATCTGCCAACGATGGCATTTTTATTGAAAGAGTTGATACAAGAAGTACGGCTCCAATCACACAGTTGCAGATAGAAACCAACGGACAAGGAAACATCAATATTCATGGCATAGCTGGACGGAGTAATGAGTCCGCATCTTCTGAACCCGGCAACGTTAGCAACCTAGGAATTCGTGTTGACTTTGTCGGCGACAGAGTTGTAATCAAGTCTGAAAACGGTGATATCTCAATTTTGGGAGAAGCAGAGTATCAAAGAGATTTAAGCAATGTTTATAACTCGGGAGCTTCGTTAACAAACACTCGGGTCGAATCATTTGGTGCAGGCAACATAACTCTCAGGGGAGTAGGAGATTATTTTGGTTTGAGTTTTGGCTTCGTATCTACCAATGACGGCGATATAAATATAACAGGTCATTCACTTGGAGCAAGAAGCCCTCGTACGATGATGTTCTGGGGATATAACACGATTGAATCTGAATCAGGAAATATTAATATCAACTCTATTGGATGTAGCTCAGACTGCTCGCCGAGGACAGGTTCCAATGGCTCTATAGATATGGGTCAAGGTGCGATAATTGAGACTGGATACGGTGATATCAACATACAACTAAGTGAAGGTGTAGTACCTCGCTTTCTGATCAATGATTCAGACATCGAAAGAGACTCCTCCATTCGCATACATGAATCTGGAAATTTAACCATATCAACAGACAATGATTCTTTCGCCGGAAGAATCTACGATGTCTTTCTTAGAAGAATTAACATCTTTCTCGAAGATGGAAATCTAGAAATACGCGGCTTTCGTCCGCGAATCACTCAGGGTGATATTCGAGTCCCCAATGGCTATATACAAATTGGTGCGAATGTCGCTCTGGAGTCTACCAGTCTTTTTACAAATGGTCACGAGATCAGTCTAGGCCGTGGATCGGTTGTCAGCTCCGGGGAGGGATACTCTATTGAAAGTAATGGTGGCGATATTTTCTTGGAAGGCTCAGTTATTAGAATAGATGGCTCTGTACTGTCTCAGTCTACAAATGGAGAAGCAGGCAATATCAATATTTTAGGTGGAGCGGTTGATATCGCTGGTTCTATCTCGGCACGTTCAGACGATGGTGATGCAGGAAATATAGTTGTCTTGGGGAATAATCGAGTTACGTTGGGTAATGTAGATGCTAGTTCTTCTCAGAATGCGGGAGATATATCTATTACCTCAAGAGCGCCATCAATATGCTTTTCTCGACCTGATGAATGCAGTCCGGAAATAAATGGTTTTATTGATACAACCGCAGGAATTATAAATGCTGGGGGTGGAATTAATGGCGGTCAGGTTGATATTTTTGGTGGTGGCAATATTGATACGGGGACGATTATTCTTTTTAATCCAGGATTTCGAGGAGATAGTGGTGATATTGGGATACTGAGCGAGACAGGAACTATTAGGACGATATCTGGAAGTTTGATCACTGCTTCTGCTTTAGGTGAAGGTGGAAATGTTACCTTGTCTTCTGGACGTAACATTGAAGTTGCACTAATTGATGCACGTTCATTTTCATCAACCCACTCAGGTGGGGAAATATCACTGAATTCTGTAAGTTCAAGGTTCCGAGAGAGTAACGATCTGATACTTCAAAGTAACTTGATTACTAACCGAAGCAATATTGTGTTGCAGGGAGAATTGCTCTTTTCGAGTCAGACAGGTGTTGAATCTCTAGAGTTTGGGGATATAGATATTGATGGATCGATCGACGGGACAGAAAGTCTTACTTTGAATGCAGGGACGGGCAACATCGAAATCAGTGGCGAAATCGGCCAAAACACCCCGCTCCGTGACCTCACCCTAATCGGCAACCTCACCGACCCCTCCGGCGATCCCCTCCTCATTCAAGTCCAAAATTTCATCCAAGCCGACAGCTTCACCACCCAAAATGACCTCACCCTCCAAGCCGGTGGCGACATCACCATCGATGACATAAACACCCCCGGTGATGTCAGCATCTTTAGCATTGACGGCGACATTACCGCTGGGCGCATTGATACCGGCAACGATCTCGCAGATGCAGGAAATATCGACCTCCAAGCTCAAAACGTCACCATCGCCAGCGCCAACCTCCAAAGCCTCAACGACATCGGCGGCAACCTCAACATCGACGCTCGCAACGGCAACGTCCGCATCACCGACAGCTTCACTGACCTCAACGGCAACCAAGCCAGCATCTCCACCCTCGGCGGACTCGAAAGCGGAACCGTTTACATCTTCCACGGCGGCGGCGGAATCGTACCCTTCATCGTCGGTGATGCCGCCCGCAACGGCAGCGCCGCCGCCATCACGCGCGGAACCGCAGCCGCCGAATCGATCGCCTTTTCCGCCTACCCCAACCGCCACACCCAAGACGCCGATCGCCTCATCCTCGACACCATCCCTGCCCCGCCACCACCCGCACCAGAAGAACCTGCCACAACACCCGACCCCAGCGAAACCACCCCCGAAACCCCAACCGAACCAGGAGAACCCGAAACAACCTCCGAAGAAACGACATCATCCACCCCATCCGCAAGCCCGTTTGACGACCTCCTCGATCGCGCCCCGAGCGGTACAGATCCCTCCGCCGACACAAGTACCGACGACGCCAGCCCGACCGATACGTCAACCTCCACCACAACCGGTGAAGTCCCCGAGACCGAATCGACTGCCGCCCCAGAAGAAACCCCAACAGCCGAACCCGACACGACTCCACCTGCCGACCCCACATCTGGCCTCGACACCAGCACCGACCCGGCCATCCCAGACCCCAGCACCAGCGAGACTCCCGGTGGCACGATCGACCCGAGCGATCCGGACAGCGGCAGCGACCCGACCGAATCCAGCGATCCGGTAACACCGATCGACCCAGCGGCAGAAGACGACGGCCTTATCGAAACCGAACTCGACCTCACCAACCCGATCGATCGCCTCATCGCCCTAATCGGTGAAACCATCGGCGCAGAAACTAAAGTCGCGATCGACCCCGACACCGGTGCAACCGTCGCGAGCTGGCTCGTCGAAGAAACCGATGGTCTCGGTGGCAGCGACTCAACCCTGATAACCCAGGTCATCCCCAACCTCGAGCCGGATGTGACGGTCTCCGAACCCGTCGAAGTTGCTGCGACGCCGCCCGCTGTCAGTACGCCCGACCCCGAGCCGATCGCCGACCCCGCACCCGTCGCGGCCGCTCCCGCCGCTGCGCCCCGCACCGCAACGCCGACTCCAGTCGTGACCCCGGCTCCCGCCGCGACCCCAGCCCCGAGCTCGACACCCGCAACGCCGACCCAGCAAGACAACGCACCCGTCGAAGAGACCGAGACGCCGACGGAAGTAACGCTGCCCAATCTCAACCCGACGATTCCCGAGCTGCTGACCCTCGGCGACGGCGATGCGCTAGTCGAAGAGCTGGAGAGCGACTTCGAGGCGGAGTTCGAGGAAGCAGCGGACGAAGATTTGAACGAAGATGGCGATCGCCGCCTGACCGCCGCGCAGATCCGCGAAACGCTTCAAGAGCTGGAAACCCAGACCGGGCGGCGCGGCGCGATCGTCTATGCCAGCACGTTCTGCACCGAGACGCGGGGGCAGGCGACCTACGATGGCGCGAACTGCCTGGACGGCAGCGAGCACGTGGCGCTGGCGCTGGTGACACCGGGCGAAGCGACGATCGTGCGGACGGTGCAGCTCGATCGCCAGCTCGCTCGTATCGTCAGCGAATTCCAGGGCCAACTCACCGACCCGAGACAAATTCGCCATCACACCTACAAGCAGGGCGCGCAGAAGCTGTACGACATTTTGGTGCGCCCGATCGCCGACGAACTCGACAGCTTCGACCTCGACCTGCTGGTCTACGCCGTCGATGCCGGACTGCGCCAGATCCCGCTGGCGGCGCTCCACGACGGCGATCGGTTCCTGGTCGAGCGCTACAGCATCGGCTCGATTCCGAGTATGGGCCTGACCGATACGCGCTACCAGCGGCTGCGCGACTCGAGCGTGCTGGCGATGGGTGCGGACGAGTTTCCGGTGACGAACAATTCGGCGCTGCCTGCCGTGCCGTTCGAGCTGGATGCGATCGTGGCTGAATCGCCCGATACCGCTAAGGCCGACAGCACCGAGCCCGATGCTGGGATTTGGCCGGGGCAGGAGTTTTTAAATGAAGACTTCACGTTTGCGAATCTGATCGGCCAGCGCAACCGCGCCCCGTACGAAATCGTCCATCTGGCGACTCACGCCCACTTTGAGAGCGGCAATCCGTATATCGATCTGTGGGACGAGCGCAAGTCTCTCGATGAGTTCCGCGAGGCGGAGTGGTACGCGCCGCCGACGGTGGAGCTGCTGGTCTTGAGCGCTTGCGATACGGCGAGGGGAGACCCGGAGGCGGAGCTGGGCTTTGCCGGACTGGCGGTGCGATCGGGCGTGAAGTCGGTGCTGGCGAGTCTGTGGAAGATCTCCGATTTGGGGACGCTGAGCGTGATGGCGAGTTTCTACGGGGAGCTGGGCGATGCACCGCTGAAGGCCGAGGCGATGCGGGCGGCGCAGCTCGCGATGCTGCGTGGCGAGGTGGAGTTTGCGGGCGATGCGATCGTGATGGGCGATCGTCGCGTGCCGCTGCCGCCGGAATATCACAACACCACCGCTGACTTGTCGCACCCCTACTACTGGGCAGCGTTCAGCATGGTCGGTTCGCCGTGGTAACTCGTCTTGGTAGGGTGAGTCGCGGTTGCGGCAAGTTTGGCAAAGCACGATCGATAGAAACCAACCGCAACGCACCGGCGATCGAGGCTGACATTGCTGTGGTGCGTTGCGGCTCGAAAAATTGTCGCGAAATTTGAGACCGATCGAGGTCGCGACGCACTCTACCGGAGCGGGTGGTGTTAGAACCGGAACTCGTAGCGTAGCTCCACCGAGCTGGTGTTTTCTTCGGTGTCTTCGCCGGAGTTGCGGAGCTGGAGACCGTTCCAGCCGTAATCGTAGGTCAGTCGCAGCAGCGAGTTGGGCGTGACCTGTACCGTGCCTTCGAGCTGGCCGGGGGGGAAAGCGGACAGGCGCGTCAGGCCCAGGGCGCGACCGGCGGTGTTGACGATGTTATCGACATCGAGCAGTACGTCGGTGAGGGTCGGCTCGATCGCGAAGCGCAACGCAGCAAACTCCAGGAATTCCGCGCCCTGGAGCTGGGCGATATCTTCGACGGTGGTAACGAGCTGGTTGCCGAGCATGGCGACGAGTACCTGCTCTTCGCGGTTGGGGACGCTGGTAAGGGTGACGGCGTCGAGGAGGGCTTCGTCGTCTCCGGCGTTGCTGGCCTGGAGGGCGGCGAGCAGCTCTTGAGCCGAGCCGTCAACGCCGAGGTTGACGAGGATCTGGCGCGATCGCCGGTTGGGGATGATGCTGAGGTCGGGCAGCTCGTTGGAGCCCGGTTCGCGCTGGCGCAGGCGGTTGGCGTCGTTTTCGTAGATTAGCGTGGCCAGCTCGATGTCGATGGCGGGGTCGAGGACGCTGCGATCGGGGTCGAAGCGGACGAAGTGGTCGCGTCCGGGGGCGATAAAGAAGAGGTTGCTCAGGGCGTTGACGCGACCGCGCTCGATCTCGATCGCACCATCTGCCCGTAGGCGATCGAACGTGCCATCGTATCTGCCGTTGGTGACGATTTCGCCTTGGACGCGGAAGTTAAACAGCGGCTCGAGTTCGGCGCGGAAGTTTTCGCCGACGAACAGTGCGAAGTTCTCGAAGCGTGGGCGCACCGGCGGTGGCGCGTCGGACGGCGGCGGCTCCCAGGCTTCGACGTTGAGCAGCTCGCCCTGCTCTTGGCGCTCGAGGCGGGGCAGCGTCAGCCGCCCGTCTTCGACGCCGAGGCGACCGCTAATCGTCGGACGCAGGGCGCTGCCCGCAATTTGCACCTGACCGTCTACCCGACCGCGATAAAGCCCTTCCACGTCGAGCTCGCCCTGGGCCACGGAGAAGGTCAGCGGGTCGTCGGTGGGCTCGGGGCCGGGGTAGAGCGGCAGGATGCCGTCAAGGGCAAATTCACCGGCGGCCACCGAGGCGATAAGCCGATCGACATCGACGACGATTTGGGAGACGGGGTCGTAGTTGAGGGCGATATTGCCGTCGATCGCCACCGGGGCGGTGGGGAAAATCGGCGATCGCACGACGGTGTCGTCTAGGGCGATCGCGCCGACGGCCTCGAACTCGGGGAAAAAGCCGATAAAGCCGATGCTCGCTTCGAGATCTACGTCGAGATCGCCGCTGACGTATTCCACCGCGCCGCCACTGAGGGTCGAGAGCAGCTCGAGGGCGGGCGTGCCGATTTTGGCGGAGATCGTGGTGGTGTTGCGATCGGGCGTTAGGGGCAAAGGGCCGGTGGCGCGAACGTCAAGCCAATCGGGGCCGGTGGTCGCGACGTTAAAGGTTTCGTCGCGGTAGTCGAAGCGGCTGGTGATGGCGTCGATCGGGCGGCTGTTGAGGACGATATCGTCGACGATCGCGTCGCCCGTGGCGGTGGGTCGTTCGAGGCTACCGCCGATCGCCGCCTGGAGCGAAATCGCCGCCGTCGCATCCACAGGAATGGGCGCGAAGTTGCGAATCGTATCGAGCTGGAGTCCGTTGAGGCGGACGACCAAATCGCTCGACTCCACATCTGGAAAGACGGCAAACTGACCGCTTGCGCCCAGCTCCGCGCCATCCAGGTTGAGATTCGCCTGCTGCAGGTCGAGGATGCCGCTGCGGTAGCTGGCCACTAGGGCGATATCGTCGATCGCCACGGGCGTATTGTCCTCGCGGAAGAAGCCCAGACCCGGATCGATCGCGTTAATCGGTGGCTGTACGTACCAGCGCCATTTGTCGGCGGCGAATGCTAGATCTACCGTCGGATCGCCGAGCGTGCCGCCGACGTCGATGCGGGCGTTGTAGGTTCCACGCAGATCGATTTCGCGCGGCGGCGCGGGTTGGCGCAGGGTTGCGGCCAGCTGGCGAACGGCCTCGCTGGCGGCCTCAAAGGCGGGGAGCTGCGACAGAATCGGCAAATCCGGATCGCCGATACCGGTCACGTCGAGATCGTCGGCGCTGCGGCTGGGCGAAGCGAGCTGCCGGGAGGCCACGTCGTCGAGATCCGACCACTTAAATAAATCGAACAGATCGACCAACTGGCCTCGATCGACAGTGAGCTCGCCGCGCACCTGAGTCGCCAAGATCGTATCGATATCGGCCACGTCGAGATCGCCCTGAGCCGCGTCGAGGAGGTCGAGATCCACCTCGCCCGAAAATAGGTATTGGGTTTGTCCCAGGTTGAACTCGGAGTAGTCGAGCCGCGCTGCGCCGTCGTCGTAGGAAAAGTCCGCTAGCAGACTGTCGGCGGTTATGTAGCCGACGCCCGGTCGCAGTACCGCCAAGCTGCCGTCGGCGGACAGGTCGAACAGGTTCACCAAAAAGGCGGCGGTGATGTTGCCCTGAAGCGGCCCTTCGATCCCCAGCTTGGTTGCTGGGGTGACGTTGAGCAAGTCGAGATTGAAGTTGTCGAGGCTGACGTCGAGCAGGTCGCCGCGCCGCTCGCCCAGCGCCTGGACGGGTTCGGGCGTGCCGGAGCCGTAGCGCAGCTCGAAGCTGTCGGGCAGGAACGGGATCAGGCAGTCAGCACGCTCGCAGGGAACCAGCCGCGCCGCCACCCGATCGCGATCGCCGCGCAGATCGATTTCCAGGCGATCGTCGAGGCGCACCACCGTCGGGCCAGCGATAAGCGGGTCGAACTCCAGGTCGTTGGCAGCGGCGTCGCGCACGGCCAAGTCGCCCAGCAGCTCCAGGTTGCCCGCCCCGAGCGGGTCGCTAATCAGGCTGCGGCCCAGGAAGCGCCCGTCGAAGTTAACCGCTCCGGCCAAATTCAGGCCCTGGCTGCGCGCCTCGCGATCGCCCACCGCCACCGAGGCGACGTTGGCGACGATCGGCAGGCGATCGGAGTCGTACTCCGTAGCAATATTCAGGTCGGCGTCCAGGTCGGGGGCGCTGAGCCAGTCCCGCAGGCGAGCGCGCCCGTCGATGTTGACAAACTCCGCGCCCAGCGCCAGGGCGATGCGGTCGATCGCAACGTCGATCGGGTCGGCGCGTCCGGTGGCGGCGACGCCCAAGATCGGCGCGGTGGTTCCCGACAGGCGCGACTCGACCCGCGCTGGCAGCGGGAAGGCGGGGCTAGAGATCGGCGACTCGCCGCCCGTCAGCGTCGCCAGCAGCGCTTCGGAGACGGGAACCGTGCCGTCAGTGACCACCGACCAGTTGGCGGTGTCGGCGGTGGTGACGATCGCCAGCGAGCCGTCGTCCACGCCTAAATCCAGTTCGGCGCGCAGGTTCGGGGCGAGGGCAGCGGCGAGAACGCTCGGATCGCCGGTGGCGGCAGCGCTCAGCAGGGGGGCGAGGTTGGCATCGATCGTCGCGTCGAGGCGTTGCAGGGCGGCGGCGACGGGAACTTCGGCTCCGAGCTGGCGGGCGATCGCGCTGAGGTCGATCGAGCCGCCGCGCGCCAGGGCCGCGAACCGTCCGCCGTCGATCGTCGCATCGGCCACCACGCCGCCGGAGCCGACGCCGACATCGGCCTGGGCGCGCATCGCGATGCCGTCAATAATCTGAGTTTCGGCGATTGCCAGCAGATCGTCGATCGTCGTCGCCAGCTCCAGGCGGCTACCGCGCCACGCCACCGGTAGACCTTGGGTCATTGCCGACAGGTCGATCGCGCTGGTGGTGCTCGTCAGATCGATCGCGCCATCGGCCAGATTTAGATTTAGGTTGGCGATGCCGTCTTCGATCGCGGCGGCGATATCGAGGCGGGCGTTGGCCTGGGGCGGCACGTCGGAATCGAGGGGCAGCGTGCCGTCGGCGTCGAGCGCCAGTGCCGTTAGTCCCAGCCGCAGGGGCGGCAGGTCGGCGGCGAGGCGCTGGACGAATGGCGCGAGGTCGATCGCGGTGCTGTCGGCTTGCAGGCTCCAGGTTCCGGCTTCGATGTCGGTCTGTCCCGTCGCCGCGATGCGCCCGCCGCCGAGGTCGATCGCGCTGTCTTCGAGTTTCAGCACCAGGTCTGCGAGGCTGACGCGCCCGGAGCTAGAAATCGCCTCCCCGAGAGCCAAAATCTCCGGCAGCAGCCAGCTCAGCTCGCCCGTTGGCGCATCGGCAGTGCCGCCCAGCTCGGCCTCGGCTTGCAGGTTGCCGAGCTGGATATCGGGGGGCAGCGCGTAGGGCGCGGCGATTGCGTCTAGGGGCAAATCTACATCGAGGCTTCCGGCCAGATCGATCGTGTCCAGGGGCAGCTCGATCGGTTCGCTGGCTTCGGGGCCACTCTGCGCCGCGTCCCACCCACTGTCGGTCACGAACTGCGCAGTCGGTTCGACTGCGGCCTGCACGGTGCTCGGCTCCCGGAGCATTTCGAGCAGACTGTCGATAAATTCGGCGATTTGCGCTTCGCCGCGCGCGATGATGCGGCCACCGGCAGCGGGCGCGATCCGCAAGCCTTTTAGCGCTGCCGTCTCGCGATCGAGCGTCAGGTTGGCCCGCACTTCGGCGATATCTAGGCGATCGATGCGCCAGGGCGTTTCGTTGCTCGCGGCGACAATTAGTGCTGGATCGTCGAACGCGCCGGTTACGTTGGCGTTAATGCCGATATCGGCGGCAATCAGCTCCGAAAGAGACGCTAAATCGACGTTTTCGCGCACGTCATCGACCAGCGCCGCCGCGTCTAGCAGGTTCACCGGCGGCACGGTTACGTCGATATTCAAGCCCGCCTCGCGATCGACCCAGCCGCCCAGCTCGATCGCCAGTTTTCCGGCCCCGGCCTCCGTCCCGTCGAACTGCAGCCGATCGCCCTGGAAGCGCAGCGTGCCCCCTGCCGTCACTGGCTCGCTCAGCCCCGCCAGCTCCGCGCCGAAGTCCCGCAGGCTCAGCGTGCCTTCGATCTGCGGCAGCTTCGCGAGAATGTCATCGAGGGCGAGCGGTTTGTCGGCCACCAGTCGTGCTTCGGTCTGCGCCTCACTCGGGCGGGCGTTCGCGCCAGAATTTGGTGCGGGGTCGAGCAGGGCGGGCTGGTCGATCTGAAGGTTGGCATTGACTGCGCCGCCGGTCAGAGCCGCAACGTCCGCTGGAAGGAAGTCGTTAGCTACCGTCAGGTCGAGGCGATCGATCGCCAGAGAGATTTGGCTTTCTAGGGTTTCAATTTTGGTTTCGCCCTGTAGCGCGATCGAGCCGCCCTCGATCGCCAGGTCGGCGCGATAGGACGCGGCTTTAATCTTGTCGCGCACCCGCGCCAGCGCCGCCAGCTCGACGATCAGCGGGTCGTCGGCTCCTAATGGCAGCACGGAAATATTCACGTCTTTGAGGGCAACTTCGACACGCGGATCGATCGGCAGCTCGCCCGGCTCCTGGTCGGACTGTTCGGGCAGATTCAAATCGAGACTGGCCCAGCTGCCGTCAGGGAGCTGCTCGGCTTCGAGCGTGACGCCGGAGACGGTGACCCGCACCGGCAGGCGGCGGCGCAACAGCGCCAGAGGCTGGTAGCGTACATCGACGCGCTCGACCGTGAGGCTGTTCTCGTTCCCCGGCGCGGTGGGGACGGTGATGCCAGACAGGCGCGTGCCTCCCAGCGAGAGGCGATCGATGCTGCCGATTTCGATATCGCGATTGAGGATCTTTTCCAGCTCGCGCTCGGCGATCGGCGGAATCGCACGCCTAGCGATTTCAGTGGCGACGAGGTAGAGTGCGATACTCGCCGCCGCGCCCGTACCGAGTAGCGCCAGCAGTACATCCGGTCGCAGTAGCCAGCGCCCCACTCGCCGCCACAGTGCGCGATCCGCTTCGGATTCACTCATCTCGCTGCATCCCCGCCGCTCTGAATTCGGGTCGATACTATCGCGGATCGTGCGGCCCTTCGGCATTCAATCCGGCAGTTTGCCCCAGCAATTCTACGGAAATATCTGTCTTGGTGTTCCCGATCGCACCAATCGACAGAGGAAGTCTTTAGAATCTCGTATAGAGAGGATCGTGTCATTCAGCATCTCGCATTGCGCCTGTGGGCGTGTGTAGAATTAAACCGTTCGGTTTTAAGCGTCCGAACCGGTCAGCGGCTCGCAGCCGTCGCCCGCTGAGTGGAACTCCCGGAACGACGGCCACGGGAACAATAGACCCCAGCCAGCGCACGACGATCGAGTCAGGGTGAGCGTCGCGTCCGAGAGACCTTCGCTCCAACATCGCCCAGGTAAAATCGCCGGTGGCCCCGTAAAGCATGAAGTTACGCCGAAAAACGCTACTGATTGTCGGCGCGGTTTTGATCGCGCTGAACGTCGTGCTGTACGCGACCTCGTCGATTCTGCTGCTGCGCAGCGTCCACGCTCTCGAAGATAGCTACGTCCTGCAAGATATCGAACACGTCGAGCAAGCGATCGACACCGAATTCGACAGCCTGAGCACGATCGCCCAGGACTACGCCGAGTGGGACGACACCTACGAGTTCGCCATCGACCCCGGCACGAACTACGTCCAATCCAACTTTGTCGATACCACTTTCGCGTACCAGCACCTCAATTTGATGGCGCTGTTCGATCGCGATCGCAACATCGTCTTCCAAGAGGGCTTCGACTCGATCGCCGAGCAGCCCGTCCCCGTCCCCGAAGCCATCCTGTCGATCTTTACCGGCGACTCGGCCAGTGCGCCGCTGCGCATCGAAGGCGACTCCCTGCGCCAGGAGTATCGCGGCATCGTCAATACCGAGCGCGGCCTGATGATGCTGGTGGCGCGGCCCATTCTCACCAGCGACGCCCAGGGGCCGGTGCGCGGGACGCTAGCTGTCGGCCGCCAGCTCGATCGCAACCGCATCGAAACCCTAGAGAACGCAACCCAGCTTTCCCTAGAGCTAACCTCGATCGACACCATAATCGAGAGCGAGGACTTCGCCCGCGCCTTTGAGGCCCTGACCGAAAGTTCCACCGATACCTTTATCCAGGCGCTCCAGCCCGACGAGAACGGGGAGCTGCGGACGCCCCAGCGCGCCGATCGCATCTTTCGCCCGCTTTACTTCTTGACGTCCAACGAGACGCTGGAGCATATCGCCGGATACACCCTGCTGCGCGATCTCGACAACGCCCCCGTGGCGATCGTCCGCGTCGATAGCCCCCGCGAAATCGATCGTCAGGGGCGCGTCAGCGTCAGCTACTTCACCTTGACGCTGGCGATCGTCGGCGCGCTGTTTAGCGTCCTGACGTTGCTGATCGTCGAGCGCCTAGTTATCTCCCCCGTGACCCGCCTCGGCGACGAGGTCGATCGCGTCGGCGAGCTGGCCGACCTGTCGATCCGCATCGAGCCGCGCGGCGAAGACGAACTCACCCAGCTCGCCCGCGCCATCAACAACACCCTCGCCACCCTCGAGCGCGCCCAGGTCGAGCGCCAGGAGACCCAAGAGCGCTACCAGCTCATGGCCGATAACGCCACCGACCTGATCGCCCGCCAAACTCCCCAGGGCCGCTTCCTCTATGCTTCGCCTGCCAGCCTGACCCTGCTGGGTTACGAGCCCGAAGACCTCGTCGGCTGTGCAATGTCCGACCTCGTCGAGCCCGATGACTGGCCCAGCGTCAAAGGCGCGCTGTTTCCGCTGTTTCCCGATCTGGGCGGCGCGCTGGGCGCAACGGTCAGCTACCGCATTCGCCACCGCGACGGCCAATATGTCTGGTTCGAGACCACCAGCCGTGCCATTCGCGACGCCAAAAGCAAGCGCGTTCAGGAAGTGATCGCCGTCTCGCGAGACATCACCGAACGCAAGCAAGCCGAGCACGAACTGCGCGAAAGTGAAGCCTCGATTCGCGCCATTTATAAGGTCACCTCCTCGCGCAAGCTGGCCTTTTCCGGGCAGCTCGAGGGGCTACTGGAGCTGGGCTTGCAGCGCTTCGGCATGGAAATCGCCATCTTCTCGCGCATTGAGGGCGAGACCTTTACGATCGTCGCGGCGCGATCGCCCGATAGCAGCCTGCAATCCGGCGACGAGTTCGCGCTGAGCGATACCTACTGCGCCCAGACGATCGCGGCAGCGGACACCCTGCACTTTGAATTTTTGGCCGCCTCCTCCCACGACGCTGTCCCCCGATTCGGCCAGTTGCCGATCCAGGCGTATATCGGCACGCCCGTCGTCGTGGTCGGCGAGATCTTCGGAACGCTGAGCTTTGCTAGCCGCACGCCGCTGATCGATCCCTTCAAGCCGGTCGATCGCGAAATCCTCAAGCTGATGGCTCAGTGGATCGGTAGCGAGATCGAACGCCAGCAAACCGCCGCCGACCTGGCCCGAACCCGCGATCGCGCCCTGGCCGCCACCCAGGCCAAGAGCGAATTTCTGGCGATGATGAGCCACGAAATCCGCACACCGATGAACGCCGTGATCGGCATGACCAGCCTGCTGCTCGACACGCGCCTCAACGCCGAGCAGAGCGATTTTGTCGAGACGATCCGTAACAGCGGCGACGCCCTGCTGACGATCATCAACGACATCCTCGACTTCTCGAAGATCGAATCCGGCCAGCTCGACCTGGAAAAGCAACCCTTCGAGCTACGCGGCTGCATCGAGCAGAGCCTGGACGTGATCGCGCCGCGCGCCTCCAAGAAAGGGCTAGAGCTGGCCTATCTGATGGACGCCAACGTGCCGATCGCCATCTTCGGCGACGTCACCCGCCTGCGCCAGGTGCTAGTCAACCTACTCGGCAACGCCGTCAAGTTCACCTCCGATGGCGAGATCGTCGTCGAAACCTCGGTGCGGCCTCTGGCGGCGGCACAGAGCCCCGACAGTAACGAAGAACTCTCGCGGGCCGTCTCGCCGTCGGGCGAAATGCGCTACGAGCTGGAGTTTGCCGTGCGTGACACCGGCATCGGCATTCCGCCCAATCGCATGCACCGTTTGTTCCGATCGTTTTCCCAGGTCGATTCTTCAATTACGCGCGAGTACGGTGGCACGGGGCTCGGCCTGGCGATTAGCAAGCAGCTCTCGGAGCTGATGGGCGGTCAGATGTGGGTCGATAGCAAAGGCATGTTTGCAGGCGAGCCGCCGGAAGACCGCGAGCCCCAAACCGCGCCCGACGCACCCGGCGCGGTGTTTTACTTTACGGTGGTCGCCGAAATCGCCCCGGCGGAGTCGCTGCCCGTCAAGCAGGGCGATTTTTCCGGCTTGATCGACAAGCACGTGCTGATCGTGGACGACAACCCCACAAACTGCAAAATCCTGACTTTGGAAACCCAGTCTTGGGGCATGAGTTCGACGGTGGTCGATCGTCCCAGCGCCGCCCTCGAAGCTCTCGACAATGGCGGCGATTTCGACCTGGCGATTCTCGACGTGCAGATGCCGGAGATGAACGGCATCGAGCTGGCGCGCTGCATCCGCAATCGCGGTCTTCGGGGCAAAGACTTGCCGCTGGTGGTGCTGACCTCCGTAGGCTGGGATATCTCGCCCAGCGTTCGCGAGCTGGACTTCGCCGCCTTTGTCAGCAAGCCGATCAAGCAGTCGCAGCTCTACAACATTCTTAACGACGCTCTCAGTGGCCGCACCACCGTCCGCACGCCGACGGGAACGTCCACCTACGACGCCGAGATGGCCGCGCGCCTGCCGCTGAAAATCCTGATCGCCGAGGACAATATCGTCAACCAAAAGGTCGCCACCCAGACCCTCCAGCGCCTGGGCTACCGCGCCGATGTCGTCGGTAACGGGCGCGAGGCGATCGACGCCGTGGCCCGACAGCACTACGACGTGGTGCTGATGGATATGCAGATGCCGGTGATGGACGGTCTGGAGGCGTCGCGGCAGATTTGCCAACGCTGGCTGCGCGATCGACGACCGCGCCTGATAGCCCTAACGGCCAACGCCATGCGCGGCGATCGCGACGCCTGCCTCGAGGCGGGCATGGACGACTACATCAGCAAGCCGATCCGCCTCGATGAGCTAACCGAAGCGCTGGGCCGTACCAAGCCGCGCCGCTCCCAGGCTGAAATCGAGCGCGAGGCGATCGAAGAAATCGAGCGCCTGTCGAGCCGCATGGAAGCCCAAAACTTCCAGCCGGAAGTCTTGCCTTCCCAGGAATTACAACCCTCTCGGGTAATTCAGGGCGTTCCGGCGGCTCGAGATGCTGCGAGCCTGGAGTTTTCGGACGCCAGCGTCGAGGCGGTCTCCGGGTCTAGCCCCGAACCTAGCCCCGAAACCAGTCCTGAAATCAGTCCCGAACCCAGCTCCGATCTCAGCCCCGAACCCGAGACCGGCGATCGAGACTCGCGAGCCGCCGAACGCAATGACAAGTCCGAACGCAACGGCACGATCGTGGTTCTCGATAAATTGATGCTCGATAACCTGCGCGATATCGACGCACTCGTCGAGCTAGTCGAGCTGTACCTCGAAGACGCGCCGTCCCTGTTCGGACGGATCGTTGCAGCGATCGACGGCGATGACGCCGCCGAACTCGGCGACAGCGCCCACTCTCTGAAGTCCACCAGCGCCGCCGTGGGCGCGACCCAGCTTGCCGAGGTGGCGAAGCGGCTCGAAACGAGCGGCAAATCGGGCGATCTGGCGGAGGTGGGAACGCTGGCCGCGCAGCTCGAGGAAATCTATCCGGCAACGGTTCGCGAACTCGAAGCCGAGTGCGCCCGCGAAACGGCGCGGCTGACGCTGGCCGAGGCGGACGAAGAAGAAACGGAGACTGAGATTACCATCCGACCGTCGGTGCTGTCCGGCGATTAGGCTTGTAGCTCCGGCAGGGCCAGCGCTGTGGTTTCGCTCGACAATAGCCCTCGGTTGGTAACGCGCCCGAGCCGAATTGCGCCGACTGACCTGCCCGCTCTACCCCCGTGACTGCCATGATCGACGATCGCTACCGCCGCGCCCTCGAAGCCCTGCCGCAGATCGTCTGGATGGCGACAGCGTCGGGGGACATCGTTGAATTCAACGCCCGCTGGACGGACTACACCGGTCTGTCGCGCCAGCGCGTCCCGCAGAACAGCTTCTGGCACGTGGTGCATCCCGACGATCGCGATCGGGCCCGCAGCGCCTGGCTGGCCGCCTGTCGTAACGGCACGTCCTACGAGGCGGACGTCCACTTGCGCCACGCCGACGGCAGTTACAACCGTTTTGTCATGCGCGGCGAGCCCGTTTACGCGGATCTGTCGGCGAGCGACGCAGAAGAAACCGGCGAGCGATCGGTGGCCGATGCTCTCGGGCTCGTGCCGGGTTCGGCGCAACCGGAAGCGCGCGAAATCGTCGAGTGGGTCGGTACGTTTACGCGGGCGCGCAAGCTCGAGCGCATCGAAACCGAACTGCAAAACAAACAGCAGTTCCTCGAGGCGCTGCTGGAAAACCTGTCCGAGGCGATCGTCGCCTGCAATGAAATCGGCACGATCGTCCAGTTCAACCGCGCCGCCCACGAGCTGCACGGCCTGCCCGACGATCGTGGGGCGTTGCCCGATCGCCGCTGGACGCAGAACTACCACCTGTATCGTGGGGACGGCTCGCCGTTGCCAATCTCGGAAATTCCGCTCTACCGTGCGCTTCAGGGCGAGGTCGTCTCGGATATGGAGCTGTCGATTTGTCCGCCGGGGCAGATGCCGCGCACGGCGGTAGCCAGCGGCGTCCCGGTCTACAGCCCCAGCGGCGAACGGCTCGGCGCGGTCGTGGCGATGCGCGATATCACCCAGCGGCGACAGGCGGAGATGCGGCTGCGCGAAACCCGCGAGCGCTACCAGATGTTCGTGAAGCGATCGAGCGATTTGATCTCCAGCCACACGCCCGACGGCATTTACCTGTTTGCCTCTCCGGCCTCCCAGGCGCTGCTGGGCTACGAGCCCGACGAACTAATTGGCCGCTCGATCTACGACTTTTTCCACCCCGAGGACGTGGCGACGATCGCCCGCACCTTTGGCGACCCGGAGCTGCTGCCCGACAGCTACAGCTACACCTACCGCGTCCGCCGCAAGGACGCCACCTATCGCTGGTTCGAGACCACCAGCCAGACGATCTACAACGAAGATCGCTCCAGCGTCAAAGAAGTCGTGGCGATCTCGCGCGACATCACCGAGCGCAAGCAGCAGGAAATCGAGATGCTGCGGCTCAACCAGGAGCTCGAGCGCCAGCTCCAGGAGGGCGAGGCCCAGCTCGAGACGATCGACCGGCTCTACCGCTCGGTGCTGTGCAGCGTCGAGGAGGTGATTTTCCAAACCGACACGACCGGGCGCTGGACGTTCCTCAGCTCGCCCTGGACGCTGGTGACGGGTTACACCATCGAGCAGAGCCTGAATAACTCGCTGCTCGATTTCGTCTTCTCAGAAGACGATCGCCTGGAGCTATCCGATCGCCTGCAGCGACTGCTGGCGGGCGAGATGGAGTTTTTCGAGTTCGAGTTTCGATCGCCCACATGCGGCGGCAGCTTCCGCTGGCTGGAGATCCACGCTCTGCCCGATCGCGATCGCCACGGCACGGTGTTGGGCACGTCGGGATCGCTGCGCGACATCACCTCCCGCAAGCAGACCGAGGCGATTCTGCAAGCGCGCGCCGACGAGCTGGCCGACCAGCGCCGCAAAATCGAGCAAAAAAACGACGCGCTCCGCAAGGCATCTCAGCTAAAGTCGGAATTTTTGGCGACGATGTCCCACGAGCTACGCACGCCGATGAACGCGATCGTCGGCTTCTCGCAGATGCTGAAAACCTACGGCGACCTGGAAGAAAAGCAGCGCAATATGGTCGAGCGCATCACCACCAATAGCGAACATTTGCTCTCGATGTTGAATGCGGTTCTAGACTTTTCTAAGATCGAAGCGGGATATTTGGAATTACAGCTCGAATCGTTCGATCTGGTGCGTCTGGTGCGCTTGACGGTCGAAGAGCTGCGATCGCTCGCCCAGGCCCGTAATTTGAGCCTCAAGGTCAGCCTCGAGGTCGATCGCGCCCCGATCGTCAGCGATCGCGGCAGCCTGCGGCGGGTGCTCGCCAACCTGCTCGGTAACGCCGTGAAGTTCACCGATCGCGGCGGCATCGAGGTCGAGATCCAGCAAGCCGACCCCGATAGCTATCGGGTCGCCGTTCGCGATACCGGCGTGGGTATCGCCGAAGCCGATCTGGAGACGATCTTCGAGGCGTTTCGCCAGCTCGAACACAGCCTGACCCGCACCCACTCCGGCATCGGCCTCGGCCTTGCCATCACCCAGTCGATCGTTCGGCAACTCCACGGTACGATCGCCGTGGACAGCGAGCTGGGGCGCGGCTCGACCTTCTGCGTCACGCTGCCCCGCGACGCCTGGAGCGATCGCCCCGCGACCCGCGTCGGCCTCGATTTTTCCCTCAGCCCCGGCCCCTCCGGCACGGCGATCGACACCCCCACCGCAACCGATGGAGACCCCGGCCTTGGATAACTACATCCTGGCGATCGACGACACCCCTGATAACCTGCTGCTCGTCGAGCTGGCCCTCGAACAGGAAGGGCATCGGGTCGTATCGGTCGATAACGGCAAAGCGGGCCTGGCGCAAATCGAGCAGTCGCCGCCGGATCTGGTCGTCCTCGATGTGATGATGCCGGGGATGGACGGCTATGAAGTGACGCGCCGCATCCGCAAAAACCCAAAGCTGCCCTTTATTCCGATATTGACGATCACCGCCCACGAGGAAACCAGCTTGGTCAAGGCTCTCGACAGCGGCGCGGACGAGTTTATTCGCAAGCCGGTGAAGGTGGACGAGCTACAGGCCCGCGTGCGATCGCTATTGCGGCTCAAGCACAGCATCGACCAGCGCGAAAACTTCGTGCGCTGCCTGACCCACGACCTACGCACGCCGCTAATTGCCGCCAACCGCATGCTGGAACTAATCGCTCGCAACTCCTTCGGCCCCGTCGGCGACGGCGTCCGCAAGGCGCTCGCCAGCACGGTTAACAGCAACGACAACCTGCTAGGGATGCTTAACAACCTGCTCGACGTCTACTGCTACGACGTCGGTCAAAAGTCCCTGAGCTTTATTCGCTTCGAGCTAGGCGAGCTGCTCTCGGAAGTGGTGCGCGAGCTGAGGCCGCTGGCGGAAGAAAAGCAGCTAGAGCTGGCGCTGCGCCTGCCGGAGTCGATCGCGCCGGACGGGCTGGAGATCGAGGGCGATCGCCTGGAGCTACGCCGCGTTTTCGTGAACCTTATCGGCAACGCGATTAAGTTCACCGACACTGGCAGCGTCACGGTCGCTGTCGAAGGCTGCGCCGCAGCGGGCCTGCGCGTCGAGGTCTGCGATACGGGCATCGGCATGTCCGAAGAAGACAAAAAGCTAATATTTCAGCCGTTTCGCCAAGGCAAACACAAGCGATCGGGACACGGACTGGGGCTGCACTTGTGTCAGCAGATCGTCTCCGCCCACGGCGGCAAGCTGGCGATCGTCTCGGAGATCGGCCAGGGCTCGCGCCTGAGCGTGACGCTGCCGGGTCGGTGAGGGACGGAGCGTGCCACCCTTGCGAAGCGCGCAGCGAAGACATCAAATGCCTTTGGCTGAGAAATCCGGTCTTTTCCCGAGGACTCTCTAAGCTGCGACCCCAGTCAAAGCGGCCTGAGTTGCGGGAATATCGATCGTAAACAACGCCCCCCCCTCAGCGGAAGTGGCGTACTCTAGGCGGCCCTGGTGGCGCTCGGTGACGATTTTGTAGCTAATCGACATCCCCAGCCCCGTGCCTTTACCGACGCCTTTCGTAGTGAAGAACGGCTCGAAGATGCGATCGTAAATCTCGGCGGGGACGCCCGGGCCGTTGTCGGAGATCGAAACGCGCACCCAGTCGCGCTCGTCGCCGCCCGCAATCGTCTCAGTCCGCACCACGATGCGACCGCGAAAGCCCGCCTGCGTCGATTCGAGCGACTCCTCAGTACGGGCTTTTTCATCAAGCGCGTCGATCGCGTTGCTGAGGATATTCATAAACACCTGATTGAGCGGCCCCGCAAAGCACTCGACCGGCGGGATATTGCCGTACTCGCAGGCGATTTTTATCTCAGCGCGATCGGGCTGGGCCTTGAGCCGGTGGCCGAGGATCATAACCGTGTTGTTAATGCCATCGTGCAGGTCGACCGACTTTAAGTCGGCCTCATCGAGCCGCGAAAAGTTCCTGAGCGACGAGACGATTTGGCGGATGCGCGCGCTGCCCACCTTCATCGACAGTAGAACTTTCGGCAGGTCTTCACACACGAAGTCGAACTCGAACTCTTCGTGTAGGCGCGCGGTCTCCTGTTGCGGGAGCTGGTAGTGGCGCTCGTAAAACTCGACGATGCGAATTAGATTTTGGGAATATTCGCCCAGGCAGTCGATGTTGCCGTGGATAAACGTGACGGGGTTGTTAATCTCGTGGGCGACCCCGGCCACCATCTCGCCTAAGCTCGACATTTTAGCGCTCTGGACAATTTGCGACTGGGTTTCGCGCAGCTCGACCAGCGTCGCCTGGAGCGCGGTGTTGGTCGTCTGCTGCGAGTAGAGCAGCTCTTTGACGAACTGCATAAGGCGTTAAACGTCTGCGCGAGCTGTCCGGCTTCGTCGCCCGTACGTACCGGAACGTTGAGGTCGAATTCCTCCTGCTGGATCGACTTTTGGGCGATCGCCGTCATCTCCGACAGCGGACGCATCAGCAGCTTGCTGAGGGCAAAGGTCAGGGCCACGCCGAGGCCGCCGGAAATCAGCAGCGCAGCCAGCAAAACGATCGCCCGCGCCCGCGACGCTTGCTCGAAGGTTTCGCGCGCTTCGCGAAACTCCTCGTCCGTCGCCTCGGAAAGGGCCTGCACTTTGTGCAGGAACAAGTCCATGTTCCGCACGAACGGCTCGCTTCTCAGCTCGGCGATCTCCGCTGTGATTTCTTCTCGGCTCAGCGCATCGCGGTTGATTTGAACGATCAGTCGATCGAAGCGGGCGATATAGCGCTCGACTTGACGCCCGTGCCCGGCGGTAATTAAACGAGCGATCGCCTCTTCCTCTTCGTTGCGCCCTTCAACCTCTTCTCCTTCGTCAAATTCCTCCGAACTTTGCAGCGCTTCCCAGCTACTCTTAAACTCGAAGTAATCGCGAGTCAGGCTGTCTAGCTCTGTATCGAATCTTTCGAGACCGGAGGCGTCCGGGTTGCTGTCGGCGCTGAGGATAACTTGCTCGTGAACCACAATTCCCAACAGTCCCTGCTGCAATTGCGAAACGATCTCGACGTCTTCGATCGCCTCTTCCTCAATTGCGATGGCCCCACGCTCGATCTTTCTCGACAGTTGAATTCCGGAGGCTAGGCCCACCAGAACGATGGCGAGAACCGAACCGTTGACGGCTATCATCTTGTGGCGCAGAGATAGGCTTCGCAGTGCGAGCATGAGCGGCTTCTTGTAAGAGAGGAAACTTCGTGTGGCAGATTCACCAGGCTAGCGGTACGCACGCTCGCGTTTTTATAAATGTATCGCATTTGGCTAAAGCCGGTTGGTTTCTTTAACTTCCGCTTTCAATCAACCTCCTGCGCGTTTTCAAAAACTGGAGCTGCCGATCGCAGCTTGATAGAGCGTCGTCCGCTGCCGCTTCGGACGCCCGATCGCGCCAACCGCCTCGATCAACGTCTCCGGCTCCATACACGTCCCCCCCTTCGCGCCCGCCATCGTCGTGATGTGCTCCTCCATCAGCGTCCCGCCGATATCGTTGCAGCCCCAGCGCAACCCCTCCACCGCGCCATCGAGCCCCAGCTCGGCTGGTGATATCGGCCTGGATATCCTGACGGGCGGCGGCGGTGCGGATACATTTTGTGCTGCGTACCGACCTGGCCGAAGTGACGCTGGGCAGCACGACTGCCGATACGATTGCGGATTTCAACGCGGCGGAGGGCGATCGGCTGGCGTTTTCGGGCGAGTTTCCGACGGGGGTGTTGCAGTTCCAGGCGACGGACGTGAGCGGCAATGGGGTCGCGGATACGGTGATTTCGTATTCGGAGACGGCGAGCGGCGTGACGGTTGGCGCGATCTTTGGCGTGCTGTTGGATATGACGGTTGAGGCGAGCGCGATAGAGATCGTGTCGCTTCAGTCGGCAGAACCGCTGCTGTAGGGTTCTATGGGCAAGCTCTCTGGCGCTGCTGATATGTCGCTGGAGATCCTGCTGTGCGCGGTCGCCAACCGGCACGGGAGTGAAGCGTGAACTACGTTATGGTCGCTCGCGCTACCAGAACGATGATGGCGAGCTAAAAGCTCAGCCCTCGTACTGTCGTAGGCTAAGAGCCCAAGCTTCCCTGCCTCGGATTCGCATAACTGTCTGTTCGTCTTTCTCCTGGCCTCGCAGCTCCTTTCGGTCTCTCGATATCATCTGATAAATGCGCGATGGTGCAGCAAGACCACCGTTCACGCGGTCACAGATAATCCCACAAGATTCAATGCGTGCATCCCTCTTCTTGGAACGATACATTCTTCTCTTCCAGTAATTCAGAGCAAGACTGTGCGATCTGAGCTTTCGTTCTATTGCCCATTCCAGGCTTGGAGAGATTGAAGTACCTGAGATATTGAGATCGTCAGCGTAAAGTGTCATGCGACAGTCATGTGCTCTGACTATCTTTTCAATCTCCAACCACATTTTGAAGTGCGAGCAGAAGGAGAGAGCTGGGCTAGTTGAAGCACCAGTCGGAAGATAGCCATCGTAGGTGGTCAGTGCTGCCAACTGTGCGGAGACATCTGGCGAGCATCGCATCTGCTTTTTGAAGAAACTTCCGACCAACTTCAACTTAGTGGACGGGTAATATTTTCTGACGTCAAGACAAAGAATCTCATCGTTTGAGAGATGTACCGAGACATGATCCTGAATTCTTTTGCCTTTAGAAGATTTGAGGAAATCCGGAAACTCGACCTGTTTCAGCCCATCTCCAATTTTTTGCTGAAGCGGACGCAGACAGGAGAGTGGCTTCTCAATGGTTCTACCACTCCCTTTGACAGCGTCTAAGCGGTAAAGAGTTTTAGATCCATTCTGTGCTATCTGAACTATGTGTCGAAGATCAGGTAGTGGAATTCCAAGAATTCTGGCTAGCTTTCTTTTAGTGCTTACTTTGTATAGTATGGAGCGAGAAAAGAATTCGGCTTTCAATGTCTTGCGCTTATCGACAGACAAAGACAGGAAGGGAAAAGAGAAGAATGTAGAACATCATGGTTTCGCTAAACCTCTAATCACTCAGTTCGTCCAACAGAAGATCGACAAGTGCATGCAAGATGAGCTTGCGAACAACCGCTTTCAGCTGGAGAGACGTAGCCTTTGTGGCCAGAAAATCAAACAGACGCTTGAGGGCAGAGAGCTTGACTCGATTCCAGACACTCAGACCATGAGATTTTTGACTGCCATGGGTTGCAATCTTCGGGCGTCGTGAGGACTTTGCCACTAGTGTGACCTCCATATTTTTTGCTTAGAACTCTCAACGTTGAGAGCCCAGTCCCTCCTAAGCAAAAACAGAACGACGTACGAATCTTTATTGCAGCCTCTTCTCTTATTTTCCTATCGAACCAGTCCTAAAATGCCTGGCTTACCCCTGAGCCTTAGCCATAGGGATTTAATTTCTGGCTCTCCTTCACTCATATTGGACGTGGAACACCAAGCTCTACTCAATTTGAGGTTTGCTTTTTGACACTACGTCTTTGACTTTCCGCATCTCTTCAACAGTCACTGATTAATAGCTACTGAGGAATTCTAAATCCACTCTAAATGAGGGGATCTTGGAGATGAGACTTATGAGTTTACGCAAAAGTCTTTTTGAAAAGTCCTTTGTACGCACAGAGAGCTTTCAGAATTCTCGGGGAACACTCTCGGCAGAAAGCTTGATAGCTCACTACCACGCTCTACAAAAGTAGATGGGAATGAAAGCCTATATGGAGTTAGACTTCCACAGTCAGGTGGCCGTATGAAATTGGCCTGTCCTCACGCTACTAATCTAGGCTCGTCAAACTTTGGGTGCGAGTAGTAATGGCCGAACAATGATTAGGGGTGGCAGTAGCATGCGGCTCTCTAGCAGAAAGAATATAGGGTTTTTCGCTGCCGCACCGGACGCCCGATCGCACCAACCGCCTCGATCAACGTCTCCGGCTCCATACACGTCCCCCCCTTCGCGCCCGCCATCGTCGTGATGTGCTCCTCCATCAGCGTCCCGCCAATATCATTGCAGCCCCAGCGCAGCCCCTCCACCGCGCCATCGAGCCCCAACTTCACCCAGCTCGGCTGATGGTTGACGACCGCCGTGCCGAAAAATAGCCGCGCGATCGCCGTCAGCAAAAGCGTGTCTTCCAGCAAAGGCTGATCGCGGTTGACGCGCTTACGGAGACGCGGCGGCGCGTGCTCGCCCACAAACGGCAGCAGGATAAATTCGCTGATGCGGGCGGGATAGTCGCGCTCGATCGCCCGCAGCTGCAGCGATCGCACCTTCTCGAAGTGGCCGATTTGCTGCGCGGGTGTTTCGATATGACCGCAGAGCATCGTGCTGGTGGTCGGGACGCCAAGCTTAAGCGCCGTTTCAACGATTTCGAGCCAGGTGGCCGTGTCGATTTTTTCCGGGCAGAGGATGCGGCGCACGTCGTCGTCGAGGACTTCTGCCGCCGTTCCCGGAAGCGACGCCACCCCGGCTTCGGCCAGCGCTTCCAACACTGCCGCAAAGCTCAAGCCGTCGTGGCGGGCGATAAACTCCACTTCCTGGGGCGAGAAGGCGTGGAGGTGGAGCTGCGGAAAGGCTTGGTGCAGCTCGCGGACGATCGCTAGGTAGTACTTCAGGCTCGAGCCGTCCTGTTTGGCCTCGGGGTTGAGGCCGCCCTGCATGCAGATTTCGGTCGCGCCGCGCTTCACGGCATCGGCGGCTTTGGCGACGATCGTCTCCAGGTCGAACCAGTACGCGCCCTCATCGCCCGCGTCGCGTCGAAACGCGCAAAAGCCGCAGTGCTGCTCGCAGATATTGGTGAAGTTGATATTGCGGTTGACGACGTAGGTAACGGTCTCGCCGACCAGGCGGGCGCGCAGGCGATCGGCGGCGGCGCGGATCGCCTCGATCGCCTCGGGCTCGCGCTGTTGCAGCACAATAAGCGCCGCATCGGCAGACAGTTCGTTGCCCGAAACCGCGCGATCGAGCAGGGAATCGAGATCGCGGGCGGCGGGCGGTCGGGAAATCGTCATGGAAAGGGAGCTAATAGCGAACGGGAACCTGACGGTCTTGCAGGTGCTGTTTAATCTCAGCGACGCTGAGTTGGCCGTAGTGTAGCAACGAGGCCAGCAGCGCCGCCTCGGCTTTGCCTTCGGTGACGGCGTCGTAGATATGCTCGCAGTTGCCCGCGCCGCCCGAGGCGATGACCGGGATGCCAACGCGATCGGCGATCGTCCGCGTTAGCTCTAGGTCATAGCCCGCCTGGGTTCCGTCGGCGTCCATGCTCGTCACCAGCAGCTCGCCCGCGCCGCGCCGCGCCATCTCTTCCGCCCAGGCGATCGCGTCGAGGCCGGTGTTCTCGCGCCCGCCGCGCACGTATACGTCCCAGCCCGGATTGGCTGGATCTTCCCGCCGCCGCGCGTCGATCGCCACAACGATGCACTGCGCCCCGAAGCGATCGCTGGCGCGATCGATCAGCTCCGGATTCCGCACCGCCGCTGAGTTAATGCTGACCTTGTCGGCTCCGGCGCGCAGCAGCTTTTTGATGGTTTCGAGATCGTTGATGCCGCCACCCACGGTCAGCGGGATAAACACCTGCTCGGCGGTGCGGTAGACCACGTCGAAGATAATGCCGCGCTCTTCGTGGGTGGCGGTGATGTCGAGGAAGACCAGCTCGTCCGCGCCCGCTTCGTTGTATGCCTGGGCTAGTTCGACGGGGTCGCCCGCGTCTTTGAGATCGACGAAGTTGATGCCTTTGACGACGCGACCGGCTTTCACGTCCAGGCAGGGCAGAATGCGTTTGGCGAGCATGGCGGTTTGGGGGTGGGGATTGGCGTCGATCGTCGAGCCCAAATGCGTATTTCGAGACGGCCGCATTTAGCGAAATCCGCACTTCGACTACGCTCAGCGCTCGTTGACTTGATTTGGATGGCTAAGCGTCGAGCTGCTCGATTAGGTCGTCGGGGAACTCGAAGTTGGCGGTGACGCTCTGCACGTCGTCGAGATCTTCCAAGACTTCGATCAGCTTGAGCGTGGTTTGCGCCAGTTCCAGCTCGGTGACTTCGAGATAGTTGGAGGGAATCCATCGCGGCTCGGCCTGGGCGACGGTGAAGCCCTCGGCTTCGAGACCTTTGCTCATCGCTTCCAGGTCTTCAAACGCGCCGAACACTTCCGTGCTGGGCTCGTCGGCTTCGTCGTCCTCGATCGCCTCGTAGTTTTCCGCACCGACTTCCATCGACGCCTCGAGCAGCGCATCTTCGTCCACCTCGCCCGTTAGCGTCACGACGCCCTTGCGATCGAACATCCAGCCGACGCAGCCCGTCTCGCCGAGGTTGCCGCCGTTTTTACTGAACGCCACGCGCAGGTCTGCCGCCGTGCGGTTGCGGTTGTCGGTCAGCGCTTCGATCAGGATCGCGACGCCGCCGGGGCCGTAGCCTTCGTAGCGAATCGACTCGTAGGTTGCGCCGTCGCCGGAGCCCTGGCCGGAGCCTTTGGCGATCGCTCTGTCGATATTGTCGTTGGGGATGCCCGCCGCTTTGGCCTTGACGATCGCGCTACGGAGCTGAAAGTTCGCGTCGGGGTCGGGCAGGCCGTTGCGCGCCGCAACGATAATCTCGCGCGAAATCTGCGTAAAAACTTTGCCTTTTTTGGCGTCTACCCGCGCTTTTTGGCGCTTGATATTCGCCCACTTACTATGTCCCGCCATCGCAAAAACAACGCTAGGTGTATTCCCAAAAAACTGGCCGCCCGTAGGGGCGCATGGCAATGCGCCCAGCAGCCGGTGACGATCGAGCGATATCGCGGGCGCACTGCCGTGACGCCTTTACCGGTGTCACGCGATCGAACCCTAATAGAACAGCAAACGCCGGACGACGTAGGCGATCGTGGCAGCCGCGCAGGCGATCGTCACCTGTCCCGGTAGGGGCTGCGCCGAGTAGCGCCAGAAGATCTCCCAGAAGCGCTCGTCGGGGACGCGCGCCGCCCAAAGGTAGAGCCAGCCCGTGATATGGATTGCCGCCAGCCCCGCTAAGCAGCTCATCGCTAACGTCTCGAGGTGGCGGCGCGATCGAAACGCCAGCCAGCCGCAAATCCAGGCTCCCGGCACGAACCCGAGCAGGTAGCCGAAGACGGGCTCGGTTATGTAGTCCCAGCCGCCGCCCTGGCTGAAAATCGGGAACCAGGGCGTCAGACCGAGGGTGAGGTAGGCGATCTGTGACAGGGCTCCGGCGTTTTTGCCGCCCAGACAGCCCACTAGCAGCACCGCGCCGACCTGATACGTCACGCCGAGAGACAGTACCGTCGATTCCCCGTCACCGAGACTCGTTAGCGGGTTGGTCAGCGACGCCTCGATCATCGTCCCGAAGATGGTCAGAAACAGGCCGACAAACGCCCACAGTAATTCGAGGATTGGATTCAACGCGCGACTCTACTCCATACGGCAGCAGCGCGGGTCGCGGGTCGAGCCGCGATCGCGCCGTCAGGACACGATAGCAGCAGTGCGATCGAGCCAGCAGGCACAGCGGAAAGATCGGGCCAACCAATCCGAGCCAGCTAGTCGAAGCGCGTCGTGTCGCTCGGCGGCTTCATGGTGTCCACATCGCTCGGGGCGTCGTCGGCGTTTTCCACCTCGGGGACGAATCCCGGACGATCGGTTCCTTCCCAGCCGGGCGGACGCTTGGAGTTGTACCAGGCAATGGTTCCACCGGCGACTGCCGCGATGAACCCGAACACGTAAAGCAGCGTAAAGGCCAGCGGAAACTGGAACGGCTCTTTGATGGGCGCGTCCGCCGCGACGGCGAGCAGATTAAAGGCGAGAAGTAGTTTCACAACGATCGACGATAAGCATGAGCAGGGTGCGAGAGCGAACCGCATCGAACCGCGCGGTTGAAATCGCTAACGCTTAATCCTACCCTGAGTTTTCCCTAAAGGGCGCTACTCACCACCTTCGGCGGCGGGAGCCGGAGCGGGGGCGGGAGCCGGAGGAGCCGGAGCTGGGAGCGGCAGGGCGGGCGGCTCCGGCAAGGGCAGGCTAGGTTCGGGTTCGGGCAGGGGCGGGGGTGCGCTCGGATCGCCGTAACCGTAGCTAGTATCGACACCGCCGCCGTAGCCGGAACCGTAGCCCGGATCGCTGGCAGGCTCGCCGCCGTCAGAACCGTAGCTAGTATCGACCGTGCTGGCTGCGTCGGTGCTGCCGTAGTCGGCGCTAACGTAACCCGCGCCTGCGCCGGACTGCACGTAGTCGTAGCGATCGGGGTCTGTCCAGTCTTCGTCGGAATATTCGGAATCGCGATCGTCGCTGCTGGCGGTCTCGGCGCTCTGTCCGTTGCGCGTCGAGGCGTTCTGGAGGCCGCCATCGACCGGCTTGCGCTCTAGCGAAGCTTCGCGATAGTAGAAACTCGGCACTTCGGGGAATTCGATGACTTCCATGTTTTCGGTGGCCTCGATCGCAAAGTCGCGCCAAACCCGCGCCGCCGTGGTACTCGCGCCGTAGGTGGGACGGTTGTCCTCGTTGCCGAGCCAGATGCCGATCGCGAGCTGCGGGATGTAGCCGATAAACCAGAGGTCGCGCGCCAGGTCGGTCGTGCCGGTTTTGCCCGCGACGGGGCGATCGGGCAGTTGCGCCGGGGAGCCCGTGCCGCGACTGACCACGTGGCGCAGCATCCAGGTCATAATCGCGGCGCTGTCTTCATCGACGGCTTGGCGCGATTTGCCATCGACGCTGTAGTCGTAGAGGACTTCGCCCGCCTGGTTGCGGATTTTGCGGATGCCGTGGGGCGGGTGGTGTTTCCCTGCGTTGGCGAGGGTGGCATACGCGCCGGTGATCTCCAGCAGCGTCACTTCGTATGCGCCCAGTGCCATTGCGTAGGCTTCTTCGAGCGGCGACTCGATGCCCATGTCGCGCGCCAGTGCAATGGTCGGCGCGAAGCCTACGTCACCGACGAGTTGAATTGCGATCGTATTCACCGACTGGGTCAGCGCCGTATCCAGCGACATCCAGCCAGCGTGGCGACCGTTGGCGTTTTTCGGCTGGTACGCGCCGATTTTGATGGCCTTGTCTTCGTAGGAGTCGGTGGGCGACATCCCCGAGGCGATCGCCGCCGTGTAGACCAGCCCCTTAAACGTAGAGCCCGGTTGGCGCTTGGCCTGGGTGGCGAAGTTAAACTGGCTCTCCTGGAAGTCCAGACCGCCGACCAGGGCGCGAATCTCGCCGTTGCGCGGGTCGAGCGCCACGAGCGAGGCATCCTCAAAGCCGTCCCAACTGCCGTACTGCTCGATCGCCTTTTCGACGGTGGCCTCGGCGTGAGCCTGCATGTCCATATCGAGGGTCGTCTCGACAATCAGACCGCCCTGCTCGATTTGCTCCGGCGAGACGTACTTCGGTAGTTCCTGCTCGATGTAGCTCGTGAAATAAGGCAGACGGACGTTGAGGCGCTTCGGCAGGCTGGGCTCGGTTCCCAGCGGCGCGTTCTTGGCGCGCTTGGCTTCGGCTTCGCTGACGTAACCGAGGGCCGCCATGCGATCGAGAATCAAGTCGCGGCGGCGGCGGGCGATATCCGGCGCGACGATCGGTGAGTAAACGCTCGGGGCGGCGGGCATCCCGGCGATCGTCGCCATTTCGGCCAGGGTCAGCTCGTCAACGGTTTTACTGAAAAACACCCAGGCCGCATCGGCCACACCGTACGCGCCCGATCCCAGGTAAACCAGGTTCAGGTAATACTCGAGAACGTCGTTCTTAACCAGCTCCTGCTCGATCTTTTGGGCGAGACGGGCTTCGCGGATTTTGCGATCGAGAGTCGGCGCTTGGGTCAGGAAAACGGTACGAGCGAGCTGCTGCGTAATCGTACTCGCCCCTTCGACGATCTCGCCTTCCTGAAGGTTAACGCCCGCTGCCCGCGCGATGCCTTGGAGGTCGATGCCGTTGTGTTCGTAGAAGCGGTGATCTTCTGCAGATAGGAAGGCGTGCACCAGCGTCTCGGGAATCTGGCTGAGCTTGAGCTTCTCGTGGGTAACGGGGCCGATCTGCTGGAGGATCGTTCCGTTCGCGGCCTCGATCGTGATCGTGCCGGGCCGCGCGAAGGTCGTGATTCTGGTCGGGTCGGGGAGGCTGGCGTCGAGGGTTTCGAGCTGGCGACGTCCCCAGACGTAGGTTCCCGACGCGCCCAGCGCTAGGAGCAGCAGCGCGATCGGCCCGAGCCTTGCCAACATCTTCAGGCGATCGAGCGAGGGGTTTGGTCGCTTCGGAGCGGTGGGTCGGCGCGGGTCGCGCGAGCCTTTCTTCGGAGGCCGCTCGGGCTTTTGGGGCGTCGGCGTTTCGCTTTTAGGGGAGCGGCTCTTAACCAAAATCGAACCTCAAACGGAGGAGTTAGGAAGCTGAAGGGGGGCAAACTGCGGGAGTTTGGAAGCGGTGAAGCCTCGACGTTCAGAATCGACCGATACTCGCCCCGCTGTATTCAATTCGCGCTATTGCGTTATCCCATGCGCGGCGAGCTGGAGCGCGCTCGTACGGCTCCAGAGCCGAAGGAGATACTAAACGGGAGACGCTAAACGATGGAATGACCGAGCGCCAAGCCGGTCACTAACATACCAAAGACGAGGAACGGCTGGGCGCTGGCTTGATACTTCACGTCGTTGGCGATCGGGTCGCGCAGGAAATACATGTCTTGGAACACCACCTGAGGAATCACCAGCAGCACTAGCAGCACGGCGTAGAGATTTTGGTGAATGCTAACCAGGTAGCCCGCGACGCCGAACTGAAAAATGTCGATCGCGCAGACGCAAATCCAGGCCGCCGTGCCAACGCCAAACATCACTGGCAACGACTTGAGGCCGAGCTGGCTGTCGCCTTCAACGCTCTTGAAGTCATTGACGATCGCGATGCCCAGACCGGCACAGCTATAAAACAGCGTCAGCGCGAAGATCGTCGGGTTCAGCTCGCCGAACAGCGCGTGACCGGCACACCAGGGCAGCGTGATATAGCTCGCGCCCAGGGCGTAGTTGCCGAGCCAGCCGTTTTGCTTCAGCTTCAGCGGCGGCGCGGAGTAGATGTAGGCCAGGAACGTGCCGATCGCGGCGATCGCGGTGATGGTCGGGAATTCGTGACCGACCCACACGTCGAGCCCGAAGGCGACGCCCAGACCGCCGAGCAGCAGCACCCAGATTTGCGTCACGACCTGCGGAATCGAAATCGCGCCAGACGGAATCGGGCGGTAGGGCTCGTTGATGGCGTCGATCTCGCGATCGTAAAAGTCGTTGATCGTCTGGGTGTAGCCCGTCAGCAGCGGCCCGGAGAGCAACATGCAGGTGAGCGACATCAGCACGTGCTCGAATTTCCACTCAAAGCCGCCCGACGAGGCCGCACCGCAGACCACGCCCCAAATCAACGGAATCCAGGTGATCGGCTTGGTGAGCTGGAGGCGGATTTTCCAGACGTTGGTTTCGCCAGCGCCAGCGCCTTTCATGCCCAGGAGCTGGCGGGCTTTCGCGCCGCTGTCGTCGCCTGCTGCACCGTTGTTCGTAGCGGCGGTCACTTCGCGATCGGTCGGTGAGGTCTGTTCGGGCGGGGGCGTTGTGGACATGGCGAAGTTGCTAAAAACAGCGTTAAGAACAGCGCGAATAAGTACATAATCTGGCATAAGCGCAGATGTTTATCAAACGCGGGACGATCGAGGAACGGTTTGCCTTGCGGTATTGACATATTGGGTGGGCAATACCCGCCATCACTGGCCACCACCGGGCGACTTTCTGCCGGTAGGAGCTGCCCACCCAGCCCGACCTGAAACTACGAAATCCTTTGGGCGCGACGCTGTGCGCCCTTGTTTGAGCGATGCTGACTTTGCCCGTTGCCCGTACGACGATCGCCGCGATCGGCTTGACGCTCGCGATCGGTTCTGCGCCCCGCGCTGTCGCGTTGCCGCCGCCGGAGGAGACGCCGGAAGAGGTGCTGCGTAACGAGTTGATCTTCGAGGCGCGATCGCCTGTGGACGGCGAGCCGCTGACTGCCGCCGAGTACGCCCGCTTGCAAGCGGAGCTGGCCGAGCCGGAGTACGAGCAGCCGGTCGATCCGGCGATTCAGGAGGCCGTGTTTTGGCTGCGGGTGTTGCGCGCGGTCCGCATTCTGACTCCGCTGTAAAACTCAAAGTCGAGACCGACGAATACGCTCGGTGCTCGTGGATGTCGTTTAGTTCGCGCGCTGCGAGTGGGTCACGTCCGGTATCTCGGGCAGCTCGCGCCACTGTGCCGCACAGTCCTGCCCGAGCAAGATCGTCACGTCCGAGCCGATCGCGCCAGTCGATCGCGCCACTACGCTCCCGCAGCCGATCGCGTCGCGGACGAGCCGAGCAGCGGCCAAATCCCCCGACTGTGCCAACACCTGCGTGCGGCGGCGCGGCGTATCGCTCGGTGCGAGACGGGCGATCGCCCGCACCTCCGGCAAATCCTTAAGGCGGCGGTCGAGGCGATCGACCGGAACCGGCTCGCCCGTTGCGTTCTGGACGGCGATGCGCCAGTCGGCGGTGGCGACCTGGGTGCGCGCCCCCGGAGCGCTGATGAAATCGCCCTGGGTCGTCGTGGCGAGAAACTGACTGGCGATGCGATCGAGTTCGTCCGGATCGGGAATCCAGTCGCCGCTGGTGTCGCCCGCTTCGATCGGGGCAAAGCGACCGGGCAGCAACACGGCGCGGATGTCCTCAGCGGCGATCGCGCTTTGGGTCAGTGCTAGCAGCTCCGGCGTCGTCAGGTTAGCGTCGATCGCGTCGCTGACGATCGCCAGGATTGCGGGCAGTTCGGCGATGATGCTGGGATGGCTGAGGCGGTCGCGCAGGGCATCGAAAACGAGCTGCTGGCGCTGGACGCGACCGACATCGCCGAGGCCGTCGGCGCGGTAGCGGGAAAAGTCGAGAACCTGCGCGCCGTTGAGAAGTTGCCATCCCGGCTCCAGGTCGATCGTCAAGTTCTGGGCGCGATCGACATACTGCATCGGCTCTTCGACGTACAGTTCCAGGCCACCGAGCCGGTCGATCGCCTGACGAGCCGCAGCCACATCGACGCGAATCGCGCGATCGACGCTCAACCCCTCGAACAAATTCTCCAGCGTCGCCACGACCAGGTCGCGACCGCCGATGCGGTTAGCCTGGTTGAGCTTGGCCGTGCCGTGGCCGGGAATCTCCACGCGGGTATCGCGCGGAATCGAGACTAAGTAGAGCGATCGCGCCTGCGGGTCGAAGCGCATCAGGCCGACGGTATCGGTGTGGCTCTCGAAGCGGTTGGGCGAGTCGGCGTCCAGCTCCGGCAGGCGATCGACCCCGAGGAGAGCGATCGTCACGGGGCGATCGAGCCCGCGTCGGCTGAGAATTGGGGGCAGCGAATCGGTCGGCTCGTCCGGCGTCAAAACTTGCGTCGGTACAGTCCCCGGCGCGAACCAGCCCCAGAGGCTCCCCACCACGGCAGAGGCGATCGCGACGCCCAGAAACAGGCGCGGCAGGTTCAGGGACTTTGGCTGGCCGGAAGGCTCGCCGGAAGAGGCGGACTTGGGTGCGGATTCTGGCTCGGACATGCTCTCAAAATAGCGAACTGATGTCGCGTTCCGGTAGGGGCGCACTACCGTGCGCTTGCGATATCTGCCCTACGCCTGCGGCATCTATGGCATTCCACCAATCCCAGGCGCACTGCCATGCGCCCCGATACAAACTCCTGATAAACGCCCTAAACGCGGCGACCCGATCGCGAGATTTGCCACGCCAACGTCAGCGCCGGAACCATACCGACCGCCACCAGCGCCAGTGCCAGTCCGGACGCCTCCGCCAGCCGCTCGTCCGACGCCAGGTTGTAGACCCGCACTGCCAGCGTGTCGAAGTTAAACGGGCGCAGCGCCAGGGTGGCAGGTAGCTCCTTCATCACGTCCACGAACACGGCCATCGCCCCGGTCAGCAGCCCGCTCCAAACGAGGGGTACGTGAATCTCGGCCAGGGTTTTCGCTGGGGCGTAGCCGAGGCTGCGGGAGGCTTCGTCGAGGCTGGGCGGCACTTTCCCAAGGCTGGACTCGACGCTATTAAAAGACACGGCCAAAAAGCGCACCAAATAGGCGAACACCAAGATCGCCATCGTGCCGCTAAACAGCAGCCCGGTAGAAATTCCGAAGGTCGATCGCATCCAGCTGTCGATCGCGTTGTCGAGCGTCCCGGCAGGAATCATCACGCCCACTGCGATCGCCGAGCCGGGGACGGCGTATCCCAGCGAGGCAACCCGCGCCGAGAGCCGGATCGCCCAGCGCGGATTGAGCCGGACGCTGTAGGCCAGGAAAGTGGCGACGATCGTGGCGACTAGCGCGGCGACGCCCGCCACCAGCAGGCTGTTGCGGGCAAATTTCCAAAAATCGCTGATAAAAACTTGGTCTGCGTTATCCACGGCCATCTCTAGCAGGACGCCCGCCGGAAGCACGAAGCCGAAAAACACCGGCAGCGCGCAGGCCGCGATCGCGCCCGCCGCGCGCCCGCCGCTCAGTTGGTAGCGTGAGACGCTGGCTGCGCCGGTGTCGTTAGTTTGAAAGTAGGCGGCTTGGTTGCGCGAAAAGCGCTCGATCGCCAGCAGCACGAAGACGAACACCAGCAGCACCGCCGCGAGCTGGATCGCTGCCGGACGATCGCCTACCGCAAACCAGGTGCGGTAGATCCCCGTCGTAAATGTATCGACGCCGAAGTAGTCCACCGTGCCGAAGTCGTTCAACGTTTCCATCACCACCAGCGCCGTCCCCGCCGCGATCGCCGGTCGGGCCAGCGGCACGGCCACTCGCCAAAAGCTCCGCCAGGGCGAACAGCCCAGCACCCGGCTCGCCTCCAGGGCGCACACCGACTGCTCGCGAAAGGCCACCCGAGCCAGCAGGTAGACGTAGGGATATAGCGTCAGCGCCAGCAGGGCGATCGCGCCGCCGAGGGAGCGAACATCGGGGAACCAGTAGTCGCCAAACTCCCAGCCGAACATCGTCCGCAGCAGCCGCTGCACCGGGCCGGAGAAGTCGAGAAACTCCGTGTAGGTGTAGGCCAGGATATACGCGGGCGCGGCTAGCGGAAACAGCAGTAGTGCTTCCCAGAGGCGGCGCTGACGAAACTCGCACACGCTGACCAGCCAAGCCGTACTGACGCCGATCGCGATCGTGCTGAGGCCGACGCCGATCGACAGCAGCACCGAGTTGGTGACGTAGCGAGGCAGAACGGTCTCGGCTAGGTGATCCCACGAGTCGCTGGGCGCGTCGAAGAGGTTGCTTCCAATAAACAGCATCGGCGCGGCGACGATAAGGGCGATCGTCAGTGCGCCGATGCTCCAGATGTCGAGCTGACGGAGGCGATCGAGGGCTTGCTGCGCGAGGGGGTGAAGGCGGGACGGGGCGGGAGACGGGCGTTGGGGTGTAGTCATGAGCGCGGGCAACGGAGCACCCTAGTCTATAGTGCAAACCCGCCATGTCGCTGTACCGATCTCGCTGCTTTTCTTCTCTCGTCTCCACCCCTCTCGTTCTAGCCTATTCATGCAAGAGGTCCAGCATCTACCTGCGGGCGAGTTTTCGACCCGAAAACTCAGCTAAAATACGTCAAGCAGCACGACTCTTCAATGCCCCGCGCGGGCTGTATTCCATGACCGACGTTCCCGTCTCTCGCATTCGCAACTTCTGCATCATCGCCCACATCGACCACGGTAAATCCACCCTGGCCGATCGCCTGTTGCAAGACACCGGAACCGTCGACGCCCGCCAGATGAAAGCGCAGTACCTCGATAACATGGACCTCGAGCGCGAGCGCGGCATCACGATTAAGCTGCAAGCGGCGCGGATGACTTACACCGCCAAAGACGGCGAGAAATACGTCCTCAACCTGATCGACACGCCGGGGCACGTGGACTTTTCGTACGAAGTGTCGCGATCGCTCGCCGCCTGCGAAGGGGCGCTGCTGGTGGTCGATGCCGCTCAGGGCGTCGAGGCGCAGACCCTGGCGAACGTCTATCTGGCGCTAGAGAACGACCTGGAAATCATCCCAGTTCTCAATAAAATTGACTTGCCTGGAGCTGAGCCCGATCGCGTCGCCTCCGAAATCGAAGAAGTGATCGGCCTCGACTGCTCCGACGCGATTCAGGCTTCGGCCAAAGCGGGTCTCGGCATCGAAGATATCCTCGAAGCCCTCGTCACCCGCGTCCCGCCGCCGGAAGACACCACCGATAAGCCGATGCGGGCGCTGATTTTCGATAGCTACTACGACCCCTATCGCGGCGCGATCGCCTACTTCCGCGTGATGGACGGCTCGCTGAAGACCAAAGACCGCGTGCGCTTCATGGCCTCGGGTCGCGACTTCGACCTAGACGAAATCGGCGTGCTGTCCCCCGGTCAGGTTCCCGTGGACGAACTTCACGCCGGAGAAGTGGGCTACCTGGCGGCGGCGATCAAATCCGTAGAGGACGCCCGTGTCGGCGACACGGTTGCCAATGCTAAATCCCTGCCTGAAGACGGCCCGCTGCCGGGATATTCGGAGGCGACGCCGATGGTATTCTGCGGCCTCTTCCCCACCGACGCCGACCAGTTCGAGGATCTGCGCGACGCCCTCGATAAGCTGCGCCTCAACGACGCGGCGCTGAAATACGAGCCGGAAACTTCGAGCGCGATGGGCTTCGGGTTCCGCTGCGGCTTCCTGGGGCTGTTGCACATGGAGATCGTTCAGGAGCGCTTGGAGCGCGAGTACGACCTCGATCTAATTACGACCTCACCGTCGGTGGTCTATGAAGTGACGATGAACGATGGCGAAGTGATTACCATCGACAATCCCAGCACGCTGCCCGAGCCGACCAACCGCGAGTCGATCGCCGAACCCTACGTGCGCGTCGAGACGATTACGCCCGAGGAGTTCGTCGGCACGCTGATGGAGCTATGCCAAACGCGGCGCGGCGATTTTATCGATATGAAGTACCTGACGCCGACCCGGACGACGCTGATTTACGAGCTGCCGCTGGCGGAAGTGGTGACGGACTTTTTCGATCAGGTGAAGTCGCGATCGCGCGGTTACGCCAGCATGGAGTACCAGCCAATCGGCTACCGACCGAATATGCTGGTGCGCCTGGACGTGAAGGTGAACGGCGACCCGGTCGATGCCCTCGCGGCGATCGTCCACCGCGACAAAGCCTACGAGGTCGGTCGCGCGCTGGTCAGCAAGCTGAAAGAGCTAATCCCGCGTCACCAGTTTAAAGTGCCGGTGCAGGCTGCGATCGGCAGTCGCATCATCGCCAGCGAACACATCCCGGCGCTGCGAAAAGACGTCCTTGCGAAATGCTACGGCGGCGACATTTCCCGGAAGAAGAAACTGCTCAAGAAACAGGCGAAGGGCAAGAAGCGCATGAAAGCGATCGGTACAGTAGATGTGCCGCAGGATGCCTTCATGGCCATGCTGAAGCTCGATCGCTAAGAGCAACCCTCCACGGGCTTGACTGCAGGCATAGACGGGTTTCCGTTGCGCTTGCGCTGAGATAGACGCCCTCTGTGGGCATCCTCTAACGATCGGAACCTGTCGCAGCTCGCTTGCGCTCGAATATGCCGAAAAACTGCTAAGTCCGGGCGTCGATCGTGGTATCTTGCGCGTACTGGTTAGAACATCCGAGCGTGAGCAAGTTAAAAAGACGAGTCCGATCCGCATTAAGCGATCGAGGTTTTCTACGGCTAATCGAGTTTGTAGAGATTCTCGTTGCGAAAATACTGACGTTGCTGATGATCGTCGTTATTTTTGCTCTCGTTTGGGACGTGTTTTACACTGTTTTCTGGACGGTATATAACGAAATCACCGAGTTTGGAAATCAAGGTTATCTTCAGACGACTCTCTTCGATATTTTCGGCCTGTTCCTAACCGTTCTAATCGCGCTAGAGATTGTCGAAAATATTACCGGCTACCTGAAGAAGCACGAATTTCAGCTAGAGCTCGTCCTCGTCACGTCGCTAGTTGCCGTAGCCCGAAAGATTATTATCTTCGACCTCAAATCGCCGAATGCCAGTGACGATCTTATCGGACTATCTGTCGCCATTTTCTCGCTAACGCTCAGCTACGTGCTGGTACGGTTACTCTCTAAATCGCAAAAAGACAGTGATAATAAGCACTAGTGTAGTGCCAGTCCCGAGCTTTGGAATTAACTGCCTTCTTGAGGTTGCCTCGATCGTCACTCCGCACCAGTACGGCATTGCACCGCTGACCGAGAGATCGATCCTTCCCTCATCTCGGCATCGGTTGCCCTATCAGCCACTGGCACACTAATTCAAGCAGGCGGCATGGTGGTATTATTCGCCTGCCGAGTAGACTGCCAGGATTTGCATAAGTTTAAAGATCGACTGCGGATAGTTCTGAGCGATCGGGGCTTTCTTCGATTAATCGAGTCTGTAGAAGTTATCGTTGCGAAAGTATTAACGCTTCTGATAATCGTCGTCGTGTTTGCATTAACTTGGGACGTGGTGCGCTCGATCTCCTCAACGCTCTTTGGCGAAGTCACACTTTGGTTTGTCCCGGCTGAAATGTCCGACTCCGGCCAGGGCGGCCTGCAAACTCGGCTGTTTGAAGCCTTCGGCCTCGTTCTGACCGTCCTGCTGGCCTTAGAGATCGCCGAGAATATTACCGGCTATCTGAGGAAACACGAGTTTCAGCTAGAGCTCGTTTTGGTGACTTCACTCGTTGCCATTTCCCGAAAGATCATTATTTTCAACATAAAAGAACCGAACGCCAGCAACGACCTGATCGGTCTATCTGTGGCAATCCTTTCGCTCGCGCTCAGCTACGGCCTAGTGAAAATTTTGGGCGACAAACGCCGTTAGCTTTTCCCATTCTTACGGCTTGGCGTCGCGCATGCCGCCGGAAGCCCGCTCGTCGCCGGAGCTGAGTTCTGACAGCGCGACCGAACCGCGATCGGAGCCGAACTCGACAGGCCGCTGCCGCGCCGGGAAGCCACTGAGCAGCGTAACGATGGCGGTAATGCTGGCGATCGCCCAAAGCAACGCAGCAACCGGAACTTTCGCTTCCGGTGTGGACGGCGACTTGTACCGACAGCCGCAGCGAGCGCACTCCCATTCATGAAAGCTTTTGCGGACGATCTCGGGTTGCTGGCAGCAGGCATTTTCGAGAGGGGTGTGGGCAGTCATTTCATTCACCTCATCAAGTTTGAAGCGTGCGGGCTAGGGCGACAGGAGCGGCGCTGGCCTCTTTCCGCAATCTCACTGAGATAATAGCCTCGGCCTCTCGGGGTACTCGTATATACACTGTGCCACCCTGTCAATTGCCCCTGAGGCCGATCGCGATCGGCCCGTGCCAGATCCCCCTCGCGATGGCCGAAAAATCCAGCTTTACAGCCGTTCGTTCGAGAGGCCCGACCTTTCTCAAAAAGTTGCACTCCTCTGCCACTGTCGGGAACGTCATACATTACGGCTGTACTCACACATCGCCGAACACTCGCACGCCTCAGCACGATTGATAGCGTTCCGGTGGAATGGGTCTTCCTGTCAGGGGCCGCCAACGACATTCGAGGATCGCGAGCACTGCCATTGAACTTGCAAACTTGCTATCGATAGCGGATTCATGTCGTCACGGTGTTGGCTTTCTACTCAAGGCTTCCTTCTTTATCTAGACGCAGACCCTGGAGACGGCTTCCCTGCGAGCGTCCCTTACCCTCACTCGCAACTTGGGTTACGGCAGGTGCGGGATTGTCGGGAGAAACGGTAACCTAGAGTCCTACTATCCCGTCTACGAGTCGATTTAACCGTCCATGTCACCGACCGAATCGCAGGCGATCGACGCCGCAGAAGTCGAGCAAGCTCCGATCGAGCTGCCGCGCACCAGCCAATCCGAAACCCTCAAGAAGATTCGCCACACGGCATCGCACGTGCTGGCAATGGCCGTGCAGAAGCTCTTCCCGACAGCGCAGGTGACGATCGGCCCGTGGACGGAGACGGGATTTTATTACGATTTTGACGTTAAAGAGCCCTTCACCGACAAGGATCTCAAGGCGATCAAGAAAGAGATGATCAAAATCGTCAAGAAGAAAATTCCCGTCGTACGCGAAGAGGTGAGCCGCGCCGAGGCGAAGCAGCGCATCGAAGCACTGGGCGAGCCCTACAAACTCGAGATCCTCGACGGTATTCAAGAGCCGATCTCGCTCTACCACTTCAAAAAAGACCCCGAACAACCCGAAAGCCTCTGGTGGGATCTCTGCGCTGGCCCCCACGTGGAAACCACCGGCGACATTCACCCGAAAGCCTTCGACCTGGAAACCGTGGCGGGTGCGTACTGGCGCGGCGATGCGAATAACGCCCAGCTCCAGCGCATTTACGGCACGGCGTGGGAAACACCGGAGCAGCTGAAAGAATACAAGCGCCGCAAGGAAGAAGCCCTGAAGCGCGACCACCGCAAGCTGGGTAAGGAGCTGGGTCTGTTCCTGTTTGCAGACGTGGTCGGCCCCGGTCTGCCGCTGTGGACGCCGAAGGGCACGCTGCTGCGCACCACCCTGGAAGATTTCCTCAAGGAAGAGCAGAAGAAGCGCGGCTATCAGGGGGTCGTGACGCCGCACATCGGTCGCGTGGATCTCTTCAAGGCGTCGGGGCACTGGCAGCAGTACAAGGAAGACATGTTCCCGATGATGGCGGAGGACGAGGCGGCAGCGGCGATCGAGCAGGGCTTCGTGCTTAAGCCGATGAACTGCCCGTTCCACATCCAGATCTATAAAAACGAGCTGCGATCGTACCGCGACCTGCCGATGCGTCTGGCGGAGTTCGGCACGGTGTACCGCTACGAGCAGTCCGGCGAGCTGGGCGGCTTGACTCGCGTGCGCGGCTTCACGGTGGACGACTCGCACCTGTTCGTCACGCCCGACCAGCTCGATGAGGAGTTCCTCAGCGTGGTGGATCTGATCCTGTCGGTGTTCCGCAGCCTGCAACTGAAGAAATTCAAGGCGCGCCTGAGTTTCCGCGACCCCAGCTCGGACAAGTACATCGGCTCGGACGACGTGTGGGAAAAAGCCCAGGGCGCGATTCGCAAAGCGGTGCAAACCCTGGAGATGGACTACTTCGAGGAAGAGGGCGAGGCGGCATTCTACGGCCCCAAGCTGGACTTTATCTTTGAGGACGTGCTGGGTCGCGAATGGCAGCTCGGTACGGTGCAGGTGGACTACAACCTGCCGGAGCGCTTCGAGCTGGAGTACGTGGCGGAAGACGGTTCGCGTCAGCGTCCGGTGATGATCCACCGCGCGCCGTTCGGTTCGGTGGAGCGTCTGGTGGGCATCTTGATCGAGGAGTACGGCGGCGATTTCCCGCTGTGGCTGGCTCCGGAGCAGGTGCGTTTGCTGGCGGTGAGCGATGAGTTCTTGCCGTTTGCGCGTCAGGCGGTGACGAAGATGCAGATGCTGGGCATTCGCGCGACGGTGGACGAGGGCGGCGATCGCCTGGGTAAGTCGATTCGCAATGCGGAGAAGGCGAAGATCCCGGTGATGGGCGTCATCGGTGCGAAGGAGGTCGAGGCGAATGCGATCTCGGTTCGGACGCGGGCGTCTGGTGAGCTGGGCTCGACGCCGGTGGATGAAGTGATTGCGAAGCTAACCGAGGCGATCGACGCCCACGGCACGTTTTAGCCAAGCGTCCACGAAGCGCAATAACCCTGCGAAAACGCTGTCATCGCTGCCCTCGGGCTGGATGACCGCGTTTCGTTATTTTTTGATGCCGCAAATATTTGCAATATCCTTGCGTCACTTTACGAAATGCTCGCGCACGATCGGGAAGTAGAAATATAGAAATGTGAATCGCTGCGCAACAGGTACTGATACACGATGGGTGCTTTCTTCGTTACAACGGGTCTCGACTCGGGAGCCGGGTCGCTGCGGCAGGCGATCGCGGATGCCAACGCCAACCCCGGAGCGGACGAGATTCTCTTTGATGGCGTCGTGGCCGTCAGCCTCACCTCCGGCGAGCTGAGCATCACCGACGAGCTGACGATTACGGGCGAGTCGGTCAACGTGGCGATCGAGCGCGATGCAGCGGCCTCCGACTTTCGCATCTTCAACATCACGGGAAACGCAGCAACGACATTCGATCGTCTGACGATTTCCCAGGGCAAGACAGCAGATAACGGCGGCGGAATTAATACGAATGGCGCGCTAATACTGACCAATACGACCGTCTCGGGAAATACGAGTAGCGATCGAGGCGGCGGGATTTACTCGAATAATACGATCGAGCTGACGGACAGCACGGTGTCCGGCAACAGCAGTGCCGATAATGGTGGCGGGGTTTATACCCGGAACGCTGCCGTAACGCTAACTCGCAGCACGATCGCGAGCAACACTAGCAATCGATATGGCGGTGGTATCCACACTCGATCGACGATCGACCTAACGGACAGTACGGTGTCGGGGAACTCCAGCCGTCGTAACGGTGGCGGACTCTACAGCCGCAGCGGCAATATCACCCTGACCGACAGCACGGTCTCGAAAAACACTAGCAACCGCCACGGTGGTGGAGTTTGGGCACGGAACAGAACAATTACGCTGACGAACAGTCAGGTGACGGGCAACTCCGCCAGAGTGTCGGCAGGGGGAATCTACAGCCAGACCGTCCACATTACGAATAGCCTCGTCTCGGGTAATACGAGCGGCGACCTTGGTGGTGGGGTCTACTTCACGGGCACGGGCACGATCGAAAACAGCACGATTTCTGGTAACTCCAGTACGAACAAAGGCGGCGGCATCTATTTCCGCAACAACCTGACGATCGAGAACAGTACGATCGCGGGGAATACGAGCGATCGAGGCGGCGGGCTCTATTCGCGCGGTGGTGGTACGGTCGCGATCGAGAACAGCACGATTTCCGGCAACACGGCCGACCATCGCGGCGGCGGCATCTTCCTGCGCGGCAACGGTGGTGGCACGACTAGTATTCTCAACAGCACGATCGTGCAGAACGTTGCGACCGGCAACCAAGGCGGTGGGATTTTTCGCAACGGAGGCGCGCTTAACCTCCAGGGCAACATCATTGCCGGGAATACCGATACCGACGGGGACGCGCCGAATATCTCGGGAACCGTCGCCAATAGCTACGGCGAAAACATCCTCGGCGACATCACGGGACTGACGGTCACCAGTGGTTTTCTCAGCTCCGATGTCACCGGAGTTGACTTTGATACGCTGCGAGAGATTAACGTTTTTGGTGAATCCGGCAGCATTGCCGACGGCGGCACGCTCGCGTTCAGCACCGTTCAGGGAAGGGATCTTACCGCAACCCTGACGGTTGAGAATCAAGGGCCTCTGGCGCTATCACTCGCGAACCCGATTTCGCTGAGTGGCGATCCCGAGTTTTCCCTAAGTAGCAATACCTTTGCGGCACTCGTACTCTCCGGCGGAGGCCGCACCACATTCGAGATCGCGATCGATGCCAGCAGTGCCGGAACCTTCACGGGGTCACTTGCCTTTGTCACCAACGATCTCGATGAAAACCCCTACAACATCGAGATTTCCGCGATCGTCGCCGAGCTGCCCGACCCCGACCCCGACCCCGAGCCCGACCCGATCGAGACGGCCGAACCCAGCCCTGCTTCGAGTTCGGCCAACCTTCCAAACTTCACCTCACTACTCGAAGCTGCGCTACGCGGCCCCACCGAAACAAGCGCCGCAGAGAGCAGCGCGGTCGCCACTACTTCTGAGCCCTACCACTGCACTGGCATGCTCTCTGATACGGGCGAGGAGGGAGAGGTTATCTCCGGCACGGCAGGGCACGATTTATTAATGGCCGGACAGCACGCCGATTCAGTGCGCGGTGACTTCGGCAACGACACGATCGCGGGATACTTCGGCAATGACTTGTTAGAAGGCAACGAGGGCCACGATCTGATTTTCGGCAATGCCGGAGAAGACTGTATCTACGGCGGCACGGGTAACGATGTCATCCATGGGGGTCGCGACAATGATGGCATCTTCGGCGGTGCGGGCAATGACATCGCGCTGGGCGATCGCGACAACGACTACCTGCATGGCGGTGCGGGCGACGACACCCTAGCGGGCAACGCGGGAGCCGACACGCTGACGGGCGGCGATGGCAATGACTGGCTGCTGGGCGGAAAGGACGACGACACGCTGAATGGCGGCGCGGGCGACGACTTCCTCTGGGGCGACCTGGGAAGCGACAGCCTAACCGGTGGCGCGGGGAATGATGTATTCGTCCTGGGGTTGGAAGCGGGCGAGGACACGATCGTGGACTTTACGGTGGACGATCGCATCGGGCTGAGCGGAAATCTAACGTTTGCGGATTTGACCCTGGCTCAGACGGGAAGCGACGTCACGATTTCGGCGGGCGGTGAGATTTTAGCAACGGTACAGGGTGTCAATGCGATCGCGATGGGAGCCGATCTGTTTGTGGCGGTGTAACGTGCACTCGAGCGAACCAGCCGCCAAACGCCCCAACCGATCGACGCCTCAGCCGTCCTCCGGCTCGATACCCGCTGCCCGTAACTGCGCCAAAAATCGCTCCGCCCGCTCTCGCTCCAGCTCGGCGCGCTCGTTCCCCCAGAGCAACAGCCGATCGCCCTCCTCCCACCAGCGCAACCAGTGCCCCTCGCGGTTCTCGCGCCGCCCGAACCAACCGCCCAAAAATAAGCCCAACTCCGGCAACCAGTAGCGCCCCGCCGAGTTCGGCTCCACGAGCTGATACCGACCGTTTTCATCGAGGCGATACAGCTCGAGGCTGCCCGAGTTCGGCTCGAAAATGCCGTAGTTCGGCACGCGCACGATCCGCTCGTAAAAGAAGAACTTGCCGGGGGGATAGGTCGCCTTACTAGAATATTTGCTGCCCTCGGTATCCGAAAGGAACTCGAGAACGATCGTCGGAACGTTGCCCTGGAGGTTGGGGGTGTAGCTGCGGGCGATTTCGCTGCGGGGGACGGAGATCGCGTCGATGTAGACCCAGTCGGGCGCTTTAACGACAAAGCGGCCATCGGTGGTAGCACAGATGCCGTAGTTCGTTGCCGTCAAGGCGGTCTCGGGCAGGCGTCGGGCTGTCTGCAAGCTGTCAGTTAGGGCGGCGGCGATCGCGGGCTGGTTAATATTGTCCACGGGGTCGCCGGGGAGGGGGAAGTCGTCGGGGAGCTTGTCCCAGGTGACTGAGATCGGTTTGGTGGCGAGCATGGAAGCGATCGAGGTTTGGCGGACTATAAATATTGTAGGGGGCGGTTTCGAGCGACTCGACCGTTCAGTTGTGGAGGCGAATGCGATTTCGAGTCGCGCGTCGAGCGAACTGGGTTCGACGCCGGTGGACGAGGCGATCGCCAAACTAACTGAGGCGATCGACTCCCACGGCACGTTTTAGAGTACTCCACGGAAATAAACACCCAACGGCCAGGATTCGAGCACTGAGCTTGTCGAAGTGCGTCACACCCAGGCTTCGACAAGCTCAGCCTTCGTTGGTGACTTCTGGACAAATATATTTGTGGAGTACTCTTAGAGTCCGTTAGAACTTGCGAGGAATGTCCCTAACGAGCCGCAAATACGACTGAAAATGGAGTGCTCGATGAGACTGTTCTCTCGGGGGGTCCGTTTTTTATTTGCCGGATTTTATCTACCCGATGCGAGTATAAATAAAATATTAAAAGCTTCGATATCGTGCTGAGGCCGAGTCTCGCTCTGGGGCCTCAGACGAGATATAAGGCTTAAAATCCGTCGAATCATGTGGTGTGCAATGTGCGAGTCGAGCGACTCGATCGATCGCGGTGCTGTCCTAAATATCCGGGCTCTACTCCCCAAAGTTCTCGCTTCTGGTTTCCGCCATGCGCCGTTTTATGCCGCAACGCTCTTCCCCGCTCGACCTGTCCCGATCGCTCGCTTCAGCCGATCCCGCATTTGCTCGAAGACGGTTTTTGCTGCTCGCCGGATTGTTTGGGGTTTCGGCGCTCACTGCAACGAGCTGTCGGCGGCTTCCATTTGCTGAGCCTAGCGATCCGGGCGTGCGCGTCGGCTACCTACCGATTACGGACTCTGCGCCGCTGCTCGCTGCGATCGATAAAGGATTTTTCCGCGAGGAAGGGCTCGAGGTCGCTGCGCCGCAGCAATACAAATCTTGGGATGCGATCGCGCAGGCGTTTATGACGCGCGAAGTTAACGTAATTCACGTCCTCATGCCAACGGCCATGTGGATGCGCTACGGGGCGAATTTTCCGGGGAAGATTATCGCCTGGAACCATACGAACGGATCGGCGCTGACGGTGTCGCCCGAGATCGATCGCCTCGAAGACCTGAGCGGACAAACGATCGCGGTTCCCTCCTGGCTGTCGATTCACAATATCGTCGTGCAAATGATGCTCGATCGAGCGGGGTTGGAGCCGGTTCTCCACGCTGGCAGTGCGGCGATCGGCGATCGGCAAGTAGGGCTGAAGGTTATGCCGCCGCCGGATATGCTCGCTGCGCTGCGCGATCGCACGATCGCCGGGTATATCGTTGCCGAACCGTTTAATGCAGCGGCGGAGAGCCAGCGAGTCGGAAAGTTGCTGCGTCTGACCGGAGATGTCTGGCAGGATCATGCCTGCTGTGTGGTTTTCGTGCACCAGGACGACATCGATCGGCGTCCGGACTGGACGCAGGCGGTGGCTAACGCGATCGTGCGATCGCAGCAGTGGTCGAATCACAATCGCCGCGAGTTGGCATATCTACTCTCGAAAGACGGCAGCCAGTACACGCCCTTTTCTGTAGACGTGCTCGGTCGCGTTCTGACAACCTATGACACGGACTTTTATCACCAGCGCGGTGTGCTGCACCATCCCGAATGGCGAGCTTCGCGCATCGACTTTCAGCCCTACCCGTTTACCTCCTACACCCATCAGCTCGCCCGCGAACTCCAAAGAACCTTAGTGGGATCGTTCGGTCAGGCAGACAGTAGCGACTCGCTGGATTTTCTCCGCCAGATCTCGCCCGCGCACGTAGCGACGGATCTCGTCGATGACTCGTTCGTTCGACAAGCGCTGCGGCTTGTTGGTGGCCCGCAAGCATTTGGCCTTTCGGCCGACCTAGACCGCTCGGAGCTGGTCGAAATCTGACGTGCTTTTGCGAGCTTGTTTTGACCGTCTACCTCTGACCTTCTACAACTAATTTTGCTCACTCTCGCCATTCTCGGCCGATCGATCTCTCCCAGCCCAGCTTTTTCAAGCTTTTCATCATGCCACGCCCTACGAAAGTTTCCTCTTGGTCGCTTGCCAACTTGTTTCGCTACGGTTTGGTGCTCTGGGTTTTAGCAAATGCGATCGTCATCGGTACGGTCTTTATTCACCTCACGGCCGGGGCAGAGTTGCAAACTGCTTGGCAGCGTCAGGAGGAAAGAGCCGAAGCATTGGCGAACCAAACGGCGAGTTATCTCAACGAATTACAGCTAAAAATGTCGTACCTATCGCGTGTGCGCGGTTTGGTTGGGCTCGATCCGCAAACCCAACGGAACTTGCTCGAGGGTCTGGCACGATCGAACGACGCCTACGACATGGTGGGAATTGTTGACGATCGCGGCAAGGTTCTCGTCGAGGTCTCGCCATACCACCAAGACGAAGCGGCGGCACTCAAAGCCCGAGAGTTTCAGCAACTGCCGATCGCCGAGATTCTCGAACGCCAGGAGCGTTACGTCAGTCCCGTCCAGCGGGACGAGCAGCAAGATTTGCAGGTTATTAACTTGGCTATGCCGATCGTCGATGACGACAGCCAAAGCTCAGCGGTGCTGGTCGCACGGATCGACCTCAAGTTTTTACCGTTCCTGGTGTCGCAGGTTCCGGCTAACGAGCGGGGCTATATCTACATCGTCGATCGCGATCGGCGTATCCTTGCCGAGACTTATGTTGAGTCGGCGCTTGAAACCGATCCGCAAGACGAGCTTTCCGCTCGTGGGGTAGAGGTCTCTAACGCCGCCAATCTGCCGCAGATGACGCCGAAAGCTTTTAGCCAACTGGAGGCGCGGATGGGAAATCTCAAGCGCTACACCGGCCGACGCGGCGAAGAGGTGCTCGGTGCAAGCTCGCTCGTGTATAGCGTCAACTGGTACGTCGTCATCGAGCGGCCGACCGATGACGTGTATGCCGGGATTCGCGAGCTGACCCGCAAGATGTTTGGCGTGCTGGCACTCGTCGCGATCGTCTCGGTCGCTTGTGGCCTCGCCTTAGCTCACTATATCGTCCCGCAGCTGCAGCTTTTGACCCATGCTGCTAAAGCCATCAGCCGAGGGCAGTTTGAAACTGTTCCGTTTACCAGTCGCCATTCTCGCAACAACGAACTGGGCGTCTTGGCGGGTGCTTTTAACTACATGAGCGCGAGTCTGCAGTCGGCATTCCAACGCCTTGAAGACCGCAATGCGGAACTCAAAAAAACTCTCGCCGAGCTGAAAACCACACAACTTCAGCTCGTCCAAACGGAGAAAATGTCGAGTCTGGGGCAACTCGTCGCAGGGGTCGCCCACGAAATCAATAACCCCATCAACTTTATCTACGGCAACTTGGTGCACGCGCAGGAATACTCCACCGATCTCCTGACGCTAAACGCTATGTACCATCAGGCGTATCCTAATCCGACGCCGGAGATTCAAGACTTTGCGGAGGAGAAAGATATCGAATACCTCGTTCGGGATTTCCCGTCGCTCTTGCGATCGATGCTCGATGGAGCCAAGCGCGTCCGTAATATCGTCGGGTCGCTGCCAGCAATTCTCAATTTGGCGCGGAGTGGGAGAGAGTAGGAAAGGTAGAGAAGGAG
>ERZ1740068.84-NODE-84-length-59865-cov-8.492075_pt1 | contig 59865 bp, 25 predicted proteins | sample MGYA00581735_ERZ1740068 | MGnify/ENA primary metagenome ERZ1740068 (study PRJEB43018, sample SAMN04849740) | marine metagenome | isolation source: floating plastic debris | place: Pacific Ocean | collected 2008-08-30 | study: EMG produced TPA metagenomics assembly...
ATAGTGCCGATTAAATAGGACAAAACTGATGGAGATTTTTGGAAACCTGCAAATGCAGCAAAATAAGGAAACATTTTGTCCCCCGGGAGCTGGCGAAATTCGCAGTAAATCACCCGATGAACGCCTAATTCTCCCCCTTGATCCCGTTCTCTTCCAGTAATTTCAGGTAACCATTCATCTCTGCAAGGCAATCCCGGAACTTGGTAAGCGTGAAAGCCAGGCTGTACTTGTAAACTACAGAGGTGGTCAGCACAGTTAATTTTCTTCATACAATTAGGATTGGTTGGCTAAAGATAATAGCATGAGACGTTAGACGCCAGATTTAGCTGTTAGATTTTGTATATTAGATACTAGTCCTTCGACAGACAAAAGAGTAAAGATTAAAGACAAAAGAGTAAAGACGGGGCCTAATCATCATAGTTAAGGTCATAGACTGTTAGCAGCATGTAAGTCAAAGAATTGCGGTATTCCGGTATTTCGTCATTACTAATTAATTTATCATCGCGCATCATGAATTACGACATTTCGAAATCACACCTCCACTCCCTGAAACCTGAGCCAGTTTTTCAGCATTCCCAGGAAGCGTGTCAGGTAGTTTTCGCTCAAAAAGATGTTGGACCAGTCATTGAAACGGCGGGATTGCACCCCCAGGTAGAAGATCCAGACGCAAATACCGAAATAGCTGATCATTTCTTTCTCCAGGGCCGGTAGTGGCGTGATGGCTTCATATCCTTCAAAAAAAGCTTTCAGTTTCTTTTCCAACACGGCTTGATCGGGCTCGGTATGATACAGCTGTGCAACGGTGTAGGCTACATCCAGTCCCAGCCAGCCATTGCCACAAAAATCAAAGTCAAACAATGTTACTTCTCCCTTTTCGGTAACGTTCATGTTGTCGTACCATAAATCCAGGTGTACGATGCCTTTACGCAACTGCCCGTCCACCGCGGTCAGTTGTTGCCTGGCCAATGTCATGGCCTGGTGCAGAAACTGCATATCAGGATTCTGCTTGTCAAAAAAGCGCAATGCCTGCTGATACGGCAGCTCCAGTAGCGTATCAAAATCATAGGTTATCCGCGCAATTGACTGGTCAGCGGTGAGTTGGTGCATTCTCCCCATCAGGTGTCCTATCTGTCGGCAATGTTGTTCCGTCAACCCCCTGAGTTTCTTCCCCTCGGCGAAGGAAAACAAGACAGCATGTCGCAAGCCTTCAGGAGCCGCAATCTCATGAAGGAACTGATCGTGCTTGTCAGCGATCGGGTAAGAAACGGAGATGCCAGCCTCCTTCAGTTGCCCTAACAACTGCAGTTCTTCGTTGATTTCTTGCTTACTCCGCCAGTCGTGAGAATAGACACGCAATACACATTTACGCTCTCCCTCGCAAACCAGGTAGGCATGATTGATCCCCGTGCGAAGGATGGAACATTGAACATTGGGCGAGAAATGATAGTGTTTTTGCACCAGAACCGCCAGGTAATCAGGCGAAATGATGGAACTGAGAACGTTGATGTTATCCATTTGTGAGACTCCAGCTAATTTTTAAAGTTTGCAAATATAGCAGATAAGTACATTTTTCATGCAGATCACTGTTGGTCATCGCCCGTTTCCTGTTCTTTTCCCGGACCAATTTCATTTAAGCGAAAAAATGCGTAAAATTACAAAGCTCCTTGAGCATCCTGATGGACACTCGTGGGGCATAATGCTAAATTTCAACTGAGACAGGTCGTCAAACCGCCAGATCACCCGACAAGCTGTTTTTAGTAACTCACTAAACTTCCGGAATTCAAATGATCCGATCCGTATTCAAGGACAACCGAATTGGCATGAACCAGGAATTTAGGTTCCGTGGTCAGAATCAAACCAGACTGGAAACCTTCAGCGATGCCGTATTTGCACTCTCTATCACCCTCCTCATTGTTTCCAGCTCGGTTCCGGAGAGCTTTGAGGACATGGTCAAGGTATTTGCCGACTTCATTCCTTTTGCCCTGTGCATGGCCCTGATCACTTACATCTGGTATGAACACTTTCTGTTTTTCATTCGTTTTGGCTTCCGAAACACACGGATTGTTTTGCTCAACGGTATCCTGCTCTTCCTGATCCTCTTTTTTGTCTATCCATTGAAGTTTCTGTCTAAAATGCTGGTAGGCATCTACATACGTCCCCTCATCAGGGCGTTTGGCGGTAATGCAGAGTGGATCATGGGGCCTGGAGAAATGATCAACGACATCACAGAAATGTCTGTAGTCATCATTGTCTACGGGTTGTTTGGTGCCAGCATCTTCGGGCTGATGGCCCTCATGTACCGCTATGCCCTGAAAAACAAAGAAGCATTGGAGCTCAACGAACTGGAAATCTTCGATACCGTAACCAGTCAGCGCAGTCTCCTCATCATGTGTGGGGTGCCACTATTTTCCGTCCTGATCGCTTTGCTTTTGAGAAACAGCCTCTGGGGTGGTGTACTTGGAGGATTTAGCTACATGTTGTACATACCACTGTTCATTTTCTTTGGCAGCAGAGCCCGAAAAAAACGAGCAGCACTACTCACTGCAGTCAACGATTTAGCAGAACCTACCATCGATTCTCCTCCACAGCAAGTAGCGGCGACCAATAAAGAGAAATCGCAGGAAGCATAGAGATGCAATAAACAAGGATCAAGCAATATCTGTGGGTTACTGGGGTGATAGAGCTTTGAGCCTTCATCTTTTCTTGTGACGACCTCAATTTAATTCAGATTAAATTTCTGATTTTAAGCAATTTACCATCGATTTCAAATGTCAAATCAAAATTTAGAGTGAGTTTAGAGAAGTAGTTACGCAGAATTTTAGATTGACCCATAAACAACAATCAGGCACTCAAAAAACAAGGCCTTCCCGCTCTGGAAGCGAAAAGGCCTGTTACACAGTAAACCAATAAAGGTATCGTTGTTGTAGAGTTATATCGAAGGGCATCCTTTCATACTACTCAGTAGCAATACAGACATTCCAGGTATTTACCCTACCCCACTTGCATAAATCTGAACAAACCGCCTGGTTATTTGTCTTTATCATGAAAGGCAAATCGATTAATCATCACCCTGGATGAGCTACCAACAGTCTGGCTGGATTTTCAAAATCCACGTACTTTGCAAAATGGCAGTCATTTTTTGTGAATTAGTCGATTAATTCCTTACTTGATCTTTTTTAATTAGAAATTATACTATGACAAAATACACGGATGGGATGCTGCGCGAAGACAGCCTGAAAGGAAAGACCATCATAGTTACCGGTGGAGGAACCGGACTTGGAAAATCAATGGGCAAATACATGCTGGAGCTGGGTGCTAACCTCATCATTACCAGCAGAAGGCAGGAAGTGCTGGATAAAAGTGCTGCGAAGCTGGAGAGCGAAACCGGTGGCAAAGTACTTGCAGTAGCTTGTGATGTCCGGGATTATGAAGCGGTGGAGAACGTCATCAGCAAAGGGGAAGAAGCCTTTGGAAAAATTGATGGCTTACTCAATAATGCTGCCGGCAACTTTGTAAGCCCTACGGAGCGGTTATCCCACAGGGCATTTGATACGGTGGTGGACATTGTACTGAAGGGTACTTCCAATTTCACGCTGGCCATGGGTAAAAAATGGATTGGTGATGAAACCGGCGGCACCATTCTCAACATTGTGACTACTTATGCATGGACTGGCTCCGGCTATGTAGTACCTTCTGCTGCCGCCAAAGCTGGTGTGCTGGCAATCACCCGGTCACTGGCTGTAGAATGGGCCAAATATGGCATTCGCAGCAATGCGATTGCACCAGGGCCCTTCCCTACTGAAGGCGCATGGAGCCGTCTATTGCCCGGCGACCTCAAAGAAAAGTTTGATCCAGCCAAGAAAGTACCACTGGCAAGGGTCGGTGAACATCAGGAGCTGGCCAACCTGGCGGCTTACCTCATGTCTGATTTCTCCGCTTTCATGACCGGTGAAGTGGTAACCATTGATGGTGGAGAGTGGCTCAAAGGTGCAGGAGAGTTCAACAACCTGGAGATCGTTTCCAAAGAAATGTGGGATGCCTTTGAAATGATGCGAAAAGGCGGCAAGTAACCCCTCAACATTTTAGAAAACCAAAAGCCGAAAATCTCATGATTTCGGCTTTTGGTTTTCTCATATCAAGACAATGTCTGCTATTTTGGAATTCTGGCCTTTCCCGCCTCTGAGAACGCCTTACCAGGCATAGGTCACTCTTCAGTGTAGAGCAATTGTCTGTTGACAAAATCATACAAAGTCAGTCTTCTCAAATCGTAAAATGCCGTCCAGAACTCCCGTAATGCCTGCACATAGCCTATTTTGGATGCGTCTTTTTCCTGTAGGGCTATATTAAGATTTGTAATGTCAATTTTCCCAATCAGGTAGCGATTTTGGGATACAGCATACCTGGCCTGTGCAACGCTATCAGATTTAAAGGCTATATCAAGTTGTGCTCGTAACAAGTTCATCCGCCCCACCAATGTAATGATCTCCTGATCAAAATCAAGCTCTTCCTGTCTGATGGTATATTCTGTTAATTGTTGTTCGGCAATTGCTGTTTTAATACTCGCTTCATTTCTTCCCCAGTTGAGGACAGGAACCTGTAAAGTGATATTGGCTGTTTGTAATTCGCTCAGATCGTTAACAGCCTCGTTGAATAAGTCACCAAAACCACTGCGACCAATTGAAGCACGAAGATTTATCTGAAACCGTTCACCCTTTGCCTGTGCCAGGTTCCTGGCTGCCACCAGTCTTCGTTGTTCAAAGTTGACATAGCTCGATCGGTTTCCCCGTGCATATAACAGCGCTTCTTCAACATCTATCTGAAACACTGGTGTCTCCTGCGGGAGTACCAAGTCAAAATCTACATTGGTCAATCCAACAAAGCTGTTCAATCCAAGTTTCGAGCTCTGCAAATCTAGCGCGGCTCTGGCCACATCCCTGCGTGAACGCAGTAGTTGCAGTTCTACCTGTAGCAGTTTGTCTTTGGAAGTAGTCCCAATGTTGTAACGACCTTTCTCAATATTGTAAATGGTGTCGTTGTTGGCCAGGTTGAATTCCGCCACCCGCAAACTGACCTGGGCCTCCAGATAGTCAAAATAGCGTTCTACTGCAATTCTGGCTACGAACTCCATGTCTTCCACAAAGCCCTTTTTTGAAGCTTCATAACGCAATGGTTCAATTTTTTTATCCCATTTTAATTGATTAAATGCAAAAATTGGCTGATTCAAGGCAATCTCAAAAACGTTGGAATTCCAACTTGGTACATTTCCTCTTATGCTGGTAGAATCAAAGGTGGTTGTTACATTGAATCCGGTATTGACGGAAATAGATCCTCCGGTTTGAGGAATGGGTTGTACCAGTCCAAGCCCTAAATTTGTGTTAGTAATTCTGGTATTTACCGCGATTGTACCTCCGTCATCCTGATCTCTTTGAAAAAAACCTCGCCTCAGTCCCGGCAACTGGCCAGTAAGTAACAACTGAGGATTATAATTAGACCTGAAGAGCCTGTATTGCCAGTATAAATTTTGTTTCCTGGTTTCTGCCTGCTTAGCACTTGGGGATTGCTCTTTTGCAAGTGCTATGATTTCATCGAGCGAAAATTTTTCCTGCCCTAGGGCTGTCTGGCCAATGGTGATGAGTAATAATGTAACGATAAAAAGTTTATTCATATCTTAATGATGTTATGGGGTCTTGTTCAGAGGCTTTTTTGGCAGGGGCAATCCCAAAGATCAGTCCTACCATGGCCGCTACGCCAAAGGAAATAAAAATTGAGCTAAGTGAGATCACCGTCGGGATATCTGCGAAGTTGCTGACGACATAGGCCATCACAATCCCCAGTACCACACCGATGAACCCACCGGTGACGCTGATCATCATCGCTTCCAGCATAAACTGATTGACGATATCTGATTTCTTAGCGCCCAGAGACAGCCTCAGGCCAATTTCCTTGATACGCTCCAGCACCGATGCCAGCATGATGTTCATAATACCAATCCCTCCTACTATGAGCGAGATGCCTGCTATGGCACCCAAAACGTAGTTGAAAATGTCATCAGTACGTTGCTGTTGCTTAAGTAACAACTCGGGAATCTCAATTTCATAATCGATGACATCAAAGTGTTTTCTCCTCAGCAAGCGTGAGATCACATCTGCTGTCGCGTTGAGCTTTTCTGTTTGTGCAATCTGCACTACCAACCTGTCCAGCTGGTGGTAGTTATCCACTTTGTCGTTGTTTCTGTTGGACCTTCCGCGTCTTTGCAGGTTATTGCGTGTGACCATATCCCGGTTTTCATACCTGATCAGCATGGTCTGCAACGGTGTATAGATGTCCATGTTGTAGTCACGTATCCCCAAATTAGAGATACTATTCTTACTGATCAGCCGTTCACGCAGCACACCTACTACCTTGAGCCAGTTATTGCCACACTTGATGTACTTGCCAACGGGATTTTCAGTGGGGAAAAACCGGGCTTTTACAGATTTCCCGATGACACACACCGGACTCCCGTTGCGCAACTGATAGGGATTGAATGTTTTGCCAGACTCCAGTTCAAAGTTGAAGATAGAGAAATAAGCGGGCTCGATACCGACCAGTTTACCTGACCTGCGCACTCCGTTCTTAACAATAAAAGTCTCCAGCATGATTTCTGGACTAATCTGTGTAATCCCGGGTACCGTTTCTGTGATAGCATTAAGATCTCTGATGGTGAGACCCGGTGAAAAACGGCTCTGAGCCTCAGGTTGGGAAGTATCTTCACCTCCCAGGTCCTCTTCTGTTTGCTCAATAATGGGTTTGATGACAATGTTATTGACCCCTACCAGTTTGATTTGCTCTCTGATCTCTTCCTGCGCACCGTTTCCTATCGCCAGCATGGCGATGACAGCGGACACACCAAAAATGATCCCTAAACCAGTCAATACAGAACGGACTCTGTTGGAAATGACGGCATTGTAAGCAATGTTCAGGTTTGACATAAACCTGGGCGAAAAAAACTTATTCATCTACCTCATGGTCTAAGTTGGGAAACAGTGGCAGTGAGTCGCTTCACTTCGGCATCCTTGGCACTTTCCACCGCCGACATGTACAACTGATCTGTTTCCGAAAGCCCACTTTTGATGATGACATCTGTGGCGTTGGCAGCCCCCAGGGCTACTTCCTGCTTCTCTACTCCAAACCCTGCAGATTTGTACACATAGGTAATCGAATCTCCCTGACTGTGCAGGCACTCCAGTGGGATGTATGTCACCTCCTTGTACCGGTCGATGATGATTTGGTTACTGGTGGTCATAGCCGGCCTAAGCGACTCATCTACCTCGTTGACTTCCACATTGACGAGGAACACTTTGGCGTCGGAGTTTTTACGTTGTTCTCCCACATTGGCTACACTGGTCACCACGCCGGTAAGCTTCTTATCAGGGAATGCATCCAGTCCTATTTCTACTTTCTGGCCCTGCTTCACATTCCTGATATCCACCTCATTGACATAGGTATTGGACAACATGGTCGTTAGGTCAGGGAGCGTAGCCACTACAGGATCCCAGGTACTGATTTGTGAACCTGCCTTGGTCACATTACCCCATCTGCTGTAGTAGATTAACATCCCGTCTTCGGGTGCCAGGATCTGGAACTGCGTGCGTAGTTCGTTGAGTCCGTCAAGTCTCAGTTGCTTTTTGCGAAGCTCTGCCGACACTTCCTGCATCTTCGCTATGTTTTGCTGTTTTTTGATTTCCAGGTTCTCTGTGGCCTGTGAATAGGCGCGCCTGGCTTTTTCCAGTTCTATCTGTTTTTTCTTGATCACCGCGGGTGGCTCATATTCAGACTGCTCATATTCCAGCTCTTTCTGCTCCACATCATATCCCAGGTTAATGAGCTTATCCCGGGATTCTCTCATCTGCAGGGTGGTATCCAGCTTGGTCTGTACATACTTTGACTGGGCCTGCTGTATCTCTATTTCAATATCCTGGATCTTGGTATTGACCGGTGATTCGTCGAGTTTGGCTACGTAATCTCCTTTCTTCACCACCTTGCCTTCGTCTATGATGTGCTGCAAGGGTACTTCATAAATCTGGTACTGCCTCATGGCTCTGGGGCCCAATATTTTCACTGAGTTCTTGGCTTCCAACTCACCGGTAGTATTGATGTCTACCACGAATTCGCCTTTCTGTACGTTGATGAGTAAATTGTCTGTTTCGGCATTGGTATTTCTGCCAAATAATAGATAGACCATAGCAATCGCAACGACCAAAACAACGGGAATAATGATTTTCCTGGACATAAAAATTATTTTAATTTCAAAGTTATTACCTCTATCCTGTTAAAAGGTTACCAACAGCAAAGCTTACGGTCCGGTTATCAAATAACCCCTCCCTGTCAACTACCTGTTCCTCAAAAAGATGTTTTATAAACACTTCTGCCATTAAATTATAACACCAGAACCTCCACAAAGTCACAAAGACAATGCAAAAAACGTCGCTCTGTGGTGCTTTTAGCTCTGATATCGCTTGAAAATTGTCCTTTCAAATGATGAAAAATAAATTTAAGCACTAGCAACCAAACTGGATTTTAGTCCAATTTGCTAACAAGTTATATGACATATCACTTGTCATATTGAGACATTTCCAACGCTAAGTTCTGTTCTTACAGTGTAAGAAATGACATAATTGTGACGGGGGGTTACATAATAAACCTGAAATGGGATAGAAAATAGCTGAGATCGTTACTGATTGTGTAATAAGGCATCACAATATCCCGATACGAAGTACGAATTAAAGTGCTTACTGCACTTCCCAGATCAGGGCTGCTGCGCCGAGGATGGCCGCATTTTTCCCAGTCATTCCGGAAGCCATCAGTTTCACTTTGCCTTTGTAAAAAGGTAGCAGTGCCTCTTCCATGTACTTTTGGGTAGGTTCAAAAATCCATTTACCACTTTTAGCCAAACCACCCAATAAGAAAAATGCTTCCGGATGTGAGAAGGCGACAAAGTTGGCTAGATGCTGACCCAATATCTTTCCTGTTCTCTCATACGCCTCCAGGGCGATAGGATCGCCTTGTTCCGCTCTTTCAGTAATATATTCTCCATGCAGGTCGTTGTAGGCAACATCTCTGAAAGGAGTGTCTTCCATAGACTCTGCCAGTAAAGCAAAGATGGTACGCTTAAGACCAGTGGAAGAAACGTAGGCTTCCAGGCCACCCTGTACAAGTCCGGTCCATCTGCCATTGGGATCTACCACTACGTGACCCAACTCAGCTGCCATGGAATCATGACCATAGATCATCTGACCATTGCTTACAATACCACTCCCAAGTCCGGTTCCCAGCGTAATGACAATGAAATCTTTCATGTCTGCAGCATTGCCATAAATTTTCTCACCTATGGCAGCAGCATTAGCGTCGTTGGTAATTTTGATGGGGAGTTCGATCAGTTTACTAAGCTCCTCTACGAAGGGCACAATTCCCTGCCAGGCAAGATTGGCAGCGTGCTCAATCGTACCGCGGTAAACATTGGCGTTAGGTGCGCCAATGCCTAGTCCCAGGAGTTCATAAGGACCAGAAATCTCTCTTTCCAAGGTTCTGATCTCCTGCACCAGATACCGTTGATAGTCTCCCAGATCGGGATAATCCTGGGTGGGAAACTGGCTGTTGGCCAATACTTCGCCTTCCCTGTCTGCAATCCCTACTTTGGTGAGTGTTCCTCCGATATCTACTCCAACGACTAACTTTTTCATACCGATATTCATAGTAACTAAATCGAACGTATTGCATTTACTGACCTAACTCAGACAATACCAATGCATTCAGAAAGTCTGCAAATATATTGTTTGAAGTCATTGAATGAAAGTCTTTGGGCTATTAGATGTAGCAGTTACACCCTCAATCAATTCCAGAGGAAGTGCTCACCCCTGATGCATCATGAAAAAGGTAAACCCCTCAAAGACAGCCAGTAAGATTTTATGCAAACGTATGGAATCCATCAGGCTTCGGGTCCGGATCTAAGGTAAAAACATACCCGGATTAAACCCTTGAATCCGGATTATGTTGTAGAAATTCATCGGGAGGGTTAAAATCATTCGGTTTTGGAGCTGCCATTGCGAATTCTCCAGGAAATACCAGTATCAACAAACCATTGTTGCATTCCTAAGATAACGTTAGTGTCCACTTCGCCAAAACCAGCGGACAAGTCCAATTGCAAATCGGGCTTGAGCATGAAGGCTAATCCAGCATCCCAGGAAGGGAGCAGGGTTTCTGCTGTCAGTGAGCCGTAATGTTCTACAAAACCGCCCAGTTTCTTTGAAATGGGGAAAGCTACATTGAGGACATAGCCCACCTGATTTTCTCTGAAAAAATCAGAAGTGCTCACCGAAAGATTTGCCGTGAGAGTTGCTTTGGTCAAAAACGGCCTGCTGTAAGCAAGTAGCAACTGCAACAAATCGGGTTCGCTTAAGAGTGCCGCCCGTTCCCAGAGAGGGATGGTCAAACTTGACTGGATCGAGAGGTATTGTGATTTTTCGTCGTTTGCAGACAGCAGAATACGGCTTCCTATAGTCATCCAGGTAGCACCACTGGCACTGCCGCCCGCTCCGTTCTCCAGGAAGTTCTCATATTGTCTCGTAGAGTTCACCTCCGCTCGTAACTCAACCTTGTCTGACAGACCATATCTGAAAGTATTGTTGTTACCCAGCGCTGAGAAATACAATGCTGTGGAGCCATCGTCAAACTGGTCCCAGATATCTGAGACGCTAAACCCACTCTGTAACTGTATCGAAGATTTTCCAACAGTGAGCGGTGTAAAAGCTTGCCCTGGTCTTGAAGAATTGAATGGTGTACTTTCCTGCGCCCAGACAAAAGCAGTCGAGAGCATAGTAGCAATGATTGTTAAGTAGCATTTCATAAGTAGTTTATGTTTTTTGGTCTATCTAACGATCAAAACTACAAATATTATGGCTGTCGGTGAGCAGTCCGTTAATTCTGGTCTGTCAGCACTTCATTCTTGATCCACTCTTTGGCATGCTCCAGGTCGTCAAAATTTTTAATGTGAACATCCTCCGTCACTTTCGACAATACTTCCTTGGCACTCATACTACCAAATATATCAGTGGGCAGTATAATCGCCATTCGCCTGAGACCCGCTTCCATTGCTGCAGCAAACCAGGTAGCATTGGTCCAGTCTTTATTTTCCCGTGAGACCACGCCAAAATCAGAGACATCTCCTATCCAGCGGGTAATCTTTTTTTCTTTGATAACGTCTAATACCGCATTCATTGTCTGGCGATAGTCAGAGCCAACGCCGTTGCCGCGCCAAACACTGAGACCTACGCTTAATTCGTCGTAGTAGTAAACTTTCACTAGATTATCCTGGTATATTTTCATGGTAATTAGTTTTAAGAGGTATAGTGTATTAATCTCAAACAAAATTCGACATTGCGCACTACTTTTCCCAACATCATCATGGAAAAATTGACCAGTACAAAAGTAGAGATACCTCTTCTGGCAGAAGGAAGAAAATTCTGACAGTTAGATTTTAAGCGCTACCACATCATTCAACTCAAATTTCAGCTCTTTGAGGGCAGTGGCAATGTGCTTTTCGATGGTTTTGATAGAGAGATTTAACATCTGAGCGATCTCTTTGTTTTTGAACTTGTCAATTCGACTCATCAGAAAGATCGTTCTTCGATGTTCCGGGAGACTAGAGATCGCACTTTCGAGCCGCTCTTTGAACTCATCGGTGCGGTAAAGGTATTCCGGATTTGTTTCCATATGATTTTCATTCGATTTGGTTCTATTCTGAAATTTCAGCTTCACCTTCTCCCTTCCTACGTAATCAAGATGCAGGTTAGTAGCTACAGTAAACAGATAGCTTTTGGCTTTGGAGGATTCTACCTTTTCAAAGTTTTGCCAGTACCTTGTAAATGACTCCTGAGCATAATCATTTGCAATGTCCATATCACCTGTTTTGTAGTACATAAAATTGCGCAGCGCCCTGGAATGCTGGTCGTAAATTTCGGTGAATTTGATCTCCTTTTCTGTCATGTTTTCCATACCTGTTTTTCCTTGCAGAAACCGGGTGTAGATTCCATTGTTCCGTTGGCTCTTGAAACCCAAAAATTGGAATGAAATCCGTTGGGAACCCGTGATTTCCTGAATACAGAGTTAGAGAAAAAAATCGGCTAAAAATGCCCCTCAGAGTACTTTATAAGAGGGTGTCCCCTCATTGTCCCCCTCCCGGGACAATCAGAAAACGGATAATCCAGACAGATCAGGATCATTCACCATGACAAAGAACGGTTAACATGTAAAAAACATAGCTGAAATGAAGCGAAAATAAGCCGATTGACAACCGATATTACCGGTTTTCAAGGACGTGTTTTTTCATCACCAGGGAACACCACAGCTTCCCGGGAGTCATGAATATTCTGTCGCCCTCAGCGAGGCTCTGTGATACTTTACAGGGAGTGAAACAGCGTAATAAATTGCAGCGCCATGATCTCTTAAAAAATTGTCTGAAGCGAGCATACTTCAATCAGAGATCATGCTATAGTTCAGTAGCTCATTTAGATAAGTAGAGTGTCTTTCCGATAGTTTTGTATTTGATGTTAAAGGAAGTCAATACCAGCTTCATAGAAGCCTTCAGATTATTGGTAGGGACATTGCCTGTGTACTTTTGCTGTAAGTTAACATCGCCGGCAACAATTTTGACTTCATAAGTCTTTTCCAGCTTGGCAAAAACCTCTTCCAGGGAGGTGTCTTTGAACTCCAGCTTTTCTGCAAACCATGGTGGTAAGTCGCCATTGGTGTTGCGCTTTGGCGCCCATGCATCTTTGTGATAGACACTTTCTTCTCCAGCTGCCAGGGTAATTTTTTGCTGGTCAGCAGCGGTTGCTCTCACTTTGCCTTCATAACAGGCGACGATGAATGTTTCTTCAAACCCGCTCACCTCAAACTCGGTCCCTAATACTTCTACGGTACCTGTGGCGGCCGAAACTACAAAAGGGCTGCCTTTTCCAACTTTAAAATAGGCTTTTCCCTCTATGGTCATTTTACGCCCATTCTCAGACCACGCGTCATCTTCCCATTGAATAGCCGATCCTGCGGCAAGTGTTACGGTAGAAATGCCATCGGGAAGGTTCACTTCCAGCGATGTGCCATTATCTGCTACATATTCTGTGGTGCCAAAACCACTGAAAAAATAAACTCCGGCAACAATTAAAACAACTACAGATGCGGCAATGGACATGGGCATCCAGCTATTTATTTTTCTGACCTTGGTTTCTTCCTGAGGTGCGGCTCGCGTAATTTCAGTTACATCAAAAATTTGCTGATCATTGTCTGGTGTCCAGCTATCGACTTCATGTAAGATCTGCCGGTATGCCAGCAGGTCTTCTCTGGGGAGTACTTTTTGTATCTCCTCGTCAGACAAGTCACCATCCAACCATTGGATGATGGCTCTGTTTTCTTCGTCATTACTCATAAGGTGGTACTTAGTTTAGTTTTAAAACGAGTACTTCCTACTATACCCTACTCATATTTTAATATTTTTAAGATCTTCCAGTTCACCTTTGAGGAACTTTAGTGAATTGGAAACATGCTTTTCAACTGTTTTGATGGATAAATCCAGGGCAGTTGCAATTTCCCTGTTTTTCATCTTATCAATTCTACTCATTAAAAACACCGTCCGCTGTTGTTCTGACAATGAGGAGATTGCTTGCTCCAAACGTCCCTTAAACTCTTGTTGTCTGTAGACAAACTCGGGATTACTCTCCATCTGGCTCTCCGTAATTTGCATTCTTCTTTGGAACTTCAATTGCACCTTCTGGTGTCCTACTTCATCCAGAAAGAGACGATTGGCTACCGTATAAAGATAACTTTTGGCCTTGTCGGATGCTACCTTGCTACAATTATTCCAAAGTCTCACAAAGGCTTCCTGTGCAAAGTCTCTGGACTTTTCAAGGTCTCCAAATTTGTAGAAAAGAAAGTTTCTGAGGGGTACCGCCCAATCTTTGTGTATTTGATGAAAGATCTTTTCCTCACAAACCGTCTGCTTATCCATTTACTAGTTTTCGTTATCTGCTTCAAATATAATTATCTTTCGCATATCGTAGTGATTGAATGTCTTTATTACGTTTGATTCATCAGAAGTAGGAGCCAACCCTGGATGTTGATCCATTTAAATTTTATAGAAAAAATGTCGTGACCATTTCTTATGATGCCTCTGGACAGGTGTTTTTAATCTCAACGGTTGCATTAGCTGTCCAAATTGATCATCAAATAATGATGTTTTAGTATTTTTACAGATTGATTGTCACTAGCTAAAGGGGTCACTTCGGAATCAGGAAAACTAATACTGCTGAGAAGAGCCCATCATTATAACACTTTTTAAGATTGACGGTGGTCAAAGGGTCATCTTATGTCTTTTTTAAATAACATCTAACTTTTATTATCTCCCCAAAATGAAGAAATGGCTCGTTCTGTTTTTATTGTTTTTTCCTTTACACCAGTCTTTGCAGGCTCAGCAGGGTGCACAGCGTGTCTCACTTGCCGAGGTATTTCAGCAACTCAAAGACCAAAAGAATATAGACATCTCCCATGATCCTGAACTCATTAAGGGTTTTTCAGTCAGTGATATTGACCTGCAAACTGACATCACCACTATTTTCAGAGCGCTCTCGGCTCAGGTTCCGTTTGAGTTTGAAATAGTAGAAGACAATTATGGAGTAGTTCGTACCAGACCAGTAACGCTCAGCATCAAGGTAGTAGAGCAAAACTCAGGTGAATCAATCCCCGGCGTTTATGTAAAAAAGAATGGACAGTATGCTCAAAAAGTAAGTGATCCCACAGGAATCATCGAGATCAACCTGGAATGGCAAAAGGAGGATGTGCTCACCTTTGAGTTTCTGGGCTATGCTCCTCAGGACATCCGCATTGTGGACTTACTCAGGTCACCAGACAAGGTAGTGGCACTAAAGGAAGGCACCACATTGCTCAACGAGCTGGTCATAGAGTCCTACATCGGCAATGGGATCAGTGCTTTCCAGCGAAACCATAGCCTCAACATCAAAACGGAGGATTTAGGTGTACTACCGGGAGATACCAATAAAGACCTGCTGGTTTCTTTGAGGGCTTTACCAGGTATCAGCACTGTCACCGGAAGAGCCGGCGAACTACGAGTGAGAGGTGGCACGCCAGATCAGACCCTGGTGTTATTTGATAACATTCCCATTTATCACAAAGGCTATTATTACGGTACTATTTCTCCATTCAGTACCGATATTGTAGATGAAGTCAAGGTCTACCGGAGTGGATTTACCCCACGTCTTGGTGGCCGTGTAGGAGGTGCCATTGAGATCAACTCTGCCCGTGAAGTACCCAAAGAAGTAAAAGCGGGTCTGGGAACCAGTTCTGTATTCGGCAGCGGCTACCTGAAGCTGCCCATTATCAAGGACAAACTGGGTGTGACCCTGTCCGCGAGGTCTTCCTACAACTTTAACTGGCAGGCCCCGATAGAAAAAGAGTTTGAAGAGATGGTTGTCGTAGGCAGTGTATTCGATTTCCAGTCTGAGAATCCTGGTGTAACGTTGGATCCGCTGGACTTTAAATTCAGGGACATCAATGGAAACATCATCTTCCAGCCCAATAAGGACCATCAACTGATGTTCAACTTTCTCTCGATTGACAATGACAACGAGATTGACCTGACTGACACCAACAGAAGAATTGATCAGGAAATAAGGAGTATACTGGACAATCGCGGCACCAACTTTACCTGGAAAGGCACCTTTGGAAACTGGTCCAATGAATTATTCATCACCAACGCCGAATACCAGTATTCGATCACCGATGATGAACGCCGGCTCAATGGCCGCCCCTCTTTGAGTCGTACCTGGGACAACGTACTCAACACCACCAAGCTTGGCAATATTTTCCGGTATCAACAACCTTCCAATGGTATCACTTATTCGGCAGGATATGAGCTCACACAACTGAGGGCCCGCTTTGACCAGACAGCAGCCAGGTTTAGGGGAATGATGATGCCGCCCATGAGGACCAGCAGCGGCACAGACCAAAAGGGCACTATTCACAGTGTTTTTGGTAACTTCTACGTCCCGGAATGGAACAATTTCATGCTGGACCTTGGCCTGCGGGCTAACTTCTACGGAAGACCCGATTTTGCCAACCTGGAGCCCAGGCTGTTCGTCAACTACTCTGTCAACGATCAGCTGACGCTGAAGTCTTCGGCAGGAATCTACAGCCAGTACCTCACCAGAAACCTCTTCTTTGAACTGGGGGACTTACCCATCGAAAAGCTTGTTTGGGAGCTGGTGGTAAGTCGGGAAGGGGTCATTACCAGTGAGCAGTACCTGATAGGTGCCAGCTACCAGGCCAAAGAATGGCTGTTTGATGTAGACGCTTACTATAAACAAGTGGCTGGCGTGACGACCAATGCCGGGAACTCCCCTCAAACCGGTCTGCCCCGAAAGTTAATTGGTGACCTCTACTCCAAAGGGGTTGATTTTTTGATTAGAAGGAAAATAGGCAATTTGAACCTATGGGTTAACTATACGCTGGCCCAGGTAGACTTGCGGTTCCCCCGCCTGAAGACAGAAGACTTCCCGGCCAACTATGATCAGCGTCATAATGTAAACCTGACGGCGACTTACCAAAAGGGTCCATGGAGGGCATCACTCGGATGGCTTTACGCCAGTGGTATCCCCGACTATACCAATGACGATTTCTTTCCTGCCACCATTGGCTTTGACGAAGAATTACCGCCTCCGACTCCTGTGGGAGATATTCCCCGGTTTGGCGCCATCCATCAGCTGGATGGATCTGTGGCCTACGTCCACCAGCCAGACAATAAGAAAGTCAAATTCACCGTTGGTTTATCAGTATTGAATATTTATGATCGTGAAAATGTGCTGGAAACCCTGGGACTCAATCAGAGTGGCCCCGGACAACAAAATAATACAATCGTCAACAGGGCAACCATTGGCTTTGCACCTGATCTCATGCTGCGAATAGAGTGGTAAGGTTTTGGCCGCATTTTTGTAAGTAATCTGATTAGATATGCCAATTTAATCAATGGTATGAATCCCAGAGTAAGCTCTCTCGTTTGCCGTAGCTTTAGTGAGGGAAGATTGAATGTCAGACAGTGTACTTTAACGATACTCATCAGTAGTTCGCATGTCAATTAAGGCACATTCTATTGGGATTAACTGTTCAATTGGTGATCTTTACCGTAAATACACGTAAATCATGACAGGAATTAAAACACTTCTTAGCTGCCTGATCATTTTGATCCAGCTATCTTTCGCCTCTCTGAGTTATGCACAAACTCCTTCCTACGATTTTATTGACAAAAGTCTAAAACGTAAACACATCTCAGAAATGGGGAAATCCATTGCCTTACAAAATGCTGCCCTCTGGCTTCACAATGGCAAAGAAGTCGCCATAGAGGATGCGATACAATATTTTGAAAAAGGCACTTACATGCCCGCTTTTTACATTGGCGACGATGAAGAGATCGCGGCTGTGGTATTTGAGAAAGCAACAGCAGCCAACTCACCCGGCAGACAGGCCCCAAGTTCCACTCTGAAAGTGGGAGATCAGCTTGACAACTTCACCATCCCTGACCTGGGGGGCGAACGCTTCACCCTCAGTGAGATGAAGGGGAAAGTGGTTGTACTCAACTTTTGGTTTGTAGGCTGCGGCCCTTGCCGAATGGAGATTCCGCACCTCAATGAATTGGTTGAAAAATATGAGTCTGAAGATGTCATTTTCATGGCTGTCGCACTTGATGGCGCTTCCAACATCAAGAAATTCCTCAAAAAGAAACCCTTTACCTACCGCATTGCACCGGAGGGTTCCAGCATTGCCAGGATGTTCAACATCACTTATTACCCTACCAACATGGTCCTTGACCAAAACGGAAAAATCGCTTACGTAAGCACAGGCTACAGCACCGCAGTTCCTCCTGCTATTGATAGGGAGATCACCAAGTTGATCAAGTAAGGTACGAAGATAGGAGATCACAAAATTTTTATCTAAATAGAAAAACCCGAAGTTCTGAGCTTCGGGTTTTTCATTTTATAGCTGATTAAATACGATCCTGTTTAGCTTCTTTATATCCCTATCAATCAAGCAGTTGCTAATTCCTGCTTTGGTTCAGAAGCCGGTGTAAACCAGTTGTAGAGCACCGGCACCACCAGTAAGGTCAAAAATGTAGAAGAGATCATACCTCCAATAATGGTCCACCCCAGTGGTGACCACAGGTTGGAGGCCTGGAAAGTCAACGGCACCAGTCCCAGGATGGTAGTGGTGGTCGTCAACACGATGGGCATGAAACGTGTCCTGGAAGACTCCATGATGGCCTCAGATCGGCTCTTACCCTTACGCATCAGCTGATTGGCGTAGTCTACCAGGATAATCGAGTTATTGACCACAATGCCAATGAGACTGTTGAACCCTACAAAAGCAAAGAAAGAGAATGACCATCCTGTCAGGTATAGTGCGATAAAAGAACCCGTTATGGCAAATGGGATGGCAGCAAATACGATGAGCGGCTGTCTGATGGATCTGAATTGTAACACCAGCACCGCAAAAATCCCTATGAGGGCAATGAGCAGCAAGCTACCCAGGTCGCCAAATGAATCCTGCTGGCCTTCATATTCTCCGGCCACATAAAGCTCGTAGCCTTCCGGCAGGTCTATTTCCTCAAAGCGGGCCATAATGGCTTCTGTGATACCGGTCACTGCGTCCTGCTCCACTACATTGGCAGTCACCGCAATGCTCCTGTCCTTGTTGAAGTGTAATATCTCCGAGATGGCGGAAACAAATCCTACATTGGCAACCTGCCTCAACGGCAATTGATCGCCGGCAAAATTGGTCACATGCAACTTCTGAAGGTGGTCTACCCTGGCCTCTTCATAGTCAGTCTGTATCAACAGGTCGTAGTCTTCCTGGTCAATAGACACTTTATCGACCGCAAGACCGTCTACGCCCACACGCAACACCTGATCCACTTCTGCCAGGGCTACGCCAGCCATGCCTGCCTTGTCTCTGTTAATCGTTACCGCCAGATCTGTCTTCTCAATGCGAAATGGGTTATCCACATCAATGGTCCCTGGTGTGGTGCGGATCACCTCTTCCAGTTGAAATGACAAATCCTTTAAAACAGCTAATTCATCACCGATTACCTTGATTTCGATAGGGGCCTCAAATGGGGGGCCGTTCTTCAGCTCATTGAAAGTGATCCTCGCATCTACATATTTTGTAAAATGACTCCGCAACTTGTCCAGCGACTGATAGAAACGCGCCGGGTCCCATTCTTCAAAATTGACCAATATCTGACCGTGGTATTTTTTATAGTTTTGATTGGGCCTGTTGTAATAGATCATGGGATTGCCATGGCCCGTGTTGGTAACATAGTTCTTCACAAATTCATCGGTGTCCAAAAAGTCCGTCACATATTGAATAGCACGATCTGTTCTTTCCAAACTACTCCCCCTGGGCGCATCTACCTCAATGAGTAACATCGGTTTGTCTGCAGTGGGAAAGAAGCTCACACCTACACTGGGAAACAACATGAGCGATCCTATCAATGAAACCACGCTGATGACCAATATGACCCAACCTCGCTTTAAGCTGAACACCAGCAATGGATTGTACAGTTTATCAACGATCCGGTTGAAAGCACGGTTAAATTTCCCTCCAGCTTCCTCTCGCGGTTTTTTCAGAAACTTCCCTGCCAGAATGGGGGTGAAAACCAGGGCCAGGACCAAAGACACGATCAAAGCAAAAATCACCGTCAGCGGCAGCGTTCTCAAAAACTCACCGGGACCACTTTCCAGGTTGGCCAATGGATAAAATGCCAGCAAGGTAGTCACCGTGGAGCTGATGATGGCATAACCCACTTCACCTGTCCCCTTGATAGCTGCCTCCTTAACGGAATAGCCCATGCTGATAAATCGTTTGATGTTTTCTACCACTACAATGCCATTGTCTACCAGCAAACCCAATGCAATCACCAGACCGGCGATTGAGATCTGTTGCAGCGCATAATCCTGGCGATCCAACAAACCAATGGCCATCACAATAGACAATGGGATAACGGTCATGATGACCAGAGAAGGTCTCCAACCGAGAAATATCAGCACAATCAACCCTACCAGCAAGACACCTTGCATAAGGTTGATAAAGAACTCATTGATCCTGCGTTCTACAGCTGGTGCCTGCTCAAAAACTGTTGTCAACTGTACGTCTGCCGGCAACCTGGACTTGTAAGCCTCAATGGACTGATTAATCTCCTCCGTGAGTGCCACCAGGTTAACCCCGGATTTCTGCGTGATGGACAGCAAAGCACTGCGCTGACCATTTGACCGGGCAATCCAGTTATCTTCGGCATAGTCATAGCGGATATCAGCGACGTCTGACAGCTTCACAATCTGGTTTGTTCCTGTACTGATCACCGTATTCCGGATCTCCTCCATAGATGCATAACTCCCTGAAGACTTTACGCTGAAAGACCGATCTCCTGCCGACAAATCTCCCGACGGGATGTTGAGATTCTGCGTGTTCAGGGTTTGAATCACCCTTGACAAAGGAATTTGTAAAGCGGCCAGTCGCTGAAAATCAATGGTCACTTTGACAATTTCCTCGGGAATGGCATCAATGGATACATTATCTACTCCTTTGATGCGTTCCAGCTTCGTTTCCAGGTCTTCGGCATATTTGCGCAGTTGGGCAAAACTCCTGTCTGGTGCAAAAATGGCAATCTCGCTGATTTTGACACGGGAGTTAGGCTCAAACTTGTTGACCTCCAGGCTGAACAAGGCCGGCAACTCCGGTTCCAGGTTCTTGACTGCCAGGACAATGTCGTCGTACTTTTCGTCTGTGTCTATGCCAAACTCTGCTTCCACAGAAACCACGACCACCCCCTCTTCTATCTTACTTTTGATTTCCTTGATTTCATCCAGTTGGTCGATGGCATCTTCGATGGGGTCTACCACCAACTCTTCCATGTCTTCGGGGCTGGTGCCGGGAAAGACGGCCACGACCGTGTAAAAAGGGAAGGCCGGGTTTGGGTCTTCGTTACGAGGCATGTTCCACAAAGACGACAAGCCGATCAATGTGCCCAGAAATACCAGGATGAGTACAAACTGGTAATTCTTCAGTGCTAATGCTGGTAATTTCATGGTGTATCAGTCGCTTTTAAGGGTTGAAAAAACTCTCCTTCCTGCAGGTATTGAGCACCTTCTGTGAGTACCGCCGTATTGCTCAGGTCATTGGTAGCGGCAACCACAAAGTCTTCACCAATGTAGAGTGGTTGGAAGGATGAGGCACGAACAGTATCCTCTTGCTGTACATAGACGGTTACGCGCTCCTGTTCTCCTGTCACAAGGGCGTTGACAGGCACTTTGTAATAGTCTTTAAATGCAGAGGCATAGATCTTCGCCTTGGCAAAAAAGCCATTTTTGAGGGGTCTGTCGAAACTGGTAATGGTCAACTCTACCTTGTAGGTTCCGGTCACCGGATGTGCGTCTGCAGCAATCTCCGTCACCACCGCCTTAGCTATGCGTCCGGAATAAGCGTCTATGGACAAGTCTGCCTTGTCTCCCAATTTGATTTGCACCACATCCTTGTCAGATAGTCCTACATTGAGGCTCATACCTCCTGACTGTGCCGTAATCTCGTAAATAGGTTGACCAGGGCTGACCAGTTCATTTTCTTCTGCCATGCGGGCGACTACTTTGCCGGATGCCGGCGCATAGATTTCGCTATATGCCTGGTTGAAAGTAGCGATCGCCAGTTGTGCTTCTGCTACCGTCAGCTGTGTTTCCAGGTCCTGGACACTTTGTAAGGTAGCTGCCGAATCCAGGTACAACTGTCTGAATCGGTTGACATCGCGCTGTGCTTTATCGACCCCGGCCTGTGCCTGTGCCACCTGCGAATTGATCTCGGAGAGGTCTAATTTTGCCATTAACTGTCCTTTCCTAACATTTTGCCCTTCTTCCAGTCGCAAATCGCGGAGAATTCCTCCCAGTTTGAAAGACAATTTCATGCTTTTCAACGCATCTATTTTACCGGAAGCGAAAATGGGTAGTGGATCACTGGTAGGTTCCAATACCGTCACCCTGGCAGCTTTTACTACTTCAGTATCAGCAGCTTCGCTTCCATAGTTTTGTTTGCAAGCTGAAACTGCTACTGTGATCATGAGGAGATAAATTATATTTTTCATTGTGATTGTGATTTTTAAAACTAGTAAGCCAATACCCGATCGAGTTCTGCCTGCCGGGTTAGCAGTTGATACTTAGTCACTGACGCATTTAGTTGCGCAGTCAGCAAGGACGATTGTGCATCGAGGAATTCTATGAGCAATGCCTGCCCCGCCTTGTAGCGGCTGTTGATAATTGTCAAGCTCCTGTCTGCCGCCAGTACTGCTTTTTGACGTGCTGTTTCTGCCGACTGTGCTGCCTGCAGATTTGCTGTGGCCTTGACTACTTCCACACCTATGGCGCGTTCCAGTTCCTGTTGTTGACTGGAGATCATGCGATGTTGCAGTGTTGATTTCTGTACCTGATAGCGATTTCGGTTACCGGAAAAGAGGTTCCAGTTAAGACTAATATTGACCAGCCAGAAGTCCTGATTACTGTCAAAAGTGTAGTCGAAACCCTGATAGCCTATGTCGGTGACCAGGTTCAATGTGGGGAGGTAGCGCTTGGCACGTGCCATTTTAATGACATTCAATTGTGCTTCTTCAGCAGCCAGGAGTTGTCTCATCTCCGTGCGGTTCTCCAACGCCTTTTCAACCGACACCTGTTTTTGGCTCAACGCATAGGTAAGTGCCGAATCAATGGTGATGGAAGTGGTGGCCGGTTTGTTCAGCAGGAAGTTAAAATATGCTTGTGCTGATGCCCTTTGAGAAACTGCAGCAGTTCGGTCAGCGATCAATTGCTCCAGCTCATAAGAGGCACGGTATACCTCATCTTTGGTGATTTGGTCTGCCTTGAACCTCGCTTCATTGAATCGCACTAACTCCGTCAGGGATTGTTGGTTGGCATCGTAAATCTCTACCGCTCTCACAGCTTGCAGATAACTGTAATAACCCACTTTGATCTGCTTGATCAATTCCATGCGGTAGGTCGCTTCCTTCGCCTCAGCTGAAGTCAACAAGTTGCCGGAGATGAGCCGATTATAGTAGATATCACTATTGAAGAGCGGCTGTAGTATCCTGATCTTCGTTTCATGGAAGTTATTGGGCAAAAACTGCTCATTCACATTGGCTATTTGCGGAAACTGATCGGAGTCAGTGAGCTGGTTCAGCGTCCCATAAACCGGATTGAGTAAATCCCCCACTGGAAAATCAATGGTCCTTCCTCCGCCTGCCAGCGTGTAAGAAGCATCAAAAGTCACCGTAGGAAGCATCATTCCCTTTGCCTGTGCCTGTGACAACCGGCTTTCATCAACCTGCATGGCTTCACGAAGCATTTGCTGGTTGTTCTTCAGGCCCTCTGCAATGTATTCTTCCAGGACCTGTCCCATTACATTACCCTGTCCACACCAGGTACAGATCACGAGTAACATCAAACTTATCTGTTTCATTTTTACTGAATATTGAGTTTTTAATAAACACTGTTTAGTAAATGCTAAAAAAAATATTTAGCAGTCTGTAATCCGGATCTTGCATCGCACCTTTTGATGTGAGGCGTTACAATATCCTTCCGAATTATCGTGGAATATGTAATAGTTGTTCTACTACACAAACCTTATTTAACACACTTCTTTTTATGAACACTGTTTAGTAATGTTCAAAAAAATTATGCTTGTTCCATGATGGTATTAAAGGCATACAGCGCCTGCTCCACCAATTCATCCTGACGATCTTCAGGATACATCATGAGCCGGTTTCTCAAACGCAATGTTGCCAGACCATGTACCGCACTCCATATTGCCAGTGACAATGCCATGGGGTCATGTCCCTGAAAGTGCCCATGTGACATGCATTCTTCCACTGTTTTGGTCAATATTGCATGACTCCTCTCCCCAGCTTCAAATGACTTGTCAGTATGCTGATTTTCCATTGGTTTTCTCAGCACAAACATCAGATCATAATACAATGGGTTATCCACTGCAAACTTTAAATAAACTGTTCCCAACACTTTCAAACGCTCCATCGGGTCTTTGATATGCTGGACACTGGAGAAATATTCAAAGAACTTGTGAAAAGCACGCTCCATGATGACATAGAACAACTCACTTTTGTCTTTGAAATGCAGATAGATGGTCGCCGGGCTATATTCTATCTTATCTGCAATCATGCGGATACTTGCTTTTTCCAGACCATGCTCCAAAAACAACTCTGAAGCTGCCAGAATGATCTTCTCCCTCAACTCTTTCTTCTCCCGTTCTTTCCTATCAGCAATTCCCATAATGCAATAATAATAAACATTTATTAATTACTAAACGGTGTTTAGTAAATTTTTGTTTGATTTGTTTTTATGGAACCCGATCTATGCGCCAGAATTTTGCCATGAGGTGTTAAATCACATAGAACCATAGGATAGCCTAAGCAGCGAGCCAGTATCTTCATTTATTTCCTGGTGTCTAACTCCTTGTAAATATTTGATTATCAATACTTTTTTCGGGAAAGGCTCCTATCACGGATGCTCTTGATTTCAAAAGTCAGTGTAATCGAATACTCTAGGTGAATCTTTGCCTACTGCCATTTGGCTACTGCCTACTTCATCTTAGTTAGCTGCGAAATGTTATATCGAAATGCGAAGTCATAAAATCCGGGTTAAAGCCAGGCATCCTTAAAAAGTGAGTAGTCTCATGTCCCGGGCTAACATTTGTCACGACTTTGCGATGCCGGATGCGCTAGTTTTATCCCTGTATTACAAATGCTATCAGAGATATGAAAACGAATAATATACTAGTTCCCTTAGACTTTTCGAGTGAGTCCAGGAATGCCCTTCAGGTGGCTATCCAAATCGCCCAAAGAACTGATGCTACGATTTCTCTGCTCCACGTTTTGGAAATTCCTTCTGCCTCCTACTCCATGGTTGGGGATGTCTATGCAGGGTCTGTAGCACTGGATAACGTTTATACTTCCCACATTCAGGAATCTGCTGAGAGCCAGTTGACTTCTGTAGTGCAATGGATTGAAAAACAGGGTGTTGAGGTGAATAGTAACATTGTTCACGGCAGTGTCTTTCGGGAAATTGAACAGCGGGCAAGGCAAGACAAAGTAGACTTGATTGTCATGGGCTCCAAGGGTGCCAGCGGATGGCAGGAGGTACTGATTGGTTCCAACGCGGAGAAAGTGATCAGACAGAGTAAAATCCCTGTCTTGATCATCAAAAAGCCGCTGGATTTAGATGATATTCGGAATATCCTGCTGGCAGTAGGCGATGATACTGACAGATCGGTAGATGCTGCCAAGGCCATGCAACTATTGACCGGGGCTACCTGCCACTTATTGAAAGTATACCGGAGAACTACCCTGGATAAAACCCTGGAGCAGACCGAAAAAGACCTTCAGGAGTTTGCAGAAAAGACAGGCTTCAGAGATTACACCACCAATGTGGTCTTTGCCCAATGGGTGGAAGAGGGCATTCTTGATTTTGTGACCAACCACAGTATCGACATGATCATCATTGGGACGCATGGGTACAAAGGCATCAATCACTTTCTCCTGGGTAGTCACGCGGAAGACATTGCCAATCACAGCGAATTGCCGGTGTTGAGTATCAATATTAAGGATTAGATGCCAGATTTTAGTCTGTAGACAGGGTCGCTCAGACAAAAGAGCAAAGAGCAAAGAACAAAGAGCAAAGAACAAAGAACAAAGAGCAAAGAACAAAGAACAAAGAACAAAGAACAAAGATAAAAGATGAAAGACTGAGTAGCGAAGATCAGGTGCCGGACCACGGGTGCCGGACTACGGGTGCCGGAAATTGGACCAAAGGCAAAATATACAACCTATTACCTCTAGTTGAGATAGATTTCCTTGAGTCGGGAAATCGAGTTTGAGTGTAAATCCCTGAGACCGGGCAAATTGATTTTGCTACGGTCTCTTTTTTTTACTCACCGGGTGTTTTTTGATCCAAGTATAGTGTCACCATACTTTTTCAAAAGCGGATAAGTCTGCATCTTGGGACCTGATGTGATCCTGATCATGTAGATACCGTCTGTTAGTTCCGAAATATCAATGGCCTGATCTTGCTCGCTGGCCATCAGGTAAGCTCCTTTTACCATTCGGCCGCTCTTATCCAGAATTTCAATCATTGATGCTTGTTCCAGGCTTAGTTTTAAACTTTGCATGTAAGGTTTAATTAATAAGGACTTTTGGCGTAAGGTTTAATCAGGCAAACTGCCTTGGCTAAGGTGGGCCTCTTATAACTAACTATTGCGTTTTAAGAAGCTCCTTAAATATTCCGATTCTTTATCACAAAAACCAGCTTCTCTTATTTCTAAATGAAACTATCTATGTTTTTGTCCAGTACAAATGAGCCCGTCCCGCAATTATACCTGGCTGTTTGTTACAGGTAGCCAGCTTATTGTTTCGTTCTTTGTCAATAACCTGCACTGTAACTGTGTCTGTATTTATAACGACAAGACCTCAAAACACCCGAACTTCCTTTTGGCAAAAAAACCATTTTTTTCAAAAAAAATGCGGATAGAGACAAAGGATCATACCTTTATCTCTATCCGCAGTAGCACTTCTCTAACTATATCTTACTCTTTGGTCACCTTGACTCTTTCTGTCTTACCATCATAGTTTATTAACAGTACATATAGTCCTTTTCTCACATTGTTCAGCTCTTCTCTCAGGATGATTTCAGCGCTTCCTGATGCTGCCTCGAACTGCTTTTCAATGATCGCTCTTCCATTCAGGTCAATCAATTTCACAGCTACCGGTCCGTCAACGATTTTCGGCACATAAACACTGATCTGCTCATTGAATGGATTCGGGGCAACCAGCAGTTCCTGTAGTTCTACACTTTCTTCACCAGCAACTCCCAGCTCAAACGGCACCTGTACACTTCCCAGCACATTGTCTGCCTTATAAGCCGTGGTACCAACCAACGGATGATAACGATCGTTGTCCACATCGTACATCTCAAATGTCACGGTTTCATCTACATCTGCTGTGATCGTGAGGAAGTAGAGCAACTCACGGTTGACAGATGTACCAGTTGCATAGCCCCTGATTTTACCATCAGCACGTGCAACCAGCATGAAGTCACCAGAAAGGCCCAATGATGTCAGGTTGGCAACGGTAGCCACCATGGACATGTTATCACCGGTGCTGTTGGAGACTATTTCCATCTCAGGAGTTGCCTCCACATTGATTTCTCTACTGGCAGCCAGTGAGGCCGCAGAAGGGTATTCCAATGTAGACGCATTGTTCAAGTACAACATATAGCCTTGTCCAGGCTCCATCTTATCCAATGATCCTACCCAGCCCAGGGCATCAGAATACATTGCAAACTCATTCTCCGTTTTGATCAGGTCTCCTTCGGTGGGCGACATGTTGACCAGCGCTTCCTGCAAGGTCATCTTAAACTGAGGAATATAGCCAAGGTGGTTCCATCCGGCATTGAGACTGATCACATTGTCTGATGCAGACACGGGAGAACCAATGAGCTGAATTTCAGCAGCTTCGCTAAGGTATAATTTATACATATCTCCATGCGCCATTCCACCAGAAAGCGTCAATGTACCATACCAGCCTGTCGCCTGGTCATAGAGGTCAAAAGCTGATCGGTTTTTGATGATGTCTCCGTCTGATCCTGTACCTGCCAACAAGTCGTTGACCACTGCAAGATCAGGGTCGTTGAGGTTGAAGGAAATCCAGTTCCATCCGGCATTCAACTGATAGTCCATGCTGATTTCTTCGCCGGCTTCCAGGTCTATAGGATTGTTGACGGTTCCCTGTATGTCATTGGCTACAAAGCTGACAGCAGGCGTCACATGCTCATGGACACGACCGGTGCTTGCATCATAGGCTTTCCAGGTAATTGTTTCACCGGATGCGGAGTTACTGTAAATATTGACAAAGGCTTCGTAAGCATCCAATGCGTCTACATATTCCAGGTTGGCAACTCCTCTCAGTTCATCGCCCACGAAAGCACCTACCATATCATAAGGATCTCTGGAGATTTCTCCCTCTATAATCAATCGTGAGAACACCGTCATTGAGTACTGGAACTGCTTGTCGTTGACAGACCAGTTGGGTTCCTCACCATAAACTCTGATGGACACGTTCAGTTTTTCGTCAAAACCATTCTCAGTGGTCAGGTTGATGCCATGTTCGTAGGAGCCGATGTTGAGCGCTTCGCTCACCTCAAAAGTAATGGTGACCGTTTCCTGCGGATTCACCACACCACTGCCAGTACTGGCTGATAACCAGATAGGCACATTTTCCAATTGGTAGTCATAGGCCACACCACTTTCGTTGGTAAACGATGCTGTAAAAGTCAGCGCGTCTTCAATGTATTTCTCAAGCGGAATCTGATCGTTGTCCCAGGTGATCTGGTTCTGTTGTGAGTAGGCAGTCCAGGTAACCGGCGACAATTGTCTGTTTCCATTGAGGTCCTGCACATTTTTTACACTAATTTCCAGAATTTGGCCTTCTATACGGTTCATGTCCACATTGGGTGTAATGATGATCTCATCACCGTTCACTACATATTGGAAAGGAATGGTCTGTAATCCTCTGACATCTCTTACCGGAGGTTTCTGAGCTGAATAGTATTCCATCCCATCGCTGCTGACCGCATCGTTCACCTCCGTCAGGTCCTCATCGGTGGTCAGGTCTGCGAGGCTTTGTTCCATGATATAGGCTCCTTGTACGTCTTCATAGGTTTCAAAAGCGGTGTAGGCCACCAGTCCTACCTCGTCACCTTCCAACTTGGAGTGCATGTAAGTCCCGACCAGGTCATTGGATCTTGCCGTATTCCAAACGCGTACCTCATCCATGTAACCAGTAAAATACAGGTCCTCAATATCTTCGGTAACCGTGTTATTGTCATACTTCCAAATTCGCGCACCCAGTGCTATCTCGCTACCACTCAGGCCAGCGAAATTAGAAGCCAACGCCTGGTTCTGCAGTGAGCCATCGATGTAGAGTTTACCGTTGGTTTTTCTATCCAATACGAAAGCTAAGTGGTGCCACTCATTGTCAAAGAACGACTCATCAGTCCCCTGAAAAGCATAACCACCGCTCAGTACCCAGATCAAACCATTTTGATCGGCGATGATGGAAGTAACTGATTCACTATCGGTGATCTCATCGCCTCCATCTCCACGGCCATTGGTAAACAAACCGACAGAATCTGCGGGTGCCCCACCTTTGAACCAGAACTCCACGGTGAGGTCGGTCTCACTGGCAATGGCAACATTTCTACTATCCAGCGACAGGTAGTTGGCACCTGTAAACTCCCAGCTCACGCCACCTGGTTCCAGCGACCATTCGGCATTTACCGTCGCATTGCGGCCTGCAGTCTGGTCAATTGCCAGGCTACCGGTACCTTCGTCCATTGGCCAGTAGCCATAGAGTCCGGGCTCATTTCCTGTGAGGGTCTGCGACATATTGGCAATCACTTCACCATAAGTGCGTTCATCCTCCCAGAGCCTCAATTCGTGCATTTTGGCCCTGTAACCACCATTTCCAATGACCATTTGCCCTGAGAAAGCAGGATTGAAGCTTACGTTGGTCCACGTATTTAAGACCTGATCATCCATGTACATATTGACTACACCGTCTTCCGCATCGTAAATGAACGCCCAGTGATGCCATGCATCCCATGGATAAGTATCGGTGAAGACACCCGAACCAACATCTTTGGTATATTGGTCATTTCCCAGTTGAAAGGTCATCTGTGTACCTGAGTGTCTGATCGCTACAAGATCGGCACCGCTCCCGTGTTGCAGAATCGTCACACCACCTTCAGGTGACTCTTCCTCACTTTTTGCCCAATACTCGATGGTAAAAGATTTTCCATTGAAGGAAACACTGTTGATATTCATCTCATCCCCTGCCCCATCAAACTGAACGGAGGTCGCATGAGACACATCGGCCCCATTGAGGACACTCCTCAATACGATGTTATTGTCTCTGACCAGGTCTGCTTCCAGCTCTTCGCTGAATTGGATTCTGATGTCGTCACCTGCATTGAAAACGCCATCTACCGGATCTGGTGTACCAAATACAACTGGAGTGGAGGTGTCTAAGAGACCAGTCAGGTATTCAGATTCCGTCTCAGAGCCGTCAGTACAGGTAGACTTGGCATAAATCTGATATTCGCGGTCAACGAGGTCTGATACGTCCCAGGTGAAGCTCACTTCTCCGCCCGGCAGTACTCCTTTGTCTCCGTCGTAGTTGATGTAAGCATCGCCAAATTCATCCACGAAATACTTCTTAATCGTCACCGGCGAACCGCTGAGGGTCTTGTATAAAAAGCTTACACTCTCCAACGTACTGGAGTTGATGTCATAACCACCCAATGTAATTGGTACGGAACCTCCATCTTCGTAATTCACGATCCAGTTGTCATTCATATTAGTGATCTCTACTTCACTACAGGTGGGCAGGAATTTTGCGGTGACAAATACCGTATCTGCGATGACATCTACTGAAGACGCCGGGTCTGCCTGACAAGCGGAATGTAGTACGATACCAATGTCTTCATAATCCATGATGCCTGTTGTACCCGGCGCAATGGTCAGGGTTTTGGTCACTACCTCGTTGGCAGGCACCAGGAAGGAACGTTCTACAGGGACTCCATCCACCAGAATGACTGCTCCGTCAGGATTGGTAGACTCATCTATTGACAAATCGTACCAGACATCTGTTCCTGACTCACTGTCATTACCGAGGCTCAGCGTAAAAGTCGCTACTTCTGAGTCGGGGACATTGGATACAATGGTAGGTGCTGATGAGATGGTAGGAACCTCCCTTTGCAGCGTCGCCACATGCAGCTGAGGCAGGTCTCCATTATCTGCTACATAAAAATTGGCATATTCTACTGGTTCATATGGGCACCGGCTCTGTCCACCACGAACGGAAAATATTGGAGAACCAATTGAAAAACCACCTACACCTATTGATTCCACATCATTTGCCTTATCAATTGTTTTAGTCAGGTTAATGGATAAATCCACCATCTCGTAAGACCATAAAGCGAGGTTTGTCCCAAACTGCAGACTAGCCACCCAAACGTTGGCATTGGAAGATTTAGCCAGCAGTTTGCTGATCCCGTTACCAATGACGGCTCCATTCACATACAGTACGCCTGCTGTTACGGCTCCAGCTATTCCCACTCTTTTCAACTGATCAACGATGAATTCATCTTTAGAAGGAATGTTGTCCACGAAGTCTGATGCATCAAACAGGGCAATTCCGTCCTGCTTCTTGATGTCAATACTGTAGTAGTCTCCCTCGTCTCTCTCATCGATCACATAACCAAACTCCAGTGATCGCTCTTGTGTATGCTCCTCACCCCGACCAAAATTAAGGTCAATGTTCATGGTGGTATTCAGACCCACACCCGCATTGTTGGTCAGATTGGCAAAAGCACCGTTCCAGTAAAAATTCATCGATCTTGCAGTGTTCCAGTTATACGAGGACGTATACTCTTCTTTCAAGGTAGCACTGTAAGCCCCTGTGGAACCGTCAATGGATAAGTTGGTTTGTGTAATGGCTTCTGCTTTCTCTGCCTCATTCACCGCAATGGCATTGAGCCAGTTACTGATCTGCTGATTGACAAATGATACGGAATCCATTTCATCGGAGGGTCCAACATATTGATAAGACTGATTGGAACCTTCTATTTCTTCATCAGAAAAATAATCAGTCAAACATTTGGAGTCATTACTCATGCCATAACAAGGATGCTCAATACCCAGATGATCTATGTATTTAGCCGAAGTCATCAGATTAGCTCTTAGGAAGATCAATGTTGGTATCAACTCCTCCAGGATGTGACGCTGTGAGTAGACGAAGTAAGTTTCAGTATCGCCTTCATCCATGGTAAATCCACTGATTTCACCTAGCACATAGTCTCCAGATCCATAGTAGGTCAGCCCATTGGCATCAGCATAGTCCTTAGACAGCACTTTCAAGTTTTTCGTCTCCTGGAAGAAGGCATTCAGTGATCTTCCAATGTACAAGTCAGCCATTGAACCGACATCTTCAGGATCAGAGCTGGTCTCTATTCTTTCATTGAAGGTCACTCTTCTGCCATAGGTTCCGTCATAGTCAATGTAACGGTCAATTTCCAATCCAATCTCGGTATGATAGATCGTTTCATTTTTTACGACCGGGCCTACCAGTCCACCACCAGCCTGCACCAACATACCAGAGTAAATGTCTGCATCCAGCCCTTGTGAAGTAGCCTGATTGAACTGCCAGGTCTCTGCAGAGCTAAAAGAAGAGCCCTGCTCTATGAAAGCATAGCTATTGGTGCCCGGAGGGTCTCTCAAAACAATGTCTACCTGATCAGGGCCATAGGTAATGAAATCAGTACCTTCCAGGGGAGCAGCACCAAGTACATAGGCCCTGTAAGTATCTCCCTGATTCCAGGTAATGCCTAGTCCATTGACAGATGCTTCTATCTCGAAAGTTTTGGTATAGGTATTTTCCGCATCCTGCAACAGGCTGGGCCCACCTGCCCTGAAAGTGTATTGAAAAAGGCCAGCATCATCAGTAGTTCCTTCTGTAGGCTCAGGGTTGATCATGAGGTTGTCATTGATGACGATCTCGGCCTCCTTCACAGCTACTTTGTCTATCAAACCGCCCTCATCTACATAGTCGGGATGATCAGGGTTTGAGTACACTTCGTAAACATAAATATCCACGTCATAGTCTACACCCATTACATATACATCATGCAGAAATGGGCTTTCATCTCCCAGTTGAAGCGTTACCTCCGCTTCAGTTTCCTGATCAGTAAATGTGATCGAGTCTTCACCATGTAAGAATTCACCGTTGGCATCCAATACTTGTATGATCGGATCTGACTGAATGATGAAGCTCAGGTCGTGATGATACTCGTAGGTTTCATCTGTAGTGGTACCATCTTCGTTTTCAATAGTATTGGTCGCCGTCTGTATTTCCAGGCTATTGGTTAAATCGGTAAGTGAAATGTCTGCAGGATCGATGAAATAAGTCTCATTGCCTGCCTGATTGATGATCCATTTCTCGGGAATTAACTCAATGCTATACTCACCGGAATACTCATCTGTTGTCACCGACATAATGTTGTAAATCGCATCATCATTGACATCCAGGTCATAGCCTTCCAGCTGCAATTGAAATTCTACGGTAGACACCCCCACGTTGTTAAGTGACAGATTAAAGCCCAGTGGCAACTCCGCCTGAAGGTTTCCTCCAACAACTCTTCCCGCTACTGTAATCTTCGTATCATCGGTAAAGTTGACCGTCAGGTCTTCGGTAAACTCGTGCGTTTCGATGTCATCATATTCATTAAGTGCCGGAAAGTAACCTTCTGAGAATGTATGGTGGTCTTTCACAGCGGCGAGGTAATGCTGCCCTATTGGTACATCGATGGTGTAGTTACCTTCATTGTCTGTCCTGACCGCCTGGTTATTACCATCCACCGCCTGAATGCCATCAATGTAGATCGCAACACCTTCTACGGGTACTTCACTGTTTTCGTACGTGACTTTTCCAGAGACTGTAAATGAAGAGATATCGGTAAAATCCACATCATTTTGCACGGTGGCTCCATCGCCGAGATAAATGGATCTTGATGAAGGTTCAAAAGCATGCTGGCCAAAAGCCGGAGTCACCCTGAATACATCGCCTGAGCCCACATAAGGAATATAGTCTGCTGTGTAGTCTCCAAATTCATCGGTGATCCCTTTGATACCCAATAAACTGGCATCAGGAATCTCATCTGAAAAATTGACACCACCTTCAAAAGTACCATCGTGTTTGTTGAACTCTTCACCTACTTTTGAAGCATCATATACCTGACTTCCAGTGCCTTCATCAAACCGATAGTAGACCTCCAATCCAGATTGCTCATTGCTGAGCAAGCGGTTATAACTTTTGGATATCTCTTCTTCTGTTCTGGCGATACTCCAGATTCTGAATTCATCCATGTTGCCATCAAAGTAATCATCAGGTCCGGTATTTCCGTTAAAACTACCTGCCTCACTACCTGTTCCCAGAAATGCATAGCGTAACGTACCAGTGCCGAAGGAAGTTGCAGCAGCGGTGACTTCCGTATCCAGTTTGCCATCCATGTATAAACTCATCTGACCATTGTCAAAAACAGCTGCCAAATGATGCCATTCGCCATCATCATAAGTATTGGTTGACCCAACGTTGTAAGTATTACGGATATTGAGTACCACCTGTCCGCCAGAGATATACAATCGCCAGTATTCGCTGGCATCGGCGGAAGCAAGGATCATGTAGCCATTATTGGTGGTCTTGAACCATGTTTCAATGGTCATCTCCGAATAGTCGGTTCCCTCGTAGGTCAATCCATCAATGGCCACATAATCGCCATCACCATCAAACTTCAAACTTTTACCTACCGACGTACCATCCTGTCTTTCAAAATTGACATTCACGTCCTCAACAGCATTGCCACCGGAATACTCAATGTGGCCGTTGACAATCCCAAACGGTTGTCTGAAACCTAAGTCCGTTACCGTGTTGGTCGCAGAAACGATGTCATTACAGGTAGATTGACCATAAACTCTGTAGGTATAAAAGGTACCTGCAATGGCGTTTTCGTCCTCAAAAACCAAATTATCTACTGCACCGGCAATGGACTGATAGTTGGTAGTTCCAGCTATCGCGCGCTCCACGACAAAATGGTCAACTTGTGACAGACCTCCATTAATTTCCCATTCCAACCTTACAGAATTACCAAAGTAGCCCTTAGAAGCGGTCAATGAAGCAACATAATCATTCAGGTCCTGCCCCAGTAATGCAGTGTGTGTTGTATTGGAAGTAATACCATCAGGGGAACATTCATTATAGGCTGCAATGCTATACTCATAAGTCTGGCAGATTTCAATGTTGTCATCGGAATAAGTGGTCGTTCCTGTGCCATCCAATACAATTTCTATTCTATCTGTACCATCATCCTTCTGTCTGGTAAGAATGAAGCCATCTGCAAGACTGTTGTCAGGGTCTTCCCATGCCAGGTCTATCTCGTCATTGTCTTCATCTACCGACACTGTGAAGTTGATAGGCGCTGTCGGCTTATTGGATGACCATCCTGATTCTACTACGGAATAGGAAGCATTTACAGGACAGTTATTGTCATCATTTCCCGAGGCAATGATTCTATAATAATAGGTCTGCTCCGCATTGGGGCTGGCGTCCGTATAACTGGTTACCGTTCCGTCCAGAGAACTGGTCAGGGTAGTAACGCCGCTGGAAAATCCTGAGTTATTGGCCCTTTGGATCGTCCACTTTGGTGGTGCCGGCGACAATGCCGACCAGCTAAGGATGATGTTTGCCTCACAGTCATCATCTGACGCAGTGAAACCGGAGGGAGCAGGAAATTCTTCTGTCATAGTACCAGTATTGGTCTCGATAGAAGCATCTGAATAGTATTTTACCCCGTCGATATACCAATAGGTTTTCATCTCATATTTTTCCTCATCGCCGGGAGATACATCTGTATCTTCAAAACTGCTGCCATTACCGTCATACATTGCGGCCCCATCACTGACTCTGGTCACTTCATATCGAGGATCTGTATAAGCACTGTAGCTACTATTGCCTTGAAAATCAGTCCATGAAACATCGATTCCGTTGTCGGTGTTACAGGTATTAGCAGAAAAATTGGTTGTGATGGCATTGTCATCAAAGTCCCCTGGTTTGATACCTGGTGTCTTATCTGTAGCCACCGTTACATCAGAATTAGCAACAGAGGCATTATAATTTCCTGTTACATCAGTAAATGTTCTGCTTTCGCCAGAACCAGAAGAACGATGCCCCTGATAGTATCTTTTGAGATCGCCCCAGTGATTGTGAGAGGAATTTACTTCTTCGTCGTAATAAGTAGCGATCTCGTTGTCGGTCAATTGCGTATCCCATACGCGAAACTCTGCTACATAGTTTTTACTTTCATACCTGCTAACTGATGATGCTTCACTGATCCAGCAGTTACCGCCATCACTACCATCCCGTGGGAACAGTGAGCCAAAAGAACTGCCATCATGAACCAAATTCCAAGAGGCCAGTAATGTTCCATCAATGTAGATTTTGATAGAACTGTTACTATTGACTGAAAACGCTACGTGGCGCCAATTATAGGAAAAATCTGGCCCTGCGGAACCGTTCTTATTATAATCGACATCCCACGTAGTTTCTCCTAACCCATCGATTCCCCGGGATTCTATGATCCATGGCTCGTCTGTTTTTTTGTCATCCCCTTTATAACTTAGAGATAATCTAACATCGCCGCTTTCGACCTTCCATAGTTGTAGGTTATCTCCAGCTCCTTCATTCAAATAGTACCACCCTTCAATGGTAAATGAACCGCCTTCAATCCCAAGGTCTTCCCCGCTCCCACGGTGATTAAACTTTAACCATCTGCCTTTGTCACCTGTCAAGTCGATGGAACCATCCCGGTCTTGCGCATGGATAGATGTTACTTGTAAGGCTATCATAAGAAATACCAGAAAACCGGTAACCAGCCTATTAGTTTGTTCTTTAAAAATAAATTGCTCTGTAAAAGTGTTTTTCATTGCTTAAATCATTGTAGTGTCTGATATGATTTTGCCATGCCAACAATCTGCATTCGATTCTATGACGAAAAGATTGAAAAACACCCTATGCTTTAATTTTGAAATATTTCGATTTTGGTTTGAATTATTTTTAGATATGTCAATCTCAAATTGCACTATTCCAACATTACCTATTGGATTGAGCGCTCTTTTACAAAAAAGTTACTGGCTCAGCATGTACTCCCCTTAATTACCTGAAAATCAGGACATTTCTCTCTGGGAGTCACCCTGCTTCTGAAGGATATAGGCTTTTAAGTCAACTTAGAGATAAGTGACTTATTATCAAATACTTGTTCTAAATCAGATGGATACTGTGAATGCATAATCAGGACTGAACGCCCATTGTTTTATTTTGACAGAGTCACCCTTTGGGACAGCGTACAATTTTTTTCAAAAAAAAACGGATAGAAATGACATTTAAAACATCATTCCTATCCGCGGTACTGCTACGGAAAATAGTACCTTACTCTTTAGTAACCTTTATTCTTTCTGTCTGACCGTTATAGTCTAACGACAGGATATACAGTCCTCTTCTCACAGTATTCAACTCTTCGCTCAGGGTGATCTGAGTTCCTCCTTCTCTGGCTTCAAATTGCTTTTGAATAATCGTTCTTCCATTCAGGTCGATCAACTTCACAGCTACAGGCCCGTCACCAGCTGTCGGTACATAAATACTGATCTGCTCATTGAATGGATTAGGGGCAACCAGTAGTTCTTGGAGTGCTTCACTTCCTTCATCAGCAACACCCAGCTCAAACGGTCGCTGGATACTTCCCAACACATTGTCTGCCTTGTAGGAAGTAGTACCACCTTGTAGCGGATGGTAGACATCGCGGTCTGCATCGTAGATCGCAAAAGTGACTGCTTCTTCGGCATCTGCTGAAATAGACAGGAAGTAAACTGTTTGATTATTCAACTGTTCAGCCGTGGCATATCCTCTGGTCTTCCCTCCTGCCTGCGCTACCAACAAGTAGTTATCAGACAAGTTCAAAGCTTCCAGGTTACGCACCTCAGCAATCATGGACATATTGTCTCCTGTTTTGCTGTAGACTACCTCCATACCGGTTGTCGCAGGTTGGGCGACTGCTCTGCCGGCTGCCAGGGAAGCCGCTGCAGGGTATTCCAAAGTAGACGCATTGCTCAGGTAAACCATATAACCTTGTCCAGGCTCCATTTTATCCAGTGATCCTACCCAACCCAGGGCATCAGAATACTGCGCAAACTCATTTTCTGTCTTGATGAGGTCCCCATCTGTAGGTGTCATGTTGACCAGTGCTTCCTGCAGCGTCATTTTGAACTGAGGAACGTAGCCCAGGTGATTCCATCCGGCACGCAGGCTGATGGAATGATCTGCTGTAGCAACGGGCGAACCGACGAGCTGGATTTCGGCTGCCTCAGTCAGGAACAATTTGTACATATCTCCATGCTTCATACCTCCTGTAATTGTGAGCGTTCCAAACCAGCCTGTAGCTGGACTATACTGGTCAAAGGCCGACTGATTTTTGATGATGTCTCCATCCGTTCCAATGCTACCCAGCAGGTTGTTGACTACTGTCAGATTAGGGTCATTCAGATTGAAGGATATCCAATTCCATCCGGCATTTAGCTCGTAGCTCATACCGATTTCCTGATTGGCTTCAAGATCTTCCGGATTGACTACTGACCCATGAATGCCATTGCTCTCAAAACTGACGGGAGGTGTTACATTTTCATGAATACGTCCGGTGCTGGCATCATATGCTTTCCAGGTAATTGTTTCCCCGGAAGCTGTATTACTGTAGATGTTGATAAATGCCTGGTAAGTATCCAATGCTTCAATGTATTCCAGGTTGGCCACACCCCGGATTTCGTCACCAACGAAAGCCCCTACCTGATCAAATTCATCTCTGGAAATCTCTCCTTCGATGATCAATCGCGCGAAAACGCTCATCGAGTATTCATAGGCTTTTTCGTTGACTGACCAGTCTGGTTCGTCACCAAATACCCTGATCGACACATTAAGTTTTTCATCAAAGCCATTTTCTGTGGTCAGATTGATGCCGTTCTCGTAGGAACCAATATTCAATGCTTCACTTACTTCAAAAGTAATTGCTACTGTCTCCAGCGGGTTGACTGTACCGCTGGTGATATCGGCCGATAACCAGGCAGGAATGTTCTCCAAACTGTAATCGTAGGTTACACCACTTGCATTGGTAAATGTTGCGGTGAATGCCAGCGCATCGTCCACGTGTTTTTCCAATGGTATCTGATCTTCATTCCAGAGCACCTGGTTCTGTTGTGAGTATGCAGTCCACGTGACAGGTGACAGCTGTCTGTTGCCATTGAGGTCCTGTACATTCTTCACGCTGATTTCTAAAACCTGACCTTCGATTCTGTTCATGTCCACGTTTGGAGTAATGATGATTTCATCACCATTGACTGCATATTGGAAAGGAATATTCTGCAGACCTCTGATGTCTCTGACTGGTGGCTTCTGATCTGCATAATAGTCCATGGCATCGCTACTGACCGCATCGTTCACATCTGTCAGGTCTTCGTCAGTAGTAAGGTCCTCAAGGCTGTACTGCAGTAGATAAGCTCCCTGCACATCCTGATAAGTTTCGAAGGCCGTGTAGGCAACCAGACCTACCTCATCACCAACCAACTTAGAGTGCATGTAGCGCTCTACCAGATCGCTTGACCTTGCGGTATTCCAGACACGTACTTCATCCATATAGCCGGTTAAGAAAAGGTCCTGCACATTGGTGAACCCTCCATTATCGTCTGCTTTCCAAATACGTGCACCAAGCGCCACTTCGGCACCGCTTAAACCAGCAAAGTTTGAAGCCAGCTCCTGATTTTGCAGCGAACCGTCGATATAGAGTTTACCATTGGTTTTTCTATCCAAGACGAAGGCTAAATGATGCCACTCATCATCAAAGAAGGACTGATTAGTTCCCTGGAAGGCATAGCCGCCGCTCAGTACCCAGATCAAGCCATTTTCATCTGCGATGATGGAAGTGACCGATTCACTGTCGGTGATCTCATCGCCTCCGTCTCCACGACCGTTGGTAAACAAGCCTACTGAATCTGCCTGAGCACCTGCTTTGAACCAGAACTCCACGGTGAGGTCTGTCTCATTTGCAATGGCTACGTTTCTACTATCCAGTGATAGATAATTGGTACCAGTAAACTCCCAGCTCACACCGCCTGGCTCCAGCGACCAACTTGCAGCGATGGTCGCGTTACGGCCGGCGGTCTGGTCGATCGCCAGGTTACCGGTACCTTCATCCATAGCCCAATATCCATACAACCCGGGCTCATTTCCTGTGAGGGTCAATGACATGTTGGAAATTACTTCACCAAATGAGCGAACGTCTTCCCAGATTCTGAATTCATGTATTCTACCCTTGAATTCACCGTTTCCGACGATCATTTTCCCAGTGAAAGCCGGATTAAACGTCTCTCCTGTCCAATTACCTACAATTTGATCGTCCATGTAAATACTGACGGATTGCTCTTCCGCATTGTAGATGTAAGTCCAGTGGTGCCATGCATCCCAGGGAGTAATCGCTGTGAAGAAAGGATCAGGATCAAATGTAAACTCCTTTGTTCCCAGAGAGAAAGTGATCTCTTTCCCCACGCGACGTATCTGCACTAAATCACTACCACTGCCATGCTGCAATAGAATCTCTGCGCTTGCGGATGTATCTTCTTCATACTGTGCCCAGAACTCCAGGGTAAATGATTTCCCGTTGAAAGAAACGCTGTTGATATCCATATCGTCATCGATTCCATCAAACTGAACAGAAGTAGCATGAGAAACATCTGCGCCATTTAATACACTTTGCACCACAATGTTGTTATCTCTTACCAGATCAGCTTCCAACTCTTCGCTGAACTGAATCCTGATGTCGTCACCGGCATCATAGATACCATCTACCGGATCAGGTGTACCGAAAACAATCGGTGTATTGGTATCCAAAGTACCCGTTAAGTATTCCGATTCGGTGGTAGAGCCATCAATACAAGTAGACTTGGCAAAGATTTGGTATTGTCTGTCGACCAAATCAGAGACATCCCAGGTAAAGCTTACATCACCGCCTGGCAACACACCTTTTTCTCCAGAATAGTTGAGATAGGCATCGCTTTGATCATCTACAAAGTACTTTCTGATGGTAATAGGGTTGCCACTCAGTGTCTTGTAGAGGAAACTCACACTCTCCAGCGTAGGAGAATTGATGTCATAACCACCTAATGTGATTGGTACTGATCCACCATCTTCATAATTGACAATCCAGTTTTCATTCATATTGGTGATATCCACCGCGCTGCACGTAGGCAGGAATTTAGCGGTCACAAAAACTGTATCTGCGATGACCTCTATCGGCAGTGCAGGATCTGCCTGACAGCTGGAGTGTAGTACAATCCCGATGTCTTCAAAATCTAATGCTCCTGTGGAACCTGGCGCTATCGTTAACGTTTTGGTGACTGCACCACTCGCAGGAACAAAGAAAGAGCGCTCTGCAGAAAGTCCATCGATCAATACAACTGCTCCATCAGGATTGGTTGCCTCATCAATGGAAAGTTCATACCACATATCAGAGTCAGATTCACTCTGGTTTGCCAGCGTCAGCGTAAATGTAGCGACTTCGTTGTCCGGCACATTAGAAACAATAGTCGGTGCAGAAGTGATAATCGGTGCCTCTCGTTGTAAAGTAGCTGTATGCAGTTGTATCAGGTTTTTATTTGCATCTACATGATAATTAGTGAACTCTGCACCCTCATAAGGACATCTACTCTGTCCTCCTCTGATGGAGAAGATAGGACTACCAATCGCATAACCGCCTATTCCGATAGACTCTATCCCATTGGCTCTGTCTATGGTTTTGGTAACGTTTTTGGCCACATCTACCATCTCGTAAGACCATAGTGCCAGGTTAGTTCCAAACTGGAGACTAGCCAGGAAAGCATTTCCAGCACCACTATTACTGACATATTTGCCAATACCAACTGAAATCACTCTCCAGTTGAAATACATGATCCCGGCTGTTACCCCTCCTGCGACTCCTGTGCGCAGCAATTGGTCTTCCACAAATTCACTCTTGGAAGGAATGTTATCTACGAAATCATCGGGATCAAAAATACCAATTCCTTCCTGGCGCTTGACATCAATGCTGTAGAAGTCTCCTTCGTCTCTTTCATCAATGACATAACCAAACTCTACCGATTTTTCCTGTGTATGTTCTTCACCGTTGCTAAAGTTCAAATCAACATTCATGGTGGAGCTAATTCCCAAACCGGCATTGTTGGTGAGATTGGCAGTGTTGCCATTCCAGTAGAAATTCAGCTCTCTGGCACTATTCCAGTTATACTCTGAAGAGTATTCTTCTTTTAAAGTAGAAGTGTAAGCACCTGCAGAACCATCTACGGACAGGTTGCTTTCTGTGGTAGCTCTGACTTTTTCAGATTCGTTCATGGCAATGGCCCTGATCCAACCTGAAATCTGGTCGTTAAGGAAAGCGACGGAATCCATTTCGTCATTGGGTCCTTTGTAAGTATAAGACCGATCTTCCGCTTCGATCTCTTCCTCTGAAAAATAATTCGTCAGACATCTTAGATTGTCATTACCCATGCCGTAGCACTCATGACCTACAGGTAACTTGGAGTCATACTTATTGGAAGCCATCAGATTACCTAACAGGTTCATCAAAGATGGGATCAATTCTTCCAGGATATGTCTTTGTGAATAAACAAAGTAGGTTTCTGTATTACCTTCATCCATGGTGAAACCGTTAATTTCACCCAGTACAAATTCACCTGTACCATAGTAGGTCAATGCATTCGCATCAGCGTACGCCTTTGGAATTACCTTTAGATTTTTGGTCTCCTGGAAAAAGGCGTTCAAAGATCTTCCAATGTACACGTCTGCCATCGATCCAACATCTTCAGGATCTGAGCTTGTTTCTATCCGCTCATTGAAAGTCACCCGTCTTCCGTAGGTTCCTTCGTAGTCAATGAAGCGGTCAATTTCCAGACCGATCTCTGTGTGGTAGATCGTTTCGTTTTTCACCACCGGGCCTACCGCGCCACCACCAGCTTGCACCAACAAACCAGTGTAGATGTCAAAATCGAGACCTTGAGAAGTTCCCTGATTAAAACTCCAGGTTTCGGCGGAGCTGAAGCTGGAGCCTTGCTCAATGTAGGCATAACTGTTAGATCCTGGAGGGTCCCTAAGGACAATGTCCACCTGATCAGGCCCGTAGGTAATGAAATCAGTTCCTTCCAATGCTCTGGCTCCTAAGACATAGGCTCTGTAGACATTGCCCTGGTTCCAGGTAATACCGATGCCATTGACGGAGGCTTCCACTTCAAAAGTCTTGGTGTAAGTATTGGTCCCATTCTGATCCAGGCTAGGCATGCCTGCGACAAGTACATATTCAAAAAGACCGTTTTCATCCGTTGTCCCCTGGGTAGGCTCCGGATTGAACATCAATTGGTCATTGATGGTGACATCTGCATCTTTCACCGGCACCTTGTCCACCAGGGCACCATCGGGGTGATTGGGATTTTCATACAATTCATGCACATAGATATTCACATCATAATCATGATTCATCACATATACGTCATGTAGAAATGGATTGTCATCACCAAGAGTAAGTATCTGCTGCTCTTCTGTCAACTGATTATAGAACTCCACTTCGTCAGCACCATGTAAGGGATCTCCGTCACCGTCCAGCACCTCTATGATCGGTGAGGTTTGAATGATGAAGCTCAAATCGTGGTGATACTCGTACTCCTCAATGTCAGTGGTACCATCTCCATTATCCACCTCAGTGGTGGAAGTAAGGGGCACCAAACTGTTGGTCAAATCCGCCACAGAGATGTCAGCCGGGTCGATGAAATACGTGTCGTTTCCAGCCTGATTGATGATCCATTTTTCTGGAATCAGCTCTATGCTATACTCTCCTGAGTAGGGATCGGTAGTCACTGAAACAATGTTATAAACAGCATCGTCAGTCAAGTCCAGGTCATAATTTTCCAGTTGCAATTGAAACTCGACAGTAGCAACATCAACATTGTTGGTAGACAAATCAAACCCAAGTGGTAGTGCTGCCTGAACGTTACCACCGACTACTCTTCCAGCTACAGTGATTTTAGTATCATCCACAAAGTTGACTGTCAAATCTTCTGTAAACTCATGCTTCTCTATGTCACCATATTCATTCAATGCCGGGAAATAACCTTCCGAAAAGGTATGGTTTTCCTTGATAGCAGTGAGAAAATGTCTTCCAATGGGTACATCAACGGTATAGTTTCCTTCATTGTCTGTGCGCACTGCATGGCCGTTGGCATCTACTGCCGGAAGACCATCAATGTAGATAGACACTCCTTCTACTGGTACCTCGCTGTTTTCGTAGGTTACCTTACCAGCAACAGTAAAAGAAGAAATATCTGTAAAATCTATGTCATTCTGCACAGCCGCACCGTCTCCTAAATAGATAGATCTGCTTCCAGGCTCAAAAACATGTTGTCCAAATGCCGGCACTACCCTGAATACATCACCTGATCCTAAGTAAGGAATGTAATCAGCGGTATAGTCACCAAATTTGTCCGTCACTCCTTTGATTCCCAGCAGTCCTGCATCAGGAATCTCGTCAGAAAAGTTGACTCCTCCTACGAATGTTCCATCATGTTTATTGAAAATCTCAGCATTTTTGGAGGCATCAAACACCTGATTACCTGTACCTTCATCGAAACGATAGTAAATCTCTAAGCCAGATTGCTCGTTACTCAACAATCTGTTGTAATCTCTTTTAATTTCATCCTTGCCTCTGGCTACACTCCACAACCTGAATTCGTCCAGGTTACCATCGAACCAGTCATTGGGGCCTGTGCTTCCGTTAAACCCACCTGCTTTGCTTCCTACCCCAAGAAAGAGAAATCTTCTGTTGCCAGAGCCAAAACTGGTACTACCAGTACTCTCCTCGTCAACGGCTTCACCGTCCATGTACAGTCTCATGATTCCATTATCAAAGACTACTGCTACGTGGTGCCAGTTACCATCATTGTAAGTATCTTCAGAAACTACTGCGGTCCTATTCTCCATGATCAGGCTTACCAAACCATTGTTGATATAAAGTCTCCAATATTCATTTGCGTCACTGGCAGCAATGATATGGGGCGCAGAACTACTTGTCTTAAACCATGTTTCAACGGTCATTTCTTTGTAATCAGTACCTTCGTAGTAGAATTCTTCAATGGCTACATAATCACCATCTCCATCAAACTTCAGACTTTTTCCCACCGCGGCACCATCCTGACTTTCAAAATTGACGGTCACCCCTTCTACTGCATTACCGCCTGAATAGGCTATGTGGCCATTGACAATACCAAAGGGTTGTCTGAAACCCAGATCAGTCGCTGCGTTAGTAGCAGACGTGAGGTCATTACAAGTGGATTTAGCATAGACACGGTAGGTATAAAAAGTCCCTGGTAAAGCAGTTTCATCTTCAAAAACCAGGTTATCCACCACACTACCGATTGACTGAAATGTGGTTGATCCGGACACGGCTCTTTCGATCTCAAAATTATCTACCTGCGATAGTCCACCGTTGATTTCCCACTCCAGTCTGACATTGTTACTGAAATATCCTTTCGACGCGGTTAAACCAGCAATGTAGTTATTGAGCGTTTGTCCAAGGATAGCTGTATGGGTAGTATTCGAGTAAATCCCATTAGAAAAACACGAATTGTAAGCTGCAACACTGTATTCATAAGTCTCACAAATATCAAGTCCATTGTCGGAGTAGGTGATAGTGTTTTCATCGTTAATGACAATTTCTGTTCTACCCGTACCATTGGTCTTCTGTCTGGTAATGATATACCCATCAGCCAAACTGTTACTCGGATTGGTCCATGCTAAATTGATCTCATTTCTAGCCTGATCTACTGATACAGTAAAATCAGTAGGAGCCGTTGGCCGATCGGATGTCACACCTGAGTTTCCAACAGAATAAGCGGCTTTGACCTCACAACCGTTGTCATCGTTTCCAGAAGCGATGATTCTGTAGTAGTAGGTTTGTTCAGCGTTTGGACCCTGATCGGTATATGTAGTTACTTTCCCATCAAGATCCGAAGTCAGAATGGTCACACTACTGAAGTCGGAACTCGTCGATCGCTCGACCGTCCAAAATGGAGGAGCTGGCGACAACGCATCCCAGTTCAACTCTATCGTTCCATTACAATTCTCATCCGATGCCGTAAAACCAGAAGGAGACGAAAATTCCTCCTTCATATTCCCTTCATTTGTAGTGATGACATCATCTGAATAGTATGCCACCCCATCGATGTACCAAAATGTTTTCAGCGTGTAGCTTTCAGAATCTCCGGGAGACACATCAGTGTCTCTCCAGATACCCTGCGGATCACTAGCATTTCCTGAATAGATTTCTTTATTATCACGGCTTCTCCTCACCTCATATTGAGGTGTAGTGTAGGATCTGTATGCTGCATCATTTTGGAAATTATCCCATTTGATTTCTATCTCACTTTCCTGACACGTGCCCGCAGTAAAATTGGTACTCACAACGGAGTTGTCAAAAGAACCAGGTTTGATGATCGGCGTGAAGCTAGCGGAGACACTCACATCTGCATTGCTAACGGTCGCATCATACTCACTCACGGGCGAAACATCTTCAAACGTTCTACTATCACCTGATCCTGCCGTCTGGTGTCCCTGATAATACCTGATCAAATCAGTCCAATGCGGGTGAGAGCTATTGACTTCTTCATCATAATACCTGGAAATCTCAGAACTAGACAGTTGAGTTTTCCAGATCCTGGCCTCTGCCAAATATAATTTCCCTTCAGAATCGCTATTCACAGACTCTCCACCAAAAATACAATCATTATCGCCATCACCATCAACAGGATACAAGGCTGAGACACCACTACCACCGGATACCAAAGTCCATCCGAATCTTTCGACCCCATCTATGTACAATTTCACACCGCTACTTCCATTGTAAGTGAAAGCTACATGGTGCCAACTATCTTGAAAGTCAGGAACAGAGCCAATATTTTTATTGTAGTCAAGTTCCCAGGAAGTTTCTCCATAGCCAGTTCCCTTCACTTCAATCTTCCACGGACCATCTGTTTTGTCGTCATCTCCACGGTATTGAAGGGAAACTCTGGCATCTCCGTTTCTGAATTTGAAAAAGTTAAAGTTTTTGTTGTTGTTATCCAGAAGATAAACCCAGGCCTCTACCGAAAAAGAGGTGCCTTCCACACCAAGCCCGGAACCACTTCCGTTGTGGTTGACATAGATCGCTCTTCCTTCCGACGCAGACAAATCAATTGAGCCATCTCTATTTTGAGCCGAAAGGTCATCCATCAGCAAAACCAATGACAATATCATGGCTATGATACTGATTGATCGGATTAAATGATTAGTAATCGTTTTTTTCATTGTGCAAACCATTTGAAGATTCTAGTTTGTTGCTAACATCATCTGATGTTGTTTGAAAATTTAACGGGAGTCGATTCGATAACCCCCAACGTATTTTGTAAAATTTCAACTCAAAATTGAAATATTCTCAGAATTTCAATTCCCTTGCAGATAACGGGTAGAAACAGAATTTACATCCCATCTCTACCCGAGCTACTGCTACGGAAATTAGCATCTTATTCTTTGGTCACTTTCATTCTCTGGATCTGACCATCATAGTCAAGTGTGAGGATATAAAGACCTCTTTTGACCTGAGTCAGTTCTTCCGTGAGGATAATCTCAGTTCCTTTCCCGACTGATTCAAAGCGTTTCTGTACGATCGTTCTACCATTGAGGTCTATCAGCTTCACCATCATTGGGCCTTCCACAGCGATTGGCATGTAAACACTGATTTGCTCATTGAAAGGATTAGGTGCGACTAATACATTTCCTACTTCTTCTGTCTGATCGCCAAGCACTTCCAGTTTAAATGGAGCATAGATATTTCCAATAACATCATCCTCCGTGTAGGTTGTCCTGCCCTTTAACAGATGATAGGTGTCATTGTCCACATCATAGATTGAAAAGGCCAGCTCTTCATCAGGGTCTGCCGAGATCGTCAGGAAGTGCAGTACCTGACTATTCAACTGCTTCGCTGCAGCATATCCCCTGATTTCACCTCTTGCAGTCGCCACCAGCAGATAGTTTTCTGAGATATTGAGTGCATCGAGATTAGTAATCTCCGCTACCACAGACATGTTGTTACCCGCATGATTGAAAACGACATCCAGCGTCGGCACCTCTTCTTCAGATGATTCTCTAGCAGCAGCTAAGGAGGCTGTTTCCGGATATTCCAGTGTGGATGCATTGCTCATGTAGATCATATATCCCTGACCAGGTTCAAGTTTCTCCAACGATCCAACCCAACCCAGGGCATCGGCATACATTGCGAATTGTCTTTCTGTCTTAATGAGATCACCTTCTGTCGGTGTCATATTGACCAGTGCTTCCTGCAAGGTCATCTTATACTGTGGAATATAGCCGAGGTGGTTCCATCCGGCATTCAGGTTGATCTGGTTGGTCGATGTAGCAATCGGTGAGCCTATCAATTGAATCTCCGCCGCCTCTGCCAGATATAGTTTGTACATGTCAGCGTGATTCATTCCTCCTGAAAGTGTCAAAGTACCATACCATCCGGTCGCAGGATCGAACAGGTCAAATGCTGATTGGTTTTTGATAATGTCACCATTGCTACCTGCTCCGGCCAGTAAATCATTGACAACTGCCAGGTCAGGGTCGTTCAGGTTGAAGGATATCCAGTTCCATCCAGCCTCGAGCTGATAGTTCATGCTGATTTCCTGGTTAGCTTCCAGGTCAACAGGGTTCTCCACCGATCCTTGTACATCGTTGGCTACAAAGCTGATAGTATAAGGTGTTACATTTTCGTGGATACGGCCAGTGCTGGCATCATAGGCTTTCCATGTGATGGTCTCACCGGAGGCCTGATTGCTGAATACGTTTATAAAAGCTTCATAAGCATCCAGCTCAGTGACATATTCCAGGTTGGCAACACCTCTGAGTTCTGTCCCGACAAAGGCACCGACCTGATCGTATGGATCCCTCGAAACCTCTCCTTCGATGATCAATCGGCCAAAGACGCTCATGGAATACTGGAATTGCTTTTCGCTTACCGACCAGTCTGGTTCATCACCATAAACACGGATCGATACATTGAGTTTTTCATCAAAGCCATTTTCAGTCGTTAGGTTAATACCTTGTTCGTAAGAACCGATATTCAATGCCTCACTGACTTCAAATGTCACCGTGATAGTTTCCTGAGGATTAACAACGCCACTGTTTGTGCTCGCTGAAAGCCAGACCGGCACATTTTCCAATTCATAGTCATAGGCAACCCCACTTTCGTTGGTGAACGATGCGGTGAAAGTGAGCGCATCGTCGATGTATTTTTCCAGCGGAATCTGATCTTCATCCCAGGTGATCTGATTTTGCTGTGAGAATGCAGTCCATGTGATCGGGGATAGTTGTCTGTTGCCGTTCAAATCCAGTACGTTCTTCACGCTTATTTCCAGGATCTGACCTTCGATTCTGTTCATATCTACATTTGGTGTAATAATGATCTGGTCACCGTTGACCACATATTGAAAAGGAATGTCCTGAAGACCTCTTACATCACGCACAGGTGGCTTTTGACTTGCATAATGATCCGTTCCATCGCTGCTAATGGCATCATTTACATCTGTCAGGTTTTCGCCAGTGGTCAGGTCTTCGAGGCTAAATTCCATGATGTAGGCACCTTGTACGTCCTGATAGGTCTCAAAGGCCGTATAAGCTACCAGTCCTACCTCATCGCCTTCCAATTTAGAATATTGATATCGCTCAATGAGGTCACTTGATCTGGCAGTGTTCCAGACGCGTACTTCATCCATGTATCCCGTGAAATACAGGTCCTGCACGTCCGATATCCCGCCATTGTTGTCATCCTTCCAAATACGGGCTCCCAGTGCCATTTCAGCACCGCTCAAGCCGGCAAAATTTGAGGCTGCAGCCTGATTTTGTAAACTGCCATCGATGTAGAGTTTACCGTTGGTTCTGCGATCCAGTACGAATGACAAATGGTGCCACTCATCATCGAAGAAAGACTGTTCAGTGCCCTGGAAGGCGTAACCGCCACTTAGTACCCAGATCAATCCATTTTCATCAGCGATGATGGAAGTCACAGAATTACTGTCAGTGATTTCGTCTCCGCCATCTCCCCTTCCGTTGGTGAACAAGCCGACAGAGTCTGTCTGTACGCCACCTTTGAACCAGAATTCCACAGTAAGGTCTGTCTCTCCGGCAATGGTAATGTTTCTACTATCCATTGATAGGTAATTCGTTCCGGTAAACTCCCAGCTTACACCTCCTGGCTCCAATGACCATCCTGCATCCACAGCGGCATTGCGCCCGGCGGTCTGGTCAATCGCCAGCTTACCGTTACCTTCGTCCATGGTCCAATAGCCATATAATCCGGCCTCATTCCCTGTCAGGGTAATCGTCATGTTGGCAACTACCTCGCCATAAGTTCTGACATCTTCCCAAATTCTCAGTTCGTGCATTCTCCCTGAGAAATCGCCATTTCCAATAGTCACCTTCCCAGAGAATGCAGGGTTGAAAGTAGCACCTGTCCAGCTACCCAAAATCTTGTCGTCCATGTAAATGCTGACAGATTGCTCATCGGCATCGTAGCTATATGCCCAGTGATGCCATGCATCCCATGGCGTGACCGCCGTAAAATCAGTAGTCGGATCAAAGGCGAATTCGGATGTACCTAGTGTGAAGGTGATGGCTGTCCCATTGCGATGGATTTGTACGAGGTCGCTTCCGCTACCGTGCTGTAACAGTATTTCATCACCTGCAGCCGTCTGTTGTTCATATTGCGCCCAGAACTCAATGGTGAATGATTTTCCGTTGAAGGACACACTGTTGATATTCATTTGGTCATCAATACCGTCAAATTGTACAGAAGTGGCATGGGATACATCTGCTCCGTTGAGCACACTCTGCAAGATGATGTTGTTGTCTCGTACCAGATCTGCTTCCAGTTCTTCACTGAATTGGATTCTGATGTCATCACCGGCGTCGTAGATTCCGTCTGCCGGATCTGGCGTACCAAATGCGATTGGTGTGGAAGTATCCAATGTCCCTGTCAGATATTCTGACTCCGTAACAGAACCGTCTGTACAGAAAGACTTGGCAAAAATCTGATATTGTCTGTCGACCAGGTCAGATACATCCCAGTTGAAACTCACGTCACCTCCTGGTAAAACACCTTTGTCGCCGGTATAGTTGATGTAGGCATCGCTCAGCTCATCGACGAAATACTTTTTAATAGTGACCGGCGTGCCACTCAATGTTTTATATAGGAAGCTTACACTCTCCAACGTAGGAGAATTGATGTCATAGCCACCCAAAGTAATCGGTACAATGCCACCATCCTGGTAGTTCACTATCCAGTTGTCACTCATGTTGGTGACTTCCACGGAGGTACATGTTGGGAGGAACTTAGCCGTCACAAACACTGTATCAGCAATGATTGCTTGTAAATCTGCCGGGTTTGCCTGACAGGTAGAATGCAATACGATTCCGATGTCCTCATAGTCCAGCACCCCTGTGGTTCCCGGTGCGATGGTCAACGTTTTAGTCACTGTCTGACTGGCTGGCACCAGAAAGGAGCGCTCTGCAGAGACCCCATCTACCAAAATCACCGCGCCGTCAGGGTTAGTTGACTCATCTATTGAAAGATCGTACCAAATGTCTGTTCCTGATTCACTGTCATTGCCCAGGCTTAGTGTAAATGTTGCCACTTCTGTGTCAGGAACATTCGACACAATGGTTGGAGCAGAAGTGATCGTTGGCACTTCTCTTTGAAGTGTCGCTACACCAATTTGCACCAGGTTGTCATTCTGCTTAAAATAGTTAGTGTATTCCGCCGGTTCATAGGGGCACCTGCTTTGACCGCCACGAATGGCAAAAATTGGTGATCCTATCGAAAATCCGGCAATACGTTTAGAAGCTACACCATTTGCGTTATCAATTGTACTCGTGGCATTGATCGCCACATCGATCATCTCATAGGTCCAAAGTGCCAGGTTACCAACAAACTGTAAACTGGCTACCCATGGATTGGCGACACCTGCTTTTTTAGCCAGGAGTGTCCCAATTCCATTGCCAATCGCTAACGTATTGGAATATAAAACTCCTGAAGTGACTCCTGCGGCGCTCCCAAAACTACCTAGCTGTTCATCAATGAATTCCTGTTTCGATGGAATGTCGTCTACAAAATCACTTGCATCAAATAAAGCAATACCATCCTGTTTCTTGATGTCTATGCTGTAGTAGTCTCCTATGTCACCATCGTCAATGACGTAACCAAACTCCAATGACCGCTCCTGGGTATGCTCTTCACCTCTGCCAAAATTCAGGTCAATGTTCATGGTGGTATTCATACCCGTACCCTGGCCATTGGTAATATTGGAAAAAGCACCATTCCAAAAGAAATTCATCGACCTGGCACTATTCCAATTGAATTCTGCTGAATACTCTTCTTTTAGCGTGGCACTGTAGGCTCCTGTAGATCCATCAATGGATAGATTCGTCTGTGTGATGGCATCTACTTTTTCTCCCTCATTCGTCGCGATGGCATTGATCCAATTGGTAATCTGCTGATTGATAAAAGCCAGGGAATCCATCTCATCTACAGGACCATTATAGCTATAGGATCGGTCTTCAGCGGCGATCTCTTCAGGAGTGTAGAAATCTTCCAGACAATCCGAATCGTTACTCATTCCGTAGCACTTATGGCTGCTATCCAGTTTGGAGGCATATTTACTGCTCAGCAACAAATCACCCCGAAGCAGGATCAGGTTGGGGATCAACTCTCCCAGAATATGCTTTTGAGAATAGACGAAATAGGTTTCTGTATCGCCTTCATCCATGGTAAATCCATCGATCTCCCCCAATACAAATTCACCTGTACCATAATAGGTCAGTAAATTGTCATCCGCATAGACTTTCGGCATGACTTTAAGGTTTTTTGTCTGCTGAAAAAATGCATTCAAAGACCTGCCTATGTATAAATCTGCCATGGCACCCACATCCTCAGGATCTGAGCTGGTTTCTATCCTTTCGTTGAAAGTCACCCGCCTTCCAAAAGTACCATCATAGTCCATGAAACGATCTATCTCAACACCTATTTCCGTATGATTGATAAATTCGTTTTTCACCACCGGTCCCACCAGACCGCCACCTGCCTGTACCAGCAAACCGGTATACAAGTCTATGTCGAGGCCTTGTGAGGTAGCCTGATTCATCTGCCATGTTTCTGCCGAACTAAAGGAAGAACCTTGTTCGATGAAGGCATAGCTGTTCGATCCCGGTGGGTCTCTCAATACAATATCTACCTGATCCGGACCATAGGTGATGAAGTCTGTACCTTCTAACGGCGAAAACCCTAAAACATAAGCTCTGTAGACATTGCCTTGATTCCAGGTGATGCCTAGTCCATTGACAGAAGCTTCTACCTCGAAAGTCTTCGTATAGGTATTGGTCCCATCTTGTATCAAGTTTGGCTGACCCGCTCTGAATAAATAGGCAAACAAACCATTCTCGTCGGTCTTTCCTTCCGTTTGCACTGGGTTGATCATCAGTTGGTCATTGATGGTAATCTCGGCATCTTTCACCGCCACCTTGTCTGTCAGACCCCCTTCAGCAGCATAGTCAGGGTGATTAGGGTTTTCATAGATTTCATGCACATAAATGTTTGCTACATAATCTGTGCTCATCTGATAAACATCATAGAGGAACGGGTTATCGTCACCCAATTTTAGGGTATCTTTTTCCTCTGTCAATTGATTGGTAAAAACGATCTCATCATCACCATGTAAGTATTCACCATCGGCATCAAATACCTCAATGATTGGCGAGGTCTGGATGATGAAGCTGAGGTCATGGTGGTATTCATACGTTTCCTCGGTAGTCGTACCATCTCCGTTATCCACTTCATTGGTTGAGACAATTGGATCCAGGCTGTTGGTAAGGTCTACTACTGAAATATCTCCCGGATCTATGAAATAAGTATCGTTACCAGCCTGATTAATGATCCATTTTTCAGGAATCAGCTCAATACTGTACTCTCCCGAGTACTCATCTGTGGTCACTGAAATAATGTCGAAAATATTGTCATCTGTGAGATCCAAATCATAATTTTCCAGTTGAAGCTGGAACTCAACGGTAGACACATCTACGTTGTTAAGAGAGAGATCAAAACCCAATGGCAATTCTGCCTGTACACGACCACCTACCACACGACCTGCGACGGTAATTTTGGTATCATCTACAAAATTGACAGTCAAATCTTCTACAAACTCGTGCCTTTCAATCGCGCCAAATTCATTTAATTGAGGGAAGAAGCCCTCGGAAAAAGTATGCTTTTCCTTGACCGCTGACAAGTAATGCTGCCCTATTGGTACATCAACGGAGTATTTACCTTCGTTGTCAGTTCTCACGGCCTGGTTGTTGGCATCGATTGCCTGGATACCATCAATATAAATGGCGACGCCTTCTACAGGTACTTCACTGTTTTCGTAAGTGACTTTCCCCGATACGGTGAACGCGGAAATATCCGTAAAGTTGACATCATTCTGTACAGACGCCCCATCGCCTAAGTATAGTGACTTGGAATTGGGCTCAAATGCATGCTGTCCAAAAGAAGGTATTACGCGGAAAACATCACCAGAGCCAATATATGGGATATAATCCGCTGTGTAATCACCAAATTCATCTGTTACACCTCTTATTCCTAACAAATCGGAATCAGGAATCTCATCGGAAAAATTGACACCACCTACGAAAGTCCCGTCATTTTTATTAAATATCTCTCCTGTTTTGGCCGCATCGAATACCTGACTTCCGGTGCCCTCATCAAATCGGTAGTATACTTCCAGGCCCTCTTGTTCGTTGCTCAGCAACCTGTTATAATCTCTTTGAATCTCGTCTTTTGACCTGGCAACACTCCAGATTCTGAACTCGTCCATATTACCATCGAAATGATATTCAGGGGCTGACCATCCATTAAAGCTCGTAGTCTCTGAACCAGAACCTACGAAACCATATCTTTTTAATCCACTTCCAAAAGCAGATGAACCAATGTTTTCGCTCTTATCGAGTTCGCCATCAATGTACATGGATAGTAAACCATTGTCAAATACCACAGCCACATGGTGCCATTCACCATCATTGACCTTATTAGTACTTTCAAAAGAATAGATCGGTTTGTCAATGGCAAATGCCAATTTACCCGGGCTTCCGTAGTCTCCGTTGATCTCAAATCTCCAATACTCACCATGGTCGAAAGAGGCAATGATCATGTCTTCTTCTGAGGTAGTCTTAAACCACGTCTCGACTGTTAACTCTTTGTAATCAGTTCCCTGGTAATAAAACCCATCAATGGCCACATAATCACCATCACCATCAAATCGCAAACTTTTCCCGACAGCCGCACCATCTTGTCTTTCAAAATTGACAGCAACACCTTCTACGGCATTTCCACCAGAGTATTGTACATGCCCGCTGACCACACCAAATGGTTGTCTAAAACCAATATCAGTAGCGGAATTCGTAGACGATACAATGCCATTACAGGTAGATTGTGCATATACGCGATAGGTGTAAAAAGTTCCAGCCACTGCAGTCTCGTCCAGGAAGACTACATTGTCAAACACTCCTCCAATAGATTGGTAATCAATGCTACCTACTGGAGCTCTTTCCACTACAAAATTATCAACTTGCGACAACCCACCATTGATCTCCCAGTCTAATCGAATGTTGTTACTATAATATCCTTTGGAAGCAGTCAGTGACACGATGTAATCATTGAGTTCTTGTCCCAGCAACGCAGAGTGTGTTGTATTGGAAAAAATACCATCACGAAAACACTCATTGAAGGCAGCAATGCTGTATTCATAGGTTTCACACACTTCAATATTATCATCTGAGTATGAAGTGGTGTTTTTATCGTTGATGTTGATTTCTATTCTATCCGTGCCATCCTCTTTTTGTCTGATCAGGATATAACCATCGGCCAGGCTGTTGCTCGGATTGGTCCAGTTCAAGTCCATTTCGCCATTATCCTGATCCACACTTATTGAAAAGTTGGTAGGTGGCGTTGGCGCATCGGATGTCCTGCCAGATTCTGTAACAGAATAAGCAGAAATGATGTCACATCCATTCTCAGTACCGTCTGCAATGATTCTATAGTAATAAGTTGTTTCGGAATTTATGCTTTTGTCTTCATAGCTGGTCACCGTTCCGCCTAAAGAGGCTATCGTTGTTGCACCACTGAAGCTGGTATTGGTCGCTCTTTCTATCTTCCATTTGGGTGGAGCTGAAGCAAGTGCATTCCAATTGAGGTCGATGGTCGCATCGCAGTTATTGTCAGAAGCAGTGAAACCCGTAGGGGCAGCATATTGCTGTTTCATGGTTCCCGTATTGGTTTCAATGATGTCATCGGAATAATAGGCGACACTGTTGATATACCAAAGGGTACGCAAGGTGTAGACCTCTGAGTCGCCAGTTGATACATCTGTGTCCTCCAGAATGCCTTGCGGATCACTGGCATTGCCTGAATAGATCAACTTATTGTCGCTTTTCCTTCTTACCTCATATCTGGGTGTTGTGAAGTTTCTGTATACTGCGTCGTTTTGAAAGTTATCCCACCTTATATCAATATCTCCTGTCTGGCAGGTGCCAGCTGTAAAATTGGTGCTTACATAGTTACTGTCGAAAGAACCGGGTTTGATGCCGGGTGTTTTACCCTCTGCGGTAGAAACGGCAATGTCAGTACTACTCCTTGATGCATCATATTCATCTACAGGTGATACATCTTCAAATGTACCATCTGTATTGAGCTGATGACCTTGATAATACCTGATTAAATTGCGCCAGTAAGGATGTGAGTTATTGACCTCTTCATCGTAATACTCAGCAATGGTTGATGCAGGCAACTGCGCTCTCCACAGCCTGACTTCCGCCATATACAACTTACCTTCGGAGTTGGAATTTACAGATTCACCCCCCATCATACAATCACCGTCAGTTCCTTTGGATGGAAACAGCGAAGCAATTGGTCCTTCACCAGATTTTTCCAGAGTATGTGAGAATCGCTCCACTCCATCAATGTATAGTTTCACACCACTACCTCCATTGGAGGTAAAAGCAACGTGACGCCACCTTTGCATCATTTCCGGGCCCGTAGTGCCGTTTTCATTATACGCTAGTCGCCAGTCTCTTTCGCCATATCCAATTCCTTTGGCCTCCACCTCCCAGGCCTCTCCGGACTTGTACGAGTCACCCCGATAGTGAAGCGAAAACCTGCCATCACCACTTCGGAACTTGCAGAAATTGAAGTTGTCATTGTTGTTGTCTTCCAGGTAAACCCAGGCTTCAATGGTAAATGCAGCACCTTCCACTCCAAGTGCTTTGCTGCTCTTTTCATCATTCAGATATATTTTCCTTCCCTCACCACCAGCCATATTGATGGACCCGTCTCTATTCTGCGCTGACAGGTCATTGACCTGCAAAATCAATAACAGGAAAATCAATAACATCATTAGCGAAATGATGCCAATTGATCGAATAAAATGATTAGTAATAGTTTTTTTCATTGTGCAAACCATTGTTAGATTCTAGTTTGTTACTGACATCGATTTGATGTACCTGAACATTCAACGGGAGTACATTCTATAACCCCCAATCAGTTATTGTAAAATTTTGATATCAGATTGTCGGATTTCCTGATTCCTGCCTTCTATCGAATTGAAAATGTTACTTTCCCAGTAATCTTTTGTACAAAAATGATGCATCTACATTGCAGATTTGGTTCAATGATGTGCCGAAACGTGTCAATAGCCTCCAAATGTGTGTTGAAAACACTATCACATCAGTAGTAATCATTAAGACACTGGCTACCGCTTCGCAAAGCAGCGCCAATGTCTTTTTTTAAAGAGAAAGGGTTAAATTCTTAGGTGCTTAAATTCTTACGTGGTTCAACTCATTGAGAGATGACCGTAGTTGTTTCAGGCTGGCTGTGATATGCTTTTCAACCGTTTTGACGGTGATGTTAAGTGCTTCAGCAATTTCTTTGTTGGCCATTTTATCTATTCTGCTCATGAGGAAAACGGTACGCCTCTGCTCAGACAAATCTGAAATAGCCGCTTCAAGGCTCTCCTTAAATTCTTCTTGCCGGTAGATATATTCTGGGTTGGACTCTAACATTGCTTCGGTGCTTTTCTGTGAGTATTGGAATTTCAATTTTACTTTCTGATGATCCGTCTCATCCAAAAAAAGTCGGTTTGCGATGGTAAAGAGGTAGTTTTTCATTTTACCCGGCTGGACCCGGTCCACATTGTTCCAGAGTCTGATAAAAGCTTCCTGTGCCAGGTCTTTGGATTGCTCCAAACTGCCGGTCTTGTAAAATAAAAAATTCCTTAAAGGGGTCCCCAGCTCATTGTAGATCTCCGCAAAATCTACTGCAGCTGCATTTGTTGTTAGTTGTGCCGTCTCCATATCAAATCCCTCCCGCCTGAATGGTTTTCAATGAATCCGGAATACTGACGTGTGTCGTTTGTGAGACGCCACGAAGTGCAAGTGTAGTCGTCATAAGTATTCGGTTGTTTAAAAGAATATGAGAACAAATGTTGTCAGGAATGACTGCAGATTTGTTTCAGATACTTGCACATTTGTGTCAGAAATAAATTATTTCAGCTTAAAATGGATAATTTCAGCTTAACGGTTTGATGTAACCTGAATGGAAAGTTTTTTGGCAAAAAAGGAAAGCCTTCGCCAATGTTTCATACAACGGTACCAGAACTACTGATCAAATATTCTTCGTTGTTGTTGGTCTTTTGACCATAGCCTTCTCATTTGGGGTTTTCCAGGTCCTGGCTTAAGGCTGTGCCTTAAAGCCTGCTGATAGTTGCCAGCTTGTAGCTGGCGCAAAGGAAGCTACAAGCTGCTACCGTAACTGGTGTAGATTTAGATCTTCAACTCAATTATGACCGCAGCCAAGCTGTAATAGGTAGATGACACAATTGCGCACTGGGAATGTCTGTAGGAAACAGACAAAATATGAGGGATGTAGCAGCGGTTACTGGCTTAAGGCTGTGCCTTAAAGCCTACTAATGGTTGCCAGCTTGTAGCTGGTGTACATTTAAATCTACAGCTCAATTATGACCACAGCCAAGCTGTAATAGGTAGATGACACAATTGCGCACTGGGAATGTCTGTAGGAAACAGACAGTACATGAAGAATGTAGCAACAAGCTACACCCAGTGTGGGCTGGCGCAAAGGAAGCTACAAGCTTCCTTCTATTTGTTAGGCTCAAGCTGCGCTGAGCTAAGCTTAAGCCAGGGATAAAAATTACTCATCACCAATCACTAATCAAAAAAACACCACTCAATTACGAAATTACGGCATTGCTAAATTCCGGTATTACAACATTACTTCCCAAAGACCGGCAACTCCCCAAAATGACTTTTGTACTGCTTGGAAAAATGAGTGGCATGTTTCATCCCCACAGACTGTGCGGCCTCGGAAGCATTTTTCACCTTTTGCTTTTTGATGAGGTCATCTACATAATTCATCCTGATCTCCTTGATGTAGGCGAGTGGTGTTTTACCCGTCAGGCTCTTAATCATTCTGATGGCTTTACTCCTGCTCGCACTCAACTCCTGCGCGATCAAATCAGTGCTAAGATTTGGATCTGAGACATGATCGAGGATAATTTGATTCAGCTTTTTCAGCATATTCTGCTCTACAGTTGACAGGGTTTCCTGATCACTCACTATCTCAGTCCACGGATTGCCATTTTGGGTCTGTCCCTGGAGTACATTCTGTATGCGCTTCTCCAGTTCCGCCGGATCAAATGGCTTGGCGATGAACTCATTGACACCGGCATCCAATACACGATGTTTGTCTTCTTCTGTGGTTCGGGCAGATACCACCATCACCGGAATACTGGCAAATTTATCGCTGGCATTCAATTGTTCTATCAGGTCATAACCATCCA
>ERZ1740068.85-NODE-85-length-59676-cov-27.721726_pt1 | contig 59676 bp, 49 predicted proteins | sample MGYA00581735_ERZ1740068 | MGnify/ENA primary metagenome ERZ1740068 (study PRJEB43018, sample SAMN04849740) | marine metagenome | isolation source: floating plastic debris | place: Pacific Ocean | collected 2008-08-30 | study: EMG produced TPA metagenomics assembly...
CGAGCCTCTATCCTGGAGGCTCTATCTGTAGCCGGTCTTTAGAGATTTGGTATAAGGCGCTTGCCTGCGAGCAGTTCCCGGTATTTCTTCGAGACTTTGTTGCGGTGGGTCTTCTCCATCACGAAGACGATATCCGCCCATTCGATAAGGTCGCCGGAGAGGGGCGTTTCGGCATCGTGGTTCGTTCCAGCGCTCCAGGCTGCGATGCCGTCGTATGCAGAGAAGACGGTTTCGGCGGTGGGGCTGCGGAGCCGGTTTTGGCTGCACACGAACAGAAGATTCATCGGGAGTTGCGTGGAGGCCGGGAGAGACCGTTTTTTTGAGATATCACATCGTTCCCACGCTCCCGCGTGGGAATGCAGTTTTCGGCGCTCTGCGCCACGTGACTCGACGCAGAGCGTCTGCCAGAGCATTCCGACGCAGAGCGTCGGAACGATGAGTTTTTTACCTAAATGCCCAGACGCTCGTAGACCATATCCAGCGACTTGAGCTGACGGTGCGGGTCGAAGCAGGTGGCGATCTCGTCCGCCGAAAGCTGAGCGGTGACGCGATCGTCCGCCTCTATCAGCGATCGGAAGTCGCCGCCCTCTTTGTTCCAGGCCGTGTGGGCGCAGGACTGCACGATCGCGTAGGCATCCTCGCGCGTCAGGCCCTTATCGACCAGCGCCAGCAGTACGCTCTGGCTGAAGATCGCGCCGCCGTAAGCGTTCATGTTGCGGATCATGTTCTCCGGGTAGATCAGCAGGTTCTCTACCAGGCGCGTCAGCTCGTGGAGCATAAAGTGCAGTACCGTACAGCTATCGGGCATAATCATCCGCTCGACGGAGCTGTGGGAGATATCGCGCTCGTGCCAGAGGGCGACGTTTTCCAGCGCCGCAACGGCGTTGCCGCGAATGATGCGCGCCAGACCGGTCAGACGCTCGGAGCGGATCGGGTTGCGCTTGTGGGGCATCGCCGACGAGCCTTTTTGGCCTTTGGAGAAGAATTCCTCAACTTCTAGAACGTCGGTGCGCTGGAGGTTGCGGATCTCGACGGCGAAGCGTTCGATCGAGGCGGCGATTAGCGCCATGCACTGAATGAACTCGGCGTGAACGTCGCGGGAGATCACCTGGGTGGAGGCTTTGTCGGGGCGCAGGCCCAGCTTTTCGCAGGTCAGCTCTTCGACTTTCGGGTCGATGTTGCCGTAGGTGCCGATCGCGCCGGAAATCTGACCGACCGCGATCGACTCGCGTGCCGCTTGCAGCCGCTCTTTGTTACGCAGCATCTCCGCCAGCCAACCCGCGAGCTTAAAGCCAAAGGTCATCGGCTCGGCGTGGATGCCGTGGGAGCGACCGACGCAGATGGTGTCTTTATGTTCGCCCGCCCGAACGCGGATCGCCTCGATCGCCTTGTCGAGCGAGCCCATCAGAATATCGGCGCTCTTAACCATTTGCAGCGCCAGGGCCGTGTCGAGCACGTCCGAGCTGGTCATCCCTCTATGGATATAGCGGCCCGCATCGCCCACGTATTCGTTTACGTTAGTCAGGAACGCGATCACGTCGTGACGGACTTCGGCTTCGATCTCGAGGATGCGCTTCACCTCGAACTGCGCTTTGGCCTTGATTTCGTCCACGGCCTCTTGGGGAATGTAGCCCAGTTCGGCTTGGGCTTCGCAGACGGCGATTTCAACGTCCAGCCAGGTTTGAAATTTATACTCGTCCGTCCAAATGTCACCCATCTCAGGCAACGTGTAGCGCTCGATCGACATATACCATCCGTCGCGAATACAGCCGTAATATTGTATTACGCGGCTTTACGTTCGCTGCGCTGTCGATCGCGCGTACCATCTGGCGATCGGAGCGATTTTTGTTTTGTGTTGCCCGCATCTTTTCTCACCCCGACGTAACCGCTATGGACGCCCGAGACTACTCCCAACTGTCCCGCGACGAACTGATCGCCGCCCTCCAAAAGCGCGACGCCGAGCAACAGCGCCTGACGCAGATCGAGCGGGTGGCACACGCCCAACACGAAATCGCCCGCAGCGTCGCGACGATGGAGCAGGCCGCAACGGGTCGCCTGCGCCTGAAGTCGATGCTGCTAGAAATTATGCGCGTTTCCAGCGAGCTGCTGACCGCCGAGGAGTGCAGTATCTTTTTGCTCGATGAGTCGGAGGTGGTGATCGAGAGCATCTTGGCGCGCGGGGCGACGATCCGCGAGCGCAAAAATACGCTGATCGGCCAAGTGCTAGATCGCGGTTTGGCGGGCTGGGTGATACGCCACCGCAAGCCGGGAAAAGTGGACGAGACGGCAACCGACGAGCGCTGGATCGAGCTGCGCAGCCAGCCCTACAAAGTGCGATCGGTGCTCTGCGTGCCGCTGATTAAAGGCAAGCGCGTGCTGGGACTGCTGACGCTGATGCACAGCCGCCCGAAGCACTTTAGCTCGGCAGCGGCGGATCTGTTCGTCGAGCTGCTCGTGCCGCAAATCTCCCTGGCACTGGATAACCTGCGACTGAGCGTGGAACTAAGCGAGGCCACCGCGCCGATCGAGGACGACGCGGACGCAATGGGCTTCCCCGTCTCGGCGCTGCCCGACCCAGAAAACCGCGAGCGGGAGCTGTCGGGGGTCTATATTCTGACGGCGAACGGCCAGTTCCTTTACGCCAACCCGCGATTGGCAGAAATTTTTGGCTATGAGTTCCACGACCTGGTGGCGCTCGACTCATTCTTTAAGCTGGTCGAACCCAAGAATATCGAGACCATCCACAGAAAAGTCTCGGCCTGCTTCCAAAACCAAGAGCCCTATTTCGCCACGGAGTTCACCGGCAGCACGCGCGTGGGCGACACGCTGGAAATCGCCATCGAGGGCAACCGCACGCGCTTTTACGGAAAATCGGCGATCGTCGGGACATTGCGTCCGGTATGACGCGATCGCCCCACGAAAAGCTCAGCCGGTCGGCAAGACGGCAGGCAAGACGGTAGGCAACACGTAAAACGCAACCCGTAAGATTAAAGTGGCGAAATTGGCAGGCACGAAGCTGCGGAAGATACGCAAACAAATCTGGCAGCGGCTTCCCTGGCGGGTGCGCTACCTCTGGGTTTGGTGGATGTACGAGCAGTCGCCGAAGCGCGATTTTAAGCTCGCAACGCTGTGGCAGGAGCGGGGCCAGCTCGACCGGGCGATCGCCACCTACCGCCAGCTCTTTGCTTTCCCCAAGCTCGGCGAGCGAGCGCGGCACGAACTCGAGGCGATCTACGACGCGCAGCAGGACTGGGAGACCGCGCTCGATATTCGGCTACTCGACCTGCGCGATCGCGTCTCGCAGCGGCCCGACGGCGAGAAATCTCCCGCCGAACTCGAGCGCGAGCGCGTCGTCGGCGCAGCGATCGAGGCGGCCCGCAGGCGCGTCCGGTCAACCGGCCCGAAACGATTTGCGAGCCCACAGTCCATCGATTGGCCTGCCGACCCGCTGGCGTTAGCTCTGTCGCTGCTGACGATCGGCGAGCGCGACGCGGCCTTTAATGCATTGCTGGTGGCGATCGCGCGAGAGCCCGACCGGGGCTGGGACAAGCGCGGCCATCCCTTTTTCCGCATCTGCCGCGATCGGCGCGACGACCCCGACTTTGCCTGGGGCGATCGGCTCTGCGATCGATTTGCTCGGCTGCTCGATCGCGAACCCGACTCCGACGTACGACAGCTCAACTACGCCGAAATCTCCTGGTGCGTGGGACGTTTCGGACGAGCGCAGCAGCTCTACGGCCAAGCCGCCCGCCAGCAGCTCGCCCAGCGCCGCCCGGAAATCCTGACCACCAGCGAGCCCATTATCGCCATCGAGCCCAGCTTTGCGATTGTCGGTGCGATGAAAAGCGGCTCGACTTCGCTCTACGCCTACCTCCAGCAGCACCCGCAGGTGCTGCCGCTGGCGCGTAAGGAGGTCGATTACTGGTCGTGGCGCTACCATCGCGGCGCTCGGTGGTTTCGATCGCACTTTCCCGAGGTTCCGGCCTCATGGAAGGCGATCGCCGGGGATGCTAGCCCCACCTACCTCCAGCACGCCCTCGCGCCGCAGCGGATGCTGGAAGCAGCTCCGAACTTCAAGGCGATCGCAGTGTTGCGAAATCCGGTCGATCGCACGATTTCCCACCATCACCACAACAACCGTCGCGCCTCGGATCTGCGTTCGCTAGAGGTGGCGATCGACCGGCAGATTGCAGCGGTCGCGGCGGGCGAGAACGATCCCCAGCGCCTCGATAATGCCGTGGCGTCAAGTCTGTATGCGCCCCACGTTACCCGCTGGCGGTCGCAGTTCGGGCGCGATCGTTTTTTGGTCATCCTCAGCGACGACCTATTCGCCGATCCGCACGGGGTGCTGCGCCGCGTTTTCGAGTTTCTGGGCATCGCCGATCGCGAGATTCCGGACGTTGCCCCGCGCCATGTCGCACAATACGATCGGGGCGACGCGCCAGTACGCGATCGGCTGCGCGAGTTTTTTCAGCCGTCGATTCGCGAGCTGGAGGCGCTGTGCGGCCTGGAGACGCCCTGGCTGTAGTTTTGCTGCTGGGTTGTTGCCGAGTTCATAAGGGGTTGGCGAGATGAGCGAGAGTCCCGATCGGCAACTGCGGCTATTTGAGGCAAAAGCGCAGCCGTACAAGACCCTGCGATCGCCGCTGTCGCTGGAGATGACGCGGGCGCAGTTTTTGGCGTGGCAGACGGATATTGCGGGTTTTCAGCGATCGCTGCGGGGCGAGGCAAAGCCGGTACAGGGATCGCTGTTTGAGCCGGGGGCGAGCTATAGCGTCGGGAAGCCCTCCGAGGTGCCGCAGGATAAGCCCGCGAATCCGAAGGCAATCGACCCGGAGGCGATCGACCCGTGGAATCTGGCGTTCCAGTCGATGAGCTTTTGGCGGACTCCGGCGACGACGCGGGGCTATCCATGTCTGTATTTCGTGGTCGATCGGTTTGTGCCGCTGTTGCTGTACGTAGGCGAGTCGAATAATTCGGAACGGCGCTGGCGGGGGGAGCACGACTGCAAGCGCTATCTCGATCGGTATTACGCGCTGAACTACAACCTGGGACTGGAGCATGGGGTGGCGATCGCGTTTTGGCTGCACGCGCCGAAGGGTCGCAAGGCGCGGCAGGATTTGGAGCAGGGGCTGATCCAGAAGTGGAAGCCGCCGTTTAATCGGGAGTGTTGGTCGCGGTGGGGTCAGCCGTTTGGCAAGGACTGAATCCGTACGCCCGGCCGATCGTCGAAATCGCCCAAAGTACCCGGATTCGCGACGCGACCGACAGAGTCTTGATACGAACTCGCAGCCGTCTTCGATTCAGACTGCGAGGCAGAGCAGTCTCTTGAAGGTCTCGATATGTCCCACCTCGCTCTCTCGATTTGTACGGATGATGGGATTCTCGATCGCCCGCTGCGTAGCGTTGAGAGCGGACAGGGGAGAGAGTGCGTGACGGAATTCGCGATTTGGTGGGAAGAGCGCGAGACCGACAGCTCGTTCGTCGGTTGGGCAGCGCTCGTTCTCGCTGCTGCTGCAAATGGCTACGTGGGCACTGGCGTTCTTGAAGCGATCGCCACTCTTCCTACCGAGCGCGAAGTGCCACCAGCCGCGCCACAGACTCCGAGCCTCGATCGCTTGCCGTCTCGTCTGACCCCTTCGAGCAATATGGCCAACCCCGAAATATTGGTGCGGCGTCCGTCGCTCGGTGGTTTACAAATCCTCAAAAAATCCTAATGCGAACCTGGGACATTGTGAAATCACTTAGGTAGATTCACACCTAAAACTCCCGGAGAACTCAATCATTTTACGTATGGGTTAAAAGATCACACTTGCGAACAAGCTTTTGCTTGATAAGCCATGAAATTAAGCAGTCGCGATATTAGCATTAGTGCCATACTTCTCGGCACTTCTGCTTTCTTAGCTCTTAACTTTTTCTCTGCAAAATATAATCCAGCCGAGCCCGGTATTGCTTCAGAAAATAGCAGCACTGAAACAATCGACAACTCCGAGCCGCAACCGTCACCTGACCCTGAAGGCAATACAGACGGTGACCCCGAGCCGCAACCGTCACCTGACCCTGAAGGCAATATTGAGGGAAATGGCTTTGGTGTCTCGGAACCGACTGGAGGCTTTTCGGGTACAGTTCCGGAATACTATCGCATGAGTACGGATGGTGCTCCAGGAACCGGTATAGCTCCGTCTCCTGGAGCCGGTGTCAGCATTCCGCCGACTGCCACAGGCGGCAAACAGGGGTCGGCATTGACCTTTACTTGCGAACGTCGCAGCCGTGACTTTTTGCCAGTGACGTTTGTGTACGATGGTGGCGAAAAGATTCCGCTAATTCGCTGGGAATTTGGGATTTCTGAAGGCGCAGATCACAACTCTTCCGTTAATGCTCGGACGATCGATCGAAACCTGCGCTGCGAGCAAGCTGCTGAAAGAATGCAGTATTGGAGTAATCGTTTAGGGCGTGTAGAAACCCATATTACGACGGGTCGAGTAGGCGGTAGTTCGGTGATTTGTGTCGCTGTAGAAGGCGGCTATCCGTGCAATCGAGACAGTGTGCTGTTTCGCTTGACCGATCCAAGCAGCGACAATCGCCTGCCGGATGACGGCGCGATCGCGCTCGACACACTCTTTGGTGCTTGGATGCATGAAGAGGCAATGCTCGTGCAAAGCGGCGATCGACCCTACGTATCGCTAGACGAACTCATCAACAGTGCCGCACAGGCAGAGCGAGGCGAGTAGCAACCATACTCGGCGCGCGTCGATAAAGTCGATAAATCTGCGGCCTCGACGCGCGCTGACAGACAGAGATTCGGGAGGCGTCATAATGTCGCGCTACGAAAGATGGGCGATCGCGGGCTTATCGGTACTGTTTTGCGTGCTGCCCGCCGCGATTCACTACGCAGGCGATCGCCCCAAAACACCACTCGATCGCGTACGCCAGGAGGCGGAAGCAATATCGGTACGCATTGACGGCTTGGACGAGTCCGCCACCGGTGTCATCGTCGGTCGCGCGAGTCGGGACTACTGGGTACTGACGGCGCGTCACGCGATCGATGGCAACCCCAATACTGACGCCCACCGCCGCGTCGTCGCTGCGGGGGGCCAGGAATATCGCTTCGATCGCGATACGGTTTGCTATCTAGATGAGACGACTGGAGAGCCGCTGGACTTAGCGCTATTCCGGTTTGAAAGCGATCGGGACTACGACGTTGCCGACATTGCCGCCCACGCGCCCGATCGCGACGGTGACGTGGTGTTTGCCTACGGCTGGCCGGAAAATGGAGACGTAGCTCGCCCGCGATCGCCCGTGCTGACCGTGGGTCAAGCGGTTCCCCGTGCCCGAGCGATCGGTCAAATGCGCTTCCAGCACGACGAGGGCTACACGCTGTTCTACAGCAACTTCACCGAGCGCGGCATGAGTGGTGGTGCTGTACTAGACACCGCCGGTCGGCTCGTAGGGATTCACGGACGCGCGGACGGCCATCAGCGCGCCGCCTCGCCGACCGAACTGGCCGCAGTCCACCTGGGGCTCAGCTCCGGTATTCCCAGCGAAACTTTGGTTGAAGCTGCACGAGGCAGTGACTGTGCGCCAACGCTGGCGTTGCGCTCAACCAACGCACCACCACCAGAACTATCGGCCTCAGAACGTCGGAAAATCGCCGCTCGCCTCGCATCTGTCGAAACACCCAACAGCGATCGCCCGCTCGACTGGTCGAATGCCGGAAACCGACTCTACCGCCAAGGCCAGCTTCAGCAAGCGCTGCCCTACTTCGAGCGTGCGATCGAGCTAGACCCGGAATTCGCCGCCGCTTGGTATCAGCGCGGCAACACGCTCTACGCCCTGGAGCGCAACGTCGAAGCCTTGCAGTCCTTCGATCGCGCCCTCGATCGCGACCCCGAATTCTATGAAGCCATGCGGGAAAAAGGTGCGCTGCTCGTAGAACTAGGCGAGCTGGAGGAAGCGCTGGAGACCTTCTATCGCTCGACCTCCCTGCGCTCTGGCGATCGCGTGCTGTGGTACATGCTCGGTAATTTGCTGGCGATCGAACTGCGCCGCCCCCTTGATGCCCTCAAAGCCTACGACCGCGCGATCGAACTCAACGACCGTTTTGCACCCGCATGGCTGGGGCGAGGGCGAGTGTTGATGGATTTGGGACGTTTGGACGAAGCCAAAATCGCACTCAACACTGGCCTGCGCCTCGACAACCGGCTCGCGGCAGGGTGGTCGTTACGCGCCGAGCTATGGGAAAAACTCGGTGACGATCGCCGCGCCGAGGTCGATCGCCAGCAAGCAGAGTCGCTCCGCCCATGACGATCGAGCACTTACGTCTCCGAGGTGACTACTCGCAAGTCACCGACAGCTCGTCTACCCAGATACGCGGGCAAACGCCGCCCATCGTCACTTCCGTCTCCGGCTCCACGTAGACGATCGAGTTCAGCAACTCGCGAATATCGCCCGCCACTGTCGCCGAATCCACGCTCACCTTCTCGCCCTTGTTCACCAGCCAACCGTCAAACGGCAGCGAGAACGAGCCTTGCAGCGCGTTAACCCCCGCGTGCAACGCGCTCACCTCGTCGATTAGCAGCACGTTGTCCGCCTCGTCCAGACTCAGCGCTTCCTCCGGCTGCGACGCAGCAAACACGTGATAAAAATCCGGGCTCACCGTCACCTTCGCGCCCATATTGGCGTGACCCGTCGGCGTCGTGCCCATGCGCTTGGCCGTACCGGCGCTGTGCAGGAAGCCCGTCAGCTTGCCCGCCTCGATTAGCGGCACGCGGCGTGTCGGCGTTCCTTCTCCATCGAAGAAGTCCGGCGCAATATTGTCCGCGTGCAGCGCGTCGTTAAACACCGACAACAGCGGTGACGCCACCTCGGTTCCCAGCGACTCGGCGGTGGAGAGGCTGCGGTTATCGAGGATGCTTTGGGCGTTGTACATATTCGAGAACGCATTCAGCAGGCTCAAGAACGCCTCGGGTGAGAACACCACGCGGTATTTGCCGGTGGGGATTTTCGCGTAATTCAGGTGTGAGAGGGTCTTCTCAGTCGCTTCCGCAAGACAACCCGCCAAGTCGAGGTTAGCAAGACCAGTGTTGACCTTAAAGGCTCCGGCGGCGCGGGGTTTTTTGCCCTCCTGTTCGGTTTTGCTGTAGAGGTAAATCGAGCAGGTGGAGCCCACGTCGCGTCGGCTGGCCCCGTCGCTGTTGATGTAGAAGCGATCGAAGTCGCGCTGCGCCAGACCGTTATAAGGCACGCTGGCGATCGCCTCGTGGGCGTCGAGCAGTTGCTTTTCAGCACCAATTAGCGTTTCGAGCAGTTCCGCTACCAGCGCTTGGGGCTGGCGACGATCTTCGCCCAAACCCGCGATCGGCTGGGTGGCTTCGGGGCTGAAGTCAGGCACGTTTTCCGTCGCGCCGAATTCGCTCGCTTCATGGGCGGTTTTCAGCGCCAGCTTCAGGCCAGCAGCGTCAGTGTCGGTGGTGGAGGTGATGCCCACCTGTCCGGCGGTGTTCCACACGCGGACGGTGACGCTAGAGCGGTTCGAGGCTTTCACCTGTTTTTGCTCGCCGCGATCGACCTGGACGCTGGTTTCGTCAACGCTGGAGCCGTAGATGTCGTACTTGTTGATGCCGAGTTCGGTGGCGATGTCGCGCACCTGCTGGGTCAGGGTGGTGATTTCTGCGGGCATGGTGGATGAAAGTGTCTGTATCGAGTGTTCTGTGTGTAATTAAGAGCGATCGGTATCGGAAAGGCGGCGCACGGTCTCGATCGGCAGACCTGTCAGGCGGCTCACGGCGTCTGAGTCGAGTTCCGCCAGCATCCGTCGCGCCGTTTCGAGAATTCCGGCCTCGCGGCCCTGTTCGAGCCCCTGTTCGAGCCCCTGTTCGAGCCCCTGTTCGAGCCCTTGTTCGAGCCCCTGTTCGAGCCCTTGTTCGAGCCCCTGTTCGAGCCCCTGTTCGCGGCCTTGGCGGATTCCCTGCTCTCGACCCTGCTCTCGACCCTGCTCTCGACCCTGTGCAAGCCCCTGTCGGATTCCTTGCTCGATCCCGGCTTTGATGGCGTAATTCAGACGTCCCTGCTCGTCGAGGAGCTTGAGGCGCTGCTTTTCGGCCAGCTCGTACTCTTCCCGCGATAGCTGGCTTTCGCTGGCGATCGCAAAGGCTTCGCTGAGATCGCGACTTCCCAATGCCGGGGGAATCGCGTCTAGATTGCCTGCCTGCTGGATGAAATAGAGCCAGCGGTTGCTGTCGCGATCGGATTGGTCTGGCTGTTCGGCCAGCTTGGGCAGCTCGGCGAAAATCAGCTCCATATGGTCGCTGCAACAGTGGTCGGTGCCGCGCTCGAGGAGCTGGTAGCGGCTGACAGGATAACCAAAGTCGGGAAAGAGGACGAAGTCGGTAATCGTTAGAGAGATCACCGGCTTGAGCGAGAGATAGGGTTGGCCGCGCTGAAGCTGGTTCACGTAGGCTTTGGCGGTGTTATACACCACCCGCTCGGCGAACGCTTCGACGGGCATGATCTGCATCTCGATGAGAACAGTCGCGCCGTTATCGAGCACGGCTTTCACATCGAGGATGCTTTGCTTCAGGTCGTAGGTCTCGGGATTTTGGTAGGGGTCGGTAATCTCCAGCTCGGCGATACGCGGTTCGTCGTTATAGACGATCGCGTTCAGAAAGTTCCGCAGGATCGATTGACTTCGGGTCGAGCCGAAGATGCGCTTGAAGCCGAAGTCAGTGCGAGGATCGATGAAGCCCATAACGATAGCGGGGTAAGAGCCTGAGCGAGACGATTAACGACCGCCGACGGTAATGTTATCGACCTTGATGTGCGGCTGGCCGACGGTGACGTAAACGCTACCGCTGACCGAACCGCAGAAGCCGGGCGCGAGGCTGAGGTCGTTCGACGACATCGAAATTTTCTGCATCACGTCCACCGCTTCGCCGATTAGCGTTGCGCCTTTCAGCGGCTTGGTGACCTTGCCGTTTTCAATCAGGTAGGCTTCGTCCACGCCGAAGTTGAATTCGCCGGTGGGGCCGACGCTGCCGCCGCCCATTTTCTTGCAGTAGATGCCCTTGTCGATCGACTCGAACAGTTGCTCGTTGCTGAACTCGCCGGGAGCGATGTAGGTGTTCCGCATCCGTGAGGCGGCTGCGAAGGTATAACCCTGACGGCGGCCGCTGCCGGTGCGGGGTTCGCCGGTGCGCATCTCGCCCGCGCGATCGGAGATGAAGTTCTTGAGGATGCCGTTTTCGATCAGCAGCGTGCGCTGAGCGGGCATACCTTCGTCGTCCATATCGATCGTGCCGAACTCGCGATCGGTCATGCCCTCATCCCAGGCGGTGAGGTTTTCGTGGGCGATTTTCTCGCCTTTCTTGTTGAGGAACGGCGTCGTTTCGCGCTCGATTTGCGTCGTTTCTAGCAGGTGGCCGCAGGCTTCGTGGAAGATTACACCACCGAAGGAGTTCGCCATGACGATCGGATAGGTTCCCGACTCGACGAAGTCCGCGTAGAGCATTTTGCCAGCGGACTCGGCCACGTTCGCGGCGGTGTTTTCGTAGCTCCAGTCGCGCAGGAAACCGGGATTGCTGCTGTCGCCAATGCGCTGAGAAATCGAAGAGCGGTTGTCGCCATCGGCGCAGAGGAGGCTGTAGCCCACCGACTGGGTCAAGCGGATATCGCGGGCGAAGGTGCCATCGCTGGCGGCAACGAGGACTTCCTGCCAGTCGCGGAAATAGGCTGCGCGGCGGGACTGCACGTGGTTGGCCTGGCGCTTGAGGCTATCGTTTGCGCCCAGCAGCACGTCGCTCATCTCACGCATGGAGCTGGTGTTGCCGAGCCAGATGTTCTTATTGCCGCTGTTGCCGTAGTCGCGCAGGGGTTCGAGGTTGACCTCGGGGACGAAGGATGTGGCGCTCGGCAGGTTCATGCCCAGCGTGGCCAGGGCTTTATCGAGGGCGGATTTCAGGCCGTTAAACGTTAGGTCGTTGGTGCTGACATAACAGTCGATGGTGCCGCGAAAGACGCGGACGCCTGCGCCGGTGGAGAGGGCGGGCGACAAGCTGGAGATAATGTCGTCTTCGGCGAGGGCGCTGATGTAGTTTTTGCGCTCGAGGAAAAATTCGATAAAGGTGGCCCCGGCGGCGCGACCGAGGCCGAGCAGCGTGGAGAGGGGCTCGCGCCAGGTATCGTCAAAGCGATCGCTGGTGGAGCGGTAATCGCGGGTGTCAATGTCTCGGGTCAGCAGTGCAATCATGCGGCGGTGTCCTCGCGATCGTGCAGGCAGTTCTGTTCGTTTGCTATTTAACGTATTTTAACAATCTCGCGAGATCGCGGGCGATCGGCTCTCCTCACTCTCCGTTAGGCCAGTTCTCGGCGGCACGCGGGGCCGCTATTACTTCGCGCGGAAGATAGGGCTGAAAGGGCGCGGGATCGAGACCTGAGTCGGTCGTGGCGCGATCGCTGCGATTCGCAATCCTTGAATTAAGATGACAGCTAGCTAGGGATGGGGGCGATCGAACCCTCCGGCAGAAATAGTCGGGACTCTGCGCAACCGCACGAATTTGAGTCTAGAAGTTGCGTCGGCGCATCTCGCTCTCGTCAGCGCAAGACCCTGCAATCACCTTCCTCTTTGCTTTGAAGCGTTCGCGACTTGGTCCTCCCGCTCGTATCCAACGAGCGCTTCCCATGCTAGACATTTGCATCGCAATTCGCACCTACAACGGAGAGAAGCATCTCGCAGAAATTCTAGACGCGCTGCAGGCTCAGTCTGACGTTGAAGATCTGTCCTGGGAAGTGCTGGTCGTGGACAATTGCAGTACGGACAGCACGGCGGATATCGTGCGGCGCTACCAGGCGAGCTGGCAGAGCGATAGCGAGCTGCGCTACTACTTCGAGCCGACCCCGGGGGCAGATATCGCACGTCGCAGCGCTGTCGAGCAAGCTCGCGCGCCCTGGATTGGTTTTTTAGACGACGACAACACGCCTGCACTGGGCTGGGTTCGCGCTGCCGTTGACTTTGCTAAGGCACATCCCAAAGCGGGCGCTTTCGGCAGTCAAATTCACGGCAAGTTTGAAGCCGAGCCGCCTCGAAATTTCAAGCGCATCGCCGGTTTTTTACCGGTGATCGAGCGATCGCATTCAATTTGCTTTACGGAGGGTTTGTACGATCGCAAAAACGTAATGCCGCCAGGTGCGGGCCTGGTGATTTTGCGACAAGCCTGGATGGATTGCGTGCCGCCCAAGCTGATCTTGAAAGGACCGGTTAGGGGGTCGCTGACCCTCAAAGGCGAAGATATCGAGATTCTGACCTATATCAAGCAGCAGGGCTGGGAGATTTGGTACAACGCCAACATGCACATTTACCACCACATTCCACCAGAGCGCTTCGATCGCGACTATCTAATTCGCTTTTTCCAAGGGGTCGGCCTGAGCCGCTACTACACGCGCACCCTCGGGCGACCGAAGTGGCATAAACCCGCGATCGTCAGCGCTTATCTGCTCAACGACCTGCGAAAAGCGGCGATGTTTTGGATGACAAACCGCGATCGCATCGCTGGTGATGCCGTAATCGCCGGTGAATTCGAGCTGTACCGCAGCAGCATTATGAGCCCGATCGACCACATCCGACGCAAATACTTGTCGGTAGACATGCAAAGGTAATGGTCAGACAGCAAGCAAGAGAGCGATTGTAGTGACGCAGGAAGTAGCGCAGCGCCCCGAGATGGTTTACGAGCTTCTTCGAGAACGACAGCGCCTTGCGGACGAGACGTGACATTCGCTGCCGCAAGGTGTTGTTCAAGCGCTCAAGGTGACGGGTCTGGCCACTTTCTTTGCCTACAGCTCGATGTCGGTTCTTTGGCAGGACGCAGCCATACGCCTCTCAGTCGTCGGTGTAGCAGACCGCGCACTGTCGATACACTCCTGGCAATGAATCCCACAGCTGCTTCGCTGTGGTTTGGCTACGGTCTCCGAGGGCAAACCCCACCATCTCTCGGGTCTCACGGTCAATGGCCAGCCAGACCCACTGTTTGTTCTCTTTTCTGCCTGCACAACGACCACAACTCGTCCATCTCTACGGTCAACTTCCCTTTTTTTGACGAGACTGCCAAATCTGCGGGTTCACTCTCCAGCTTACGATTGACGTAATCCTGCAGCCAGCGCACCGAGACTTGTGCGGCACGGGCAATCCCGGCTAGGGCGATGCGTTCGAGTAGCAAGCGGTCTACCAGTTCGCGAGTCTCACGCGAGATGGGTCGATGACTGGGATTCTCCACAAACTGTCGCCCGCAGTCATGACAGCGGTAGCGCTGTTTGCCAGTGTGGATGCGACCGTACTTGATGATTTGGCTCGATTGGCAGTTCGGGCAATTCATGGGGAGGTTGATGATTGCGTCTCTCCATCCTTACCCTCTCTGCCATTACCTTTGCATCTTTACCACTCTGTGAACTTATGTCAGATCTACAGATCCTAATTTATCGAGATCGGCTACTTCCGTATTCGGAAACATTTATCCCCGCCCAGGCCCAAAACTATCGGACTTATAAAAGCATCTACGTCGGCTCGTCTCTGCTGCCGGAGATGTCTTTAGATTTCCGCCGCGATCGCTGTGTGACGCTCGATCGAACGGTTTCGCTGGCGGCCATTTGGAAGGCGATCTTCAAGCTGACAGGCTACCCCCACCCAGCCTGGATCGGCCAGCTCCGAGGCTGCCATCCCGGTCTTATTCACGCCCACTTCGGGCTCGATGGTGTTTTGGCGATGCCGTTAGCGCGACGCTTGAAGATTCCGCTGGTGGTTACGTTCCATGGCTATGCGGCGACGCTGGAGCCCGATGCTGACTTTAAAGAGCGCGACCCGTTCCCTTGGCGGCACTATTTTCGCAATCGCGGCAAGTTTTTTCGTCACTTTTATCTGCGGCGGCGATCGCAGCTCTTCGAGACGAGCCCGTATATGGTGGCCGTGTCGGAGCACATCCGCCAAAAAGTTATCGCCCAAGGCTGTCCGCCGGAGAAAATCCACGTTCACTACATCGGCGTAAACGTGCAGAAGTTCCAGTCGCAAGGGGCGACGGCGCGTGAAGAAACGGTGCTGTTCGTCGGGCGGCTGGTGGAGAAGAAGGGCTGCGAGTATCTGATCGAGGCGGTGGCGGATTTGCAGCAGACATTCCCGAAGATGAAACTCGTCGTCGTTGGCGACGGGCCGCTGCGATCGCGGCTGAAGGGTTTGGCAGCGCAGAAGCTGGCGCGCTACGAATTTGTCGGGAAACAGCCGCAGGAGGTCGTCCGCGAATGGATGGGGCGCGCGAAGGTGCTGGCCGTGCCGAGCGTGACGACGGCCCAGGGCGAAACCGAGGGCCTGCCGATCGTGCTGCTGGAAGGCATGGCGATGGGGTTGCCGGTGGTGGTGTCGCGCCACGCGGGGATGCCGGAGGCGGTGGTGCACGATCGCAACGGTCTGCTCGTGGAGGAGCGCGACGTGCGAGGTCTGAGCGAGTCGATCGCGCGGGTGTTGAGCGATAGCAATGTTTGGGAGCAGTTTTCGCGGGCAGGGCGATCGCAGGTGGAAGCAAAGTTCGATCTGCGGGCGAATACGGCGATGCTGGAGCGGGCTTACGGGGAGATCGTGGCGCAAGCGTAGCGGCGTTTCTCCTGCGGCGCTGCGTTCGCCCTACGGCGCTGTAGGGGTCTGCCCTGTGGTCTGTCCTGCGGCCAAAACAGTCGCGTTTTGCCACGGGCTAAGGTACATATACTGTGAACGCCGCGATCGCGCGAACGCTCCGGCCATCGCCCCGTCGCCAATATTCCCTTCGTCAGCGCGCCATGCCCTCCCTCGAAGACCGCCTCAGCTCCGTCCGACTCGTGCGCCACCTGTGGGCGGTCGGAAATCAGGTGGAGAATGCTGCGGTGGGGACGACGATCGCCGGTCGCTACGAGGTGGTCGCGCCTCGCGTTTGGGTCGATCGCCAGGGCGATCGCGTGCCGGACGCCCCGCAGGCCATCCCCGACGAAGCGCTGGCCTACATGAAGCAAATCCGCCAGCCGCTCCACATTCCGCAGGTGTACGGCTTCTGCGACGGGCGCGCCAACGGGGCGGGCGAAGTGATGCTGCTGGAAAACGCCCCGATCGACGAGACCGGCACGCTCTACCCGATTATCGAGGCGGCGTGGCCCGAGGCGAGCCCGGTGCGCCGCGTTTATTGGCTCGCGCAGCTCCTGAACATTTGGCAGCAGCTAGAACCGCAGAAGCTGGCGGCGAGCCTAGTGGACGTTAGTAACATTCGCGTGCAGGGCTGGCGCGTTTGGCTGCTGGAGTTGAAGCCGACGATCGGTAAGCCCAACCTGACCGACCTGGCCTATCACTGGCGGCGCTGGCTCGACCTCGGCGATGGCGACCCGACGATCGCGCCGCTGAGCGAGCTGTGTCAGGACTTGCGATCGGGCGCGGTAGAAGCCCGCGAGGCCGACGAACGGCTCGATCGCATTTTGCTCGAAGCCGTCGCCAGCCAGCCGCTACAGCTTGCCAGTTTTGGCGTGTCCGACTCGGGGCCGAGCCGCCTGCAAAACGAGGACTGCTGCTACCCGCTGGCGGAGGAGAACGCTGGGGGCGAGCGGCGCGGCGTCGAGGCGGCGAATCTGGCGATTCTCTGCGATGGGGTTGGCGGTCACGACGGCGGCGAGGTGGCCAGCCAGTTGGCGGTGCGGACGCTCAAGCTTCAGGTGGAGACGTTTGGCAATATCGCCAAGATGAAAAAGTTCGTCGCGCCCGAGGCCGTGCGGCAGCAACTCGCGACGATGCTGCGGGTGACGAACAATACGATCGCCAGCGAGAACGACGCCCAAAATCGCTACGATCGCGAGCGGATGGGCACGACGGCGGTAGTGGCATGGCAGCTCGCCCAGTGCCCGGCGGGGGTTGCGCCGGTGGCGATCGATGGCGATGTAGACAGCGACGACGACACGCGCCCGAACGCCCACGAGCTATTTGTCGCTAACGTTGGCGACAGCCGCGCCTACTGGATTTCTGCTGAATACTGCCAACAGCTAACCGTCGATGACGATCTGGCGACCCAGGAGGTGGCAGCGGGGCGCTGTTTGTACCGCGAGGCGTTGCAGTACGAAGAGGCGGCGGCGCTGACCCAGGCGATCGGCACGCGGGACGGCACGACGATCGAGCCGGACGTGCGCCGCTTTATCCTCGAGGAGGACGGGGTGTTGCTGCTCTGCTCCGACGGCGTCAGCGATAACAACTGGGTGGAAAAATCCTGGCGGGCGTTCGTGCCGCCGCTGCTGGCCGGGGAAACAACCCTGGAAGCCTCCGCCCGCGATTGGCTGGAGGTGACTAGCGAGTACAACGGCCACGACAACGCCACGATCGCCCTAATCGAATGCCGGGTGTCCGAGACTCTGCCGCCGCCGCTAGAAATCTTCGAGCCGACGATCGGCGATCGCAGCTTCGCGCCTCAGATCGATCGATCGCCCGAACGATCGCCCGAACACCCACCCGAACGCCCGCCGCTGCAGCTCGAACGCGCGATCGAGAACAACCCGTTCGAGACCCTAACCGACTCGTCGCGAGCGCTGCTCTCGGCCCCGGCGGATGGGGAAACGAGCGAGCCGACCCGCCGCCGCCGCCGCCCGAAACCGACCCGAACGCAGCAAGTTGCGGCGGTGGTTTCGCTGTTGGTGTTGGCCGTGGTGGCGCTGTGGGCTGGGCTGCGATCGAACCGCGCCCCGGAGCCGCCGGTTCCGGAAGAGTCGCCTGCCGAATCGCCCGAACGAACAGAGCCGCCCGAATCAACAGAAGAATCGCCCGACGCGGAGGCAGAAGAATCGCCCGACGAGCCCGCCGAAGCATCTGGCGACGATTCGACACCGGGCGCGGCCGACGAATCGACGGAAGTGCCGATCGAGACGACGCCGTAGGCAGCCCGGCTTCAGAAATCAGGGCGGCGATAAATCCGTGGGATGATGACACCAGCCCGCCGCCATTGGCCCGTCGGCGGCTGCTTCGCGTACCAGATTGAATGTAGGCCCAGAAACTATGTCCATCGAGGTCGGCCAGCGCGTCTGCGTGAAATCATCCGTCGTGGTGTACGTCCATCCGCTCCATCAAAACCAGCCGTTCGATACGGTCGGCAGCGAGGGCGAGGTCGTCGAGTTACTCGACAACTGGCAAGGTCGCCACATCAGCCCTACCTTGCCGATCGTCGTCCAGTTCCAGCTCGACGAGAGGAAACAATTCCGCGCCCACTTTAAGGACTTCGAGCTGGAGGCGATCGACGGCTAGCGACGTGCTCGTCGAACAGCCCGATCGCGGAGACAGTATGCGATTCCCCGTGTCAGCCCGACTGTTCCAAATCCAGCACCGATCGCTGGCGTTGCTTGGCTGCGCGCTCGTTGCCGCTGCGGTCGTTGCGGGCTGCACGTCCGTCGATCGCTGGCTGGTGGCAATGCCAACCGACGCCGAGCTGGCGAGCCTGCGCGACTCGGATGCCGCGATCGAGCCGCCTGCTGCACCAACCCCGGAGCCTGCTGAATTGCCTGCTGAATTGCCTGCTGAATCCAACCCCGAAGTGCCGCGCTTTTTCCCATCGGACATTATGGCCAAGCTCGAACTGACCACGAGCCGAGGCGATCCAGCGGACGTCTACTATCCGCGCGTTAAGGAGCCCGCGCCGGAGCTGCGTTTCCCGATCGCGCTCTTGCTCCAGGGCCTGAATGTCGATAAAGCCCACTACAGCCGCTACGCCCAGCGCGTTGCCCGCTACGGCTTTGTGGTTGTCGTGCCGAACCACCGCACCAGCATTCGCGGTAGCGACGAGCTGTTCGCCCAGGTCGGCCAGGTCACCGATACTCTGCTAACCGCTCGCGCGATCGACCGCGATCCGGGCTCGCCGCTGTTCGATCGCATCGATAGCAGCCAGCTCGTGCTGCTCGGCCACTCCCACGGCGGCATGATGGGCCTCGATGCGATTCGCGGGGCGTGTGACGTACCCTTTTGCGTTGGCGAATACAGCTTGCCGGACGAGCTTAAGGCGGCGGTGTTTTTCGGGACGGCGCTCTGGGAAGACGGCGAATACCTGCGAATCGACAACACCTCGATTCCGGTGGCGCTGATCGCGGGCGATCGCGACAGCCTGATCGGCATCGAAGAGACCCGCCAGACCTATGCCCAGATCGTCACACCGCCCCGCGCCTTAATCGAGCTGCGCGGCGTCAACCACTACGGCATCACCGATACAGACAATCCGTCCGGTTCGCCGCTAGAGCAGAGCGAATCGACGATCGCGCAGTCCGACAGCATCACGGCGATCGCCGACTGGAGCGGACGCTTTTTGCGCGGCCATCTCCGCGCCGATCGCGCGGCCCTGCGATCGGTGTATCGCTTCGAGCCGGAGCGCCACGGAGTGGGCGACGTGCCGACGGCGATCGAGAGCCAGCTTCGTTAAACGGGCCATGCGCCAGATCGCCGGAAGAACGTCAGTTTCGATCGCGCCTCCCCCAACACGAACCGCGCCGAGAAGGCTCATTTTCATCGATCCGGACGGCTTTCTCCGCTCGATTGTGAAGTTTCCGCAAACAAGGGTGAGGGGTGTCACCCTGTATGGCATATTTACATTCAGTAGATGCACCCTGATGGCAACGCTTGAGCCGGTTTCGGTTCGGGCGTTTTTTTTTGCCTGCTGGAGCCTCGCCTGTTCGCCTCCTAAAATCGGCAGGAGATAGTACGCAGGGGAAATTTCGAGATGGAACGTTTCCGAACCGCCGCGCCGGGGCTTGGGATACTGGCGCTGGCGATCGTTGCCTGCCAGCCCGCGCCGGAGCCGCCCGGAGCCTCGGGGGCGTCCGCCACATCCGGCGGCAGCGGCGAGCTAAACTTCGAGCCCGATGCGCCTGCGCCGGTGGCTGATGCGCCAGATGCACCGAACGCCGACGAGCCGCAACTCCTCACACCGCTGCCGCCCGACAATCCCGACCCGGAAGTCCAGGCGATCGTCGATCGCGTTCTGGCTGGATTGGTGGCGCACGGCTTCGACCCAAACCAGCAGACCGTCTGGGTGCAAACCGACGACCGGCTGTTGGCCCAGTGGCGGGGCACGACACCGCTGCCCGCCGCTTCGGTCACCAAAATCGCCACGGCGCTGGCGGCACTGCGCGCGTTCGAGCCGGAGCATCGCTTTGTCACGGAGCTTGCGGCCACCGGCCCGATCGCCAACGGCGTCCTCGACGGCGACCTCGTCGTTATCGGCGGACGCGACCCGATGTTTGTCTGGGAAGACGCGATCGCGGTGGGCAACGAACTGAACGCGATCGGCATCCGCGAAGTGCGTGGCGAGCTGGTCGTTGTCGGTGACTTCTTTATGAACTTCGAGCAAGACGTGGCCGACTCGGCGGAGCTACTGGCGATCGGGCTCGATGCGCGCCGCTGGACGAACGAAACGCGGGCGCAGCACGCGACGCTACCCGCCGGGACGCCGCAGCCGCAGGTGGCGATCGGTGGCGCGGTGCGATCGGGCGGTGCGGCTCTAGGAGCTCCAAGCAACGCGCAGCCGCTCCTCTCCAACGCTTCGCGCCCGCTGGCCGAACTGCTCGACCAGATGAACCGCTACAGCAACAACGCGATCGCGCAGATTATTGCCGACAGTGCGGGCGGCGCGGCGGCCCTAGAGCGTGAAGTCTTGGCCGCGACCGGCGTTGACCCCAGCGAGGTGCAGCTCATCAACGGCTCCGGCCTGGGACGCGAAAACCAGCTCTCGCCCCGTGCGGCGGCGATGATGTACCGCGCCATTAACCGCCAGCTCGCGCCCCACGGCCTGACCGTCGCCGACGTGGTGGCTGTCGCGGGTGTCGATCCGGGGATCTTGCAGGATCGCCCGCTGCCCGATCGCGCCGTGCTCAAATCCGGCAGCCTCAACGCCGTTAGCACCATGTCCGGCGGCATCCCGACAGCCAGCGGCGTTATCTGGCTGGGGATGATGAACGGCGGCAACGACTTCGAGGCGATGCGCGCCGCCCAGGAGACACTGATCGCCGAGCTGGAAGCCTGGGGCGGCCAAATTAATGAGACGCTGCCCGCCCTCGCGCCGACGCCCGATCGCGATCTCGCGCCCGTGTTGCGCCGCCTTCCTTAACCTATCGATGACAGACGATCTCAGTACAATCGCGTAGAATCCAAGAATTCTTCCAGATTTGTGCGCCGAGGGTTTCCAGTCTCGACCGCAACCTTCTTGCTATGCGTCACGTGGCTTTGAAACTCGGCCATATATTTTCGAGCGGCGCGATCGCGCTGCTGGCCTCGCCCGCTGCCGCCCAGCTCGTCCCCGATGCCACTCTCCCGAACGTTTCGCGCGTCACCGTTGACGGCAGTAGGATCGAGATTACGGGCGGAACCACCGCCGGGGCAAACCTGTTCCATAGCTTTGGCCAGTTCGATCTTTCCGGCACCGCGACGGCGCAGTTTAACAATGCCCTGACGATCGATAACGTCATTGCCCGCGTCACCGGTGACTCTGGCGCGACGATCGACGGCACGATTGCAGCGTTGGGGTCGGCCAATCTCTATCTGCTCAGTCCCGGCGGCCTGACCTTCGGGGAAAACGCGCGGCTGGCGATCGGCGGTTCGTTTACAGGCAGTACGGCAGCGGGGCTGCTGTTTGAGGGCGGCGAGGTCTTCTCGGCGATCGCCACCGAAGCGCCGGTGTTGAGCGTGAACGTGCCGATCGGCTTGCAGTTGGGTGGGGTTATCGACGCGCCGATTTCTCTCAGCGGCAGTCAGCTCGTCGCGCCGGGGACGCTAACCCTGGGTGGCGGCGAGATTTTGCTCGATGATGCCGCGATCGCCCAGGGCAGCGGCGTCGAGATTGTCGGTACAAGTTTGGATGCGATCGGCGGCAGTCGCATTCAGTCGATCGTCTCCGATGCTTCTAATAACAACGCGGGCGGCGGCATCCGCCTCGTGCTAAGCGATCGGGTCAATATCTCCGGCTTTACGCCCGAAGGTCAGTACGGCGGCGTCTTTTCGCAGACCACCGGCAGCAGTGCGGGTCGCGGTATCGCCGTTATTTCACCCACGGTCACCCTCAGCGAACGCGGCTTTATCGCCGCCCAAACCACCGGCAGCGGTGCGGGCGGCGCGATCGCGATCGACGCGGCCACTATCGCCCTAACCAGCGGTGGCCAAATCCTCACTGAAACTACCGGCACGGGAAGCGCTGGAGCGATCGCGCTGCGCGCCACTGCCGACGTAACGATCGACGGGCGCAGCGATCGTTTTCGCGCCTCGCCCTTCGCCGATTTGCCCTCTGCCTACGACACCACCGGTCTAGAGTTCACCACGGGAACTGACCCCAATATCGAAGCCTCTGAAACGATCCCCAACCTCAGCCTTGCCCGCACGGCTACGACGATCCAAAGCGGCAGTCCCGACGGCGCGATCGTCGATACCGTCCTGGCCACCGCCGCCGACGCCGTTTTCGACTACTACATCTTCGCCATCAGCGCACCCAACAGCCGCGCGATCGTCGATATCGACTTCGGCGCAAACGGCCTGTTCGACGACGGCAGCCCCGGCAGTATGGGCACCGAAATCTTTCTGCTGGACTACGACACCGCCGAACTTATCGAGACCTCGGCGGGCGCGTTCGACCCCGACCTCGGTGGCGAGGGCAGCACCAGCAACTTCGACGCCTATATCGATACCACCCTGCCCGATGCCGGAACCTACGTCCTAGCCGTGGGCGAGTTCGATAGCGGCGTCTCCAACTCGACCACTTTCGAGCCCGTTATCGGCGAACCGACGCGCCTGGGCGGAACCTACGTGGCGCAGCTCTCAATCGAAGCGCCGGGTACGCCAAATCTAGAGCCGAGCGAGGCGATCGCGCCGGGAATCTTTAACCCGAACTTTGGCGATAGCAGCGCCATCTTTTCCCTCAGTCGCGATGCCGGGCGCGGGGGCGATATTGCGATCGATTCCACCAATATCACCGTCGCCAACGGTGGCGAACTCTCGGCAGTGGCCTTCGCTGGGGGCGACAGCGGTAACGTGGCGCTAACCGCCACCGACCTGCTTCGCATCGACGACGGCAACGCCCTGGTCTCGACGCAGACGCGCGGCGCGGGGCGGGCGGGCGATATCTCGCTGACGGCGGCGCAGCTCGATATCCTCGGTGCGGCGCGCGTGGATTCCAGCACGTTCGGCACGGGTGACAGCGGCGAAATTACTGTCACGGCGAGCGGGGCACTGACGATCGACTCGCGCGGCGGCGAGCGCACGGCCACGGGAATTTTTAATGAGGTGAAGGAGCAGGCGATCGCCAACGGTGGCGACATCATTATTCGCGCCGAAGCGATCGTCGTGCGATCGGCGAAGCTCTCCGGCACGATGCGTGGCATCGGCGACTCAGGCGATTTAATTTTGGAGGCGAGCACGAGCCTGAGCCTGGAAGACGGCAGCGATCTGGACGTGGAGGTGAACAGTCAGGCGGTGGGTAACGGCGGCAATATCGTCCTGCGCGCGCCAACGATCCGCATCGCCGACGGGACGGAAATCGAAGCGGAAATCGACGGCGAAGGTGTCGTCGGCACAGTCAATATTGTCGCGAGCGATCGCGTCGAGATCGCGGGCGGCCAGATCCAGGTAGAGATCGACGAGCGCGGGCGCGGCACCAGCGGCTCGCTATTTATCTCCGCGCCGGTGGTCTCGCTAACCGACGAAGCTCTGCTCGAAGCCAAGCTCGACGACGATGCGGTGGGGACGGGCGGCACGATCGCGATCGTCGCGGACTTTGTGGAAATCCTCAACAGCGACCTAGCTCTCGATGCCGACAGCGGCGCGATCGGCGACAGCGGCGATTTGCGAATCGAAGCGATCGCGATCGTTCTGGGCGAAGGCGCGACAATCTCCACCAGCACCAACGGTACGGGCAACGCGGGCGTTACGGAACTCATCGCCAGCGAGTCGATCGCCATCGACAACAGCCGCATCTCCGGCGCAGTAGAGGCGGACGCGATCGGCGACGGCGGACAGATCCGCATCGTTGCGCCCAGACTCAGCCTAACGGGCGGCGCGATCGTCGGAACCCAAACCGAAGGCGACGGACGCGGTGGCACCATTGCTCTCGAAGTTGGCGACCTGAGCGTCACTGGCGGCTCGCAGATTTCTGCTTCGACCTTTGGCGATCGCGCCGGGGGCGACATCACGATCGTGGCGACTGGAAACGTCTCGCTGTCCGGCGTCTCTGAAGTGGAAGATCCGACGGCCAGCGCGATCGCCGCCGATGCTCTTGGCACGGGCGATGCAGGTTCCGTCTCGCTGAGCGCCCAGCGCCTGGAAGTCAGCAACGGCGGCGCGCTGCGGGTCGATAGCGACCTCGCAGGACTGGGCGGCAACCTGGCGATCGACGCACCCGACGTCCGCCTCAGCGCCGCAAGCCTGACCGCTAACGCCGCTGAAGGCGATCGCGCCAATATCTCGATCGCGAGCCAAGATTTGCGCCTGGCCGACGCGACGACGATCGCCACCAACGCCACGGGAAATGCCACCGGCGGCAATATCACCATCGACACCGGCACCCTCGTCGCTTTGCAAAACAGCGATATCACCGCCAACGCCACCGACAGCTTTGGCGGACAGATCGCGATCGACGCCGTTGGCGTCTTCGGTACAGCCTTCCGTCCGGCGCTGACACCCGAAAGCGATATCACCGCCACCTCAGCGCTGGGCGCGACCTTTAGCGGCACAGTGACGATCGCGACGCCGGACGTGGACGCCACGGCAGGACTGGTGGACTTACCCGCTGAGTTCGTCGATTCGAGCGCGATCGTGGCCCAAAGCTGCGCGGTAGGCGGCGGCTCGTTTGCCGTTACGGGTCGAGCGGGCCTACCGGAAACACCCGATGGCGGCCTCGCTTTCATCGTGCCCAGCTACGAAGTACAGCAACTGCCAAGTCGAGCGATGTCGCAGCCCGGAGCGCCAGTAGTAGCGGTGGAAACGCGAGCGCGAGAGGCATCGGGATGGGCGAGATTAGCGTCGGGAGCGGTGGTTTTGGCCAGCGATCGGGCGCATACCTCCCAAACGCCGCGCTCCTGCGATCGGACTCAATCGGGCTACAGCGACGGCGCGCGCGCACCCACGCCACCAAATGGCGCTTGAGGCGCAGCCGCCACCGGCGCTTTCGTCGGCAACTCGGCGCGATACAGGCGGTTGGTAATCAGCTCGCCTGGTGAAATCCAACCGCGCAGCAGATAGTAAACAGAATGAAAGAATTCATCGATAACCACCGTTGAAAACTCCAGACCTTCAACGCTCGGGATCAGCTCGTGAACCTGAGGAAGCAAGAAATCGACGCCCGTGACGGGCTGCACGGTGCGGTAAGCCGCCGGACTGGGAGTAACGGTCATGTCGAACTCCTGAAACGTCTCCAGCGCGCGCTCTGCCGATAGTGCAGTGGAGACTAATATAATGTCCTTCTCAATACCGAATCTGTCCATCAATGCGGCGACGTTGCGGGCGCTACTGTGAATACCGCGACCCTTTTTATCAACAATGATGTCGCCTGTCGAAACACCGAGATCTATCAAAGCACGGTTGATGGCTTGCCCTTCGTTGGGGGCAATATCCGAGACGGTGTAGTCATAGCGAGGCCCGGCGCTGACAATAATGCGAGGCGCTGCGCCTCCGAAGTAGAGATCGCGAGTGTGGAGAACGAGATCGCTACCCTCTGCGAGGCTCGTATCGCTGCGTTGGGTAGGGTAGGAGTCGTTGCCCTGCCAGCCCAGAAGCACGATCGCCTCAGGAGTGCCAGGGGGAAAGCGAACCCCTTGTTCCTGATACTTGAAGGCGTCGCGCTCGAAGATGGTCTGGGACACAATGCGCGGCACGTAGGGCAAGCTCGTGACGAGCAGGAATATCGAGAATGTGACCAAACGCTTCTTGACGGCGGGCGAACCGAGATCTCCCCTCAGGATATTCAGCAGGATGATGATAAACAGCCCGAGAGGTTTGAACGGCAGTGAGAGAATCTGGGCCAGGTCGAACGTCAAACTGTCCGGAGGCGGGAAAAATACGAGCAGAAGAAATATGGTCGCGATCGTGTAGCCGATGTAGATGAGGTATTTCTTTGGAAAGAAGAGAGTAACTAGATAGCTGAACCCGATGAAGATAGCAGCCCAAAGAAGAAAACGCGTCAGAATCAAAAACATAGCTGCCTGAGGTGATGTCGAACGCCGGTCGGCGCGCTGAAGTCTCGATCGACAGGGTGCACCCCGAAGGGTGCGATCCACGATTACTGGGCGAGTGTTGCCTCGGTACATTATGACAAAGGCTTGCCGTTCTCCGAAGAGGGGGGCCGATCGCGAGAGTAGATTCGGGAGCGCGGTCGTATAGATAGATAATCGCGTCCCAATCGCAAAATTTTCGCCGATTTTGCCCCTCGAGCTTCGATCGAATTTTGACTTTCAAACAATGGCGGTGACGCGAATGTCGCATCTTGCAACGATCGCCGGTTACACCGCGTAGCGATCGCCCACCGCGATCGCCCCGCCTTTTACGACCCGCGCGATAACGCCCGTGTCGGTGTGGCGGAAGTTGCGCTTGAGCAGCGGCAGCAGCGGCAGGTCGCGCTCGCCGCTGTCGGGACAGACTTCAATATTGATGCAGCGCTGGATGCGCTCGATCGGCTCGAACTCGACTTCGCCGCAGCGCCAGGTTTTACCGATCCAGCCGAACTCTTCCCAGGGGGTCGCGGTTTCGACGACCAGATTCGGACGAAAGCGACGCGGATCGACGGGTTGTTCGCTCAGCTTTTCTAGCGCTGCTAGGGTGGCCGTGCCGATTAGCGAAACCTGACCGTGGAGACGATCGCGAAAGGTCGTGGTTTCCGACGGCTGGCCGACGAGGGTCAGCGGCGCGAGTTTCGGGTGGCGCGCGCCGGGTGAGGGTTTGCAGCCACGGAGAAACTCGGCGAACCACTGCCCGATCGCCTCGCGCTCTCGATCGACGTGGGCCTCAATTTCGAGCTTGCCGTCGCGCTCGACGGTCAGGGTCTGCGCTGCGCGATCGTAGGTGCAGTGCAGTCTGGCTAAATCCGGCCAATCGTTCTGCACCGCGAAGTAGCGCTTCGAGAGCCAGGGTAGATCCGGCGCGGGCTTGCGTTTGCCGTCGTCGAACATCAGCGCAAAGACGCGATCGCCTTGCATCCCCCATTCGGCGGTGAATTGGGCGCGCTCCGGCTCGGCGGGCGTCAGCCCTTTGACGGGGTGGCAAAACAGGCGGCGGACGATCGGTTCGATCGCTGGTGCGGTTTCCGCCGGGTTCGGGGTCGGCATCGCTGTAGCCTCGTGGACACTCTGAACGGCAGGCGCGCGAGAATCGGTGCGCGCTACTCCCCTAAACAAGCGCAGATTTTCAAATGGCAACGGCGATCGCAATAAAACTCAACCGCGACTCCGCTCGAGCGGATTCGGCCAGACAAACAATATCCCGCGTGCGGTTAGGAAGGTTTGTGGAAAAGATCGGGCTTCTGAAAAAGTTGCGCGGTGGGTTTCGCCTACAGCTCGTCTTGAAAATCCACCAGCAGCTCTAGCAAGTCGGTCTGGACGGCGCGGGGGATCAAGTCGCGCAGCGGTACGGTCGTGCGATCGCCCCCCAGCGAAATCGCCATCTGCCGCAACACCGACTCCACCTTGGCTTCATCGATCGAGCGGTCTTCCAGATCGGGAAAAAAAGCTTCGGCCAGTGGAACGTCCAGCTTGGCGTCGCCCAGGTACAGATGCCATTTGGCCACGTCGATATAAATTTTGTCGGCGATCGCGGCGGCGAGCGTTTCGATTTGGCGAGTCGATGCAGACATAGTCGTGGGGAATGGGTTGGACTTTGGCTCGCTCTCAGGTTAACGAGTTTTTCTCGGCTCGCGTGCAAGCAGTGTAGACCCAGTTTCCAAAACCTCAGAAGTCTATGGGACTCGTGGAACGCTCTTGCAGAGGCTCCGGCGGATTTCGGAGGATTTCGGAAGGCGCGAGGATCGGAAGGCCGTACTCCGATCGCCAACCCAGACGCTTGCCGACTCTGTTTTACTGTTCGTATCGTGCGCTGCGCTTGTCTGTTTGGCGAGCAACGCACACGTCAGGGGTCGTTGCGATCCGTGCATAGCCGCTTCACCGCCCGCGCGTCGATTCGCTCTAACCCCGTTCCTCACAACAATCCGACTTTTCGACAATGCCCATGCGAACGCCACCGTCTGCGCGCCTCGCGACCCTTCAATCTTTCCTCAAGGCCAACCTCAAGCGCTGGTCGAACCGCGCGATCGGGCTCTGCCTCTGCCTCTCGGTCGGGCTGAACGTTATCGGGATGCGCGCCAGTGAAGCCGCCCCCAACGCCCCTGCCGAGGTAGAAGCGCCCGCGATCGCCCAGGCCGCACCCGCTGCGCCTGCCACACCCAGCAGCTTCGTCACCGCCGCCGTCGAGCGAGTCGGCCCCGCCGTCGTTCGCATCGACACCGAGCGCACCGTGACCCGCAGCGCCGACCCGTTCCTCGACGACCCGTTTTTCCGTCAGTTCTTCGGCGATCGAATGCCGACGATGCCCCGCGAGCGTCGCCAGCGCGGCCAGGGTTCGGGCTTTATCATCGATCGCTCCGGTACGATTTTGACGAACGCTCACGTCGTCGATCGCGCCGATCGCGTCACCATCACGCTCAAAGACGGTCGCGAGTTTGAAGGCGAGGTCAAGGGCGCAGATAGCGTCACCGACCTGGCCGTCGTCAAGATTTCGGCCAACACCGACAACTTGCCCGTCGCGAACCTGGGCAACAGCGACAGCGTCCGCGTCGGCGACTGGGCGATCGCCGTCGGCAACCCCCTCGGCCTCGACAACACCGTCACTCTCGGGATCGTCAGCACCCTGAAGCGCTCCAGCGCCCAGGCGGGCATCCCCGAGAAGCGCCTCGACTTTATCCAAACCGACGCCGCCATTAATCCCGGTAACTCCGGCGGCCCGCTGCTCGACGCCGAAGGCAACGTGATCGGCATCAACACCGCGATCCGTGCCGACGCGATGGGCATCGGCTTTGCGATTCCGATCGACACCGTTAAGGCCGTTAAAGACCAGCTCGCGCGCGGCGAAACCGTCGATCACCCGTTTATCGGCATCCAAATGCGCTCGATTACCGCTGACGACGCCCGCCGCAACAACAGCGACCCGAACGCGGCGATCGTCCTGCCGGAAGTCGATGGCGTCTTGATCGTCGGCGTCGTGCCCGATACGCCATCGGTTGAAGCGGGCTTGCGCCGAGGCGATGTCATCGTCAAAATCGATCGCCAGACGATCGACAGCGCCGAAGACGTACAGCGCATCGTCGAAGACAGCGAAGTCGGCCAAACCCTACGATTCGAGGTCAAACGCGGCAACCGCACGCTCAACCTCTCGGTCGTGACCGGCACGCTGCAAGAGCGCTCCTAAGCCCGCAGATCGCTCGCAGCCCGACACCCAAACGTTTGGCGATGAAGCTCAGCACCCGCAGCCGCTACAGCATCAAAGCCCTGCTCGAGCTGAGCCTACAGGCGGACGGCGCGCCCCTGTCCGTCCGGACGATCGCCAAACGCCAGGAGATCCCCGCTCCCTACCTGGAAAAGCTGCTGATTTCACTGCGCCGCGCCGCGATCGTCGAGTCGGTGCGCGGCGCACAGGGGGGCTACCGGCTGGCGCGCGAGCCCGATGCGATCTTGCTCGGCCAGATCCTTGCCGCCGTCGGTGAAACCATCGAGCTGCCCGAGCCCGCCGTCGATAAGCCCGATCGCGCCGAAGACTGGGCGATCGCCTGTTTGCGCCGACGATTACGCCGTAAACTCGACGAAGCACTCTACACCGTCTCACTCGCCGAGCTGTACTACGATTTCCGAAGCTGGCAAGCCGCCCAGGGCGACCTCGGGAATTTCCTCATTTGACGCGCTCGCCAAGGCATCTCGGAAGCTGGGGACGGTTGGGGACTGTACTGGGGACTGTAACCGTGAAAGTTGTCGAAATCCTGTCCGCCGAAGAAATCAACCGCACCCTCGTCCGCCTCGCGTCACAAATTCTGGAGTCGGCGGGCAACCCCGATCGCCTCGCGCTGCTGGGCATCCACACGCGCGGCGTGCCGATGGCGCAAGAAATCGCCGATCGCATCGAAACCCTAGAAGGCATCCGCGTCCCCGTCGGCTCGATCGATATCACCTTCTACCGCGACGATCTCGATCGCATCGGCGTCCGCACCCCCGAAAAAACCGACATTCCTTTCGATTTGAGCGATCGGCGCGTCATCCTTATCGACGATGTGATCTACACCGGGCGCACGATCCGCGCGGCCCTCAACGCCGTCCACGAATACGGTCGCCCCGAGCTAGTCTGGCTCGCCGTTCTGGTCGATCGCGGCCACCGCCAGCTTCCCATCCACCCCAACTTTATCGGCAAGCACCTGCCTACTGCCAAAGACGAGAAAGTCAAGGTCTACGTCAAAGGACAGGACGGTCGCGACGGCGTCGAGCTGATCTCGCCCCAGAACTGAATTCTCCAAAAGAACCGCTCTCCCGGAAACCGGCGCGCCCGATCGCGCCCCCGTTGCCAATGCGCCGAGCAAGACGCAGCGAGAGCTGATATATTCCGAAGACCGTTCGCCCGCCCGACCGTTATCCGAGCATCGTTTACGCATCCATGCTGCTGTTTCGCCTTCGCAATCCTTGGTTTTGGTCGATCGCCCTGCTCGGGATCGCGCTCGATCGCCTGACGAAAATCTGGGTCGTCTCTGTCTTCGAGATGTTCGAGTCCTGGCCGATCGTCGATGGCGTCTTTCACTTCACCTACGTCACCAACACCGGCGCAGCTTTTAGCCTATTTGCCGGTAGCGGCTGGCTGAAGTGGCTCTCGCTAATCGTCAGCCTCGGGCTCGCGTACTTCGGCCTAACGGCGAAGCGGCTGCGACGGCTAGAGCAAATTGCCTACGGCGCGATTCTAAGCGGCGCGGTCGGCAACGGTATCGACCGCTTTCTGCGCGGCGAGGTGGTCGATTTCCTCGACTTCCGGCTGATTCGCTTCCCGATTTTCAATATTGCCGACGTGGCAATTAATATCGGCATTTTCTGCCTGGTCGTTATCGCGATCGACCCGCCCCAGCTCAAGCGCTTCCAAGACTCCGACAAGTAGAAGCGCCACCAGAGAAGGCCGCAACCTCAGAAGTCCGACCTCTCGGAGAAGTCGAACTTCTCACTAACCGCGAAAGAGACCGGCTCCCAGCAGCCGACGGAAACCTACGCCCCCATCGCTTCCTGCACCTTGGTGTAGCGCTGCGCCACGTAGCCAAAGCCGCGAATCGTAATAATTAGCTCCGGGTTCTTCGGGTCGTCCTCGATTTTGGCGCGCAGGCGCGCCACATATACATCGATCACGCGCAGATCGGACTGGCGGCTGGGCGCATAACCCCACAGCTGCTCGAGGATCTCCGCCCGCGACACCGCTTCGCCCGCCTGCTCGAACAGCAGCTCCAGCAGCTTGAATTCGGTGTAAGTCAGCCAAATGCGGCGCTCGTTCTTGTATACCTGCTGGCGGTTGGTATCGATCTGCAACTGGCCGACGCGCATCGTCCCTGGGGGCGTGCTCGACAGCGCCGAGGAGTCCTTCGTACGGCGCAAGATCGTCGCGATGCGCGCCTCGAGTTCGCGCGGCGAAAAGGGCTTGGTGATATAGTCATCCGCACCCGCCTCCAGCCCCAGGATGCGCTCCTTAATTTCCGAAAGTGCTGAAAGGATCACGATCGGGACGCGGTAGCGCTCGCGGAGCTGCCGACATACCTCATAGCCGCTGATATCGGGCAGGACGGCATCGAGAACGACCAAATCTGGCGTTTTTTGCTCGACCAGCTCTAGGGCCGTTCTTCCTTCGTGGGTCACGATCGCCCTGTATCCAGCCATCGGCAGACGGATTTCGAGCATCTGGCAGACGGCACGGTCGCTATCTACGACCAGGATTGTTTCCTTTCCCTTCTTTAAGTTTTTGCTCATCTTCGCAGAGAATTTAGGCGGTTTCTAAAACAGTTTCGGGAATCAATCGAAGCGCAGGAGTTTCGGCCTCAACGAACGAAATCCAAATCTCTCTTCCCTACGGTTAAGCAGATATATTACGGACTTTACCATTTGTAACATAAAACGTCAAGACTCGACGATGCAGGCTTTCTGGGCGTTCTGAATGGGCGAGAAATCCAGAAAGATTTAAGGTTTTGTCGAGGCCCTCAACCTTGGCGGGCAGCGATCGGAGGGCGACTGGGATCGGCGATTTTTCTCGTTAAAAAGCCTCCGTAAACTTCGGTAAGTTCTAACATTTAGAAGACCCAAAAGTAGCGAAGTCGGCTCCTTATTTAGGCTCGACTTTGAGATTAGCTTCGCAACCTGCGCCCAGGCGCGGCGAAAGACCTCGCGGAAAGCTTTGCCGAAGACCTCACTGGAAAACCTTGCGGAAAAATTTTACAGAAGTCCGCAGCTAGTTTGGCTGCAAACTCAGCCACAAATTTAGTCGCAACTTCAGCAGCGCCGATACAGCGTACCGCCATCGAGCCGCGTCACGTAGTCCAGCAGCTCTAACTGAGATAGTGCCGCCAGTACCTCGCCGCCGCCAAGCCCCGAAGCCGCAGCAATGCCATCGACTGAAATCGGCTCTGTGGTGACGCAAGCGAGCGCGCGCTGCAGCGGCTCGGCCAAATCTGTCGGAATCGGTGCGACTTTCGGGGCTGGCGGCGCGCCGCCAGCATCCGGGCTAGCGGACAGGTTGGCGGGCTGACGGGTTAATGGGGCATCGAGCCCGGGCAGCCCCTCCAGCGCCTCGATCAAGAAGGCCGCGCTGGGAACGAGCTGCGCCGTGCCGCTGGCGATTAACTGATTGCTGCCTGCAAACTGCGGATCGAACATCTCGCCGGGAACCACAAAGGTTTCGCGACCGTATTCGATCGACAGCCGACCGGCAATTCGCGCGCCCGATCGCTCCGGAGCTTCGATAACGACCGTGGCGCGGCAGAGTCCGGCAATGATGCGATTGCGAGCCGGAAAGTTCGACCCGCGTGGCGCGGTTTGCGCTGGATATTCGCTCAGAATCAACCCCCGATCGCGAATCGTCTCGTAAAGCCTCAGGTTCGAGCGCGGATAGGCAATATCGACGCCCGTGCCGAACACCGCGATCGTCCGCCCGCCCAGGTTCAGGCAGGTTTGGTGGGCGATCGAGTCGATGCCCGCCGCCATCCCCGAGACGATCGTGTAGCCCCGCTCGACGAGTGCCTTAACGAGCTGCCGCGCCGCCCGTTCGCCGTAGCCGTTGCGCTTGGGTGAGCGCGTCCCGACGATCGCCACGCAGGCCGCGCGCCCGGTCAGGTCGTCGGCGTTCGGCTCGCCCAGGTAGTGCAAAATCGGCGGCGGCTCCGGGCACTCGCGCAGCAGCGTCGGGTAGTCCGCCTCGCCCAGTGCCCAGAAGTTCGGGTTCGCTTTGCCGTAGTCGGCGTAGAGTTTGTGGGGATCTTTGGCGGCGCGCTGCTCGGCGATCGCAGCGACGGTCTTTTTCCCAAATCCGTCGATTTCTTCTAGCTCGGCGGAGCTGGCGCTCCAGGCGGTTTCCAGCGAGCCGAAGCGATCGCGCAGCGCCAGCAAGCCTTTGAGGCCGATGCCGCGCAGGCTCTTCCAGGCCAGCCAGTAGATGCGCTCGGTCGTGTCGGTCGCTCCAGTCATCATGCTTCGGACGTGCCCGCTTCGGACGTGCCCGTTTCGGTTTCGCTCTCGATTTCGTCCTCGCCGATCGCAAAGCGATCGGTGTAGGCGTCGGGATTTTTTAGATAGTCGAACACGCTCTTATCCCCGATATCGTCCGCCAGATTTTGCGTCAGCTTGCGACTGGCGAACATCAGCAGCAGCACCGCCCAAATGCCCAGCAGCAGCTTCTCCATCGGCACGGAGAAAATGCCGACCATATGCCCGACGATCGCGATCGGCATCAGCGGCGTTAGAAACTTCGTCTCGGCGCGATCGAAGCAAAACCCTTCCTTAAATGCAATCCCCGTTAGCGCCGCAAATAAGCAGCCCACCGTCCAGAGATGCTCGGGGCGCGCGTAGATTTCGGCCACTAGCGGCGTCGCGGTCTGGGTTGTCAGGTCGAGCGAGGCCAAAAAGCCGATCAGCCAAAAAAGCTGGAGCAGTCGATGCAGCGGCCGCAGGTAAATATGAATCGTCAGCAGACTGACGCCGATGCCAACACCGAACGCAATCCAAAGCGGCGTCAGCCAGCCCAGCACCGCAGGCGTCGCCCCGATCGCCAGCACCAGCCCTGCCCCGATCGCGAAACTCAGCGCCGCGACGACCAGCCCCGCCCGGTACAGCCGCACTTCCAGGCGATCGCGCGGCGTAATCGTATATTCCCCAAACTGTCCGAACAGAATCGGCGTATCGAGCGTAGGTTCGAGTTCGGTCATGATTGCTGCAATTAAACGCTAAACCGCCAAATCAAGAATCGTTCCCACGCTCCGCGTGGACAACGCAATCCTCAGACGCTCTGCGTCGTAAGGATATTTGAGACCACAGAGGCTACGGCAACCGCCGCTGGCGACCGTCCGGCAGCTCCAGCGACAGCCCTCGCGCCCAACGCCGATCGAACTCCGCTTCTAGCGCCTCGCTCGCATCGATCGTCTGCCGCAGCCAGTCGCGCTCGATCGTCAGCCGCTCGCGATCGCGCAGTTGCCAGTCGATCTCGCTAGCGCGCAGCCGCTGCGTCACGTCGTACAAACACACCGCCACGCTCACCGACAGATTGAAACTCTCGCTAAAGCCACACATCGGTATTTTGACACGGCGATCGACCCGCGCCAGCGCCTCGTCCGACAGGCCCAGTAGCTCCGTGCCGAACAGCAGCGCCACCGGACGATCGAGCGGCAAATCGCGCAGCTCTAGATCGGTATGGGGCGTGGTGGCCGCAACCGCGTAGCCCCGAGCTTTAAGGCGGTCGATGCAGGCGATCGTATTGTCGTGGGTGCAGGCCGCGAGGCGCTCCTCTACCCGCAGATCGGCCTCGATCGGCACGTCGTTATGGCGATGCAGCGTCAGCCAGCGGTCAGCTCCGATCGTCACCTCGTGATTCGGATCGAACTCGGCCTTATTTTCGATAACGTGCACGTCCTGAATTCCAAACGCATCGCAGTTTCGCAGCACGGCGCTGGCGTTATGGGGCTTGTGAACGTCTTCAAGGGCGACGACCACGTGGCGCGTGCGCTGCTCCACGTTTGCAGAAATCTTGGCAGCGCGATCGTCGGTGACAAACTGGCGCAAGTACGGAACTAAGGCAGCGAGGCGCTCGAGATCGTCGGGCGAAAAAGAGTCGGCGGACACGGAAATAGCGCGTCTGAGGCGCGTCGAAGCAGAACGGTAGACACCGCAGCGGGCGGATTTCCCAGGTTATCAAGAGAGCGATATAATTGTTGCCGCACGTTTGGATTAGATATGCCAATACGTCGCGATCGCGTGAGTTTCGACGCCGCAAGCTGCGATCGCACGACCCGTTCCTAGACCTTCTCGACAGCCATGATTTCGCGCTTTACATCCCTTCGATCGCAGCTCGCCACCGCTCTGTTTGCCGCCGTCTTCGCGCTCGCCGCGATCGCCCTGCCCGTCAGCCCCGCCCTCGCCACCGGCATTTACGATCTGCCTTTCGTCAGCGCCGGAGACGACACCTGGACGATCGACGACGCCGACGTCCTCAGCCGCATCACCGAAAACAACCTCGCCGCCACCTCGAAAGAACTCCGCGACGAAACCGGCGTCGAGTTGCGCTACGTGGCCATCCGCCGCCTGGACTACGGCGAGACGATCGACAGCTTTGCCGACGGCCTGTTCGCCGCCTGGTTCTCCACGCCGGAAGCCAGCGCCAACCAAGTGCTCGTCGCCCTCGATGTCGTCACCAACAACGCCGCCGTACGCAAAGGCGAAGCCGTCGGCGAACTGCTCAGCACCGAAATCGCCGATAGCGTCGCCGAGACGACGATGGTGGCTCCGTTAATCGATGGCAATAAGTACAACCAAGCCTTTGGCGATGTCAGAGATCGTCTCATCGCCGTCATCTCCGGCCAAGAAGACCCCGGCGCGGTCAGCCTGGTCGCCGACATCGACATCGAAGGCAGCTTCGCCACCGCCGAAGAAACCGAAGCTTCGCGCAGCGACACGACCACCCTCGTGATCGTCCTGCTCGTACTGGCGACGGTGATCCCGATGGCCACCTACTACGTGCTTTACCTGTAGAACTCTCGCGAGTTACCGGGCGAACCGCGCCCCACGCGGCAAGCAGACTAACAATCCGAAAACATCGAAAGCCGTCGGTTTCTCTCACAGGAAGCCGACGGCTTTTTTCATGCTTCAGGTTAAAAACAACACTGGCACAAGAAACGTAAAAAACGCTACATCTATCGCAAGTTTACTCTGATTTACGCTATGAGTAGCGGACTTTGTGTTGTAAACCGCGATTTTGCAACTAGACTGGTAACGCAATCTAGACATGTCGGTCTATGCAGTCAACTCTTGCGGCAACGTCAGTCCCCAATGCCTCCGCGATCGCGACCGCGACGGCGATCGAGGTCATCCGACGCGACGGGACGATCGCCCCCCTCGACGTTACGAAGATTCGCAAAGTCGTGAACTGGGCGTGCGACAGGCTCGACGCCAACGCGATCGAACTCGAAGCCGGGCTGACCACCCGCCTGCGATCGGGCGTCACCACGCGCGAGATTCAAGACAACCTAATCGACTGCGCCCTGGGGATGTGCAGCCCCTCCGAGCCGGACTGGCGCTACGTAGCCGGTCGCCTGCATATCTGGAGCCTCTGGAAAGACACCCTCGTCCGTCGCGGCTACCAGTACGGCGACTACGCCCGCACGGTACGCGAGAAGCTGGCCGCCGGAGAGTACGACGCGCGCATGACGGCCTACTCACCCACGGAGCTGAAAACCGCCGGAAGCTGGATCGTCCCCGCCTGGGACATGGACTACGACTACGCCGGGGCGGTGCTGCTCACCAAGCGCTACCTGCTCGACGACGAGCTACCCCAGGAGGCGCTACTGACCTGCGCGCTGCTGCTCGCCACGCCGGAAGCCCCAGAAGATCGCCTGCCCTGGGCGCGGCGGTTCTACGAGGCGATCGCCCAGCGCAAGCTTTCGCTGGCGACGCCGATCCTGGCCAACCTGCGCGTCCCCGGCGGCTCGCTCTCGTCGTGCTTTATCACCAGCATGGACGACGACCTGGAGAGTATCTTCGGCACGATCTCCGACACCGCCCGCATCTCGAAAAACGGCGGTGGCGTTGGCGTTAACGTCAGTCGCATTCGCGCCACGGGTAGCTGGGTGATGGGCAAGGCCAATGCTTCGGGCGGCACGATCCCTTGGACGAAGCTGCTCAACGACACCGCGATCGCCGTCAATCAGGGCGGACGCCGCGCCGGAGCCGTCACCGTCAGCCTCGACGTTTGGCATCTGGACGTGCCGGAATTCCTGGAGTGCCAGACCGAAAACGGCGACCAGCGCCGCAAAGCGTACGACATCTTCCCGCAGCTCGTCGTCACCGACGAATTTATGCGCCGCGTCGAGCGCGCCGAGACGTGGACGCTCGTCGATCCCTACGAAGTCCGCACGAAGCTGGGCATCGAGCTAGCCGAACTCTGGGGCGACAAATTCGAGGTCGCCTACGCCGAAATCGAGTCCCACCTCGGCGACACCATCCAGCTCTACAAAAAAATAGACGCGCGCGATCTGTTCAAAGAAATCATGAAATCCCAGGTGGAAACCGGGATGCCCTACCTTTGGTTCAAGGACACTGCCAACCGCACCAACCCCAACCAGCACGAAGGCTACATCCCTGGCGGCAACCTCTGCCAGGAGTCCTGGTCGAATGTTAAGCCCGGTGAAGAGGCACACGTCTGCAATTTGACATCGCTCAACCTCGCGAATATCGATGAGTCCGAGCTAGGCGATGCCTGCGAACTTTCGGTGCGCTTGCTCGACAATACGATCGAACTGACCGAAACGCCTTTCCAAGCCAGCACCACCCACAACGCCAAATACCGCACGATCGGCGTCGGTGCGATGGGCCTTGCCGACTGGCTCGCCAAGCGCCGCCTGACCTATAAAGACCTCGATCGTATCGATACGCTCTTCGAGGACATCGGCTACCACTGCACCCGCACTTCGATGGAGCTCGCCAAAACGCGCGGTGCGTATCCGGCCTTTGAAGGCAGCGAGTGGAGCAAGGGCCACTTGATCGGCGCGAAGCCGCTGAGCTGGTACGCCGAGAACCTCGAGGCCGATCGCCTCGATCGCTGGGCGCAGCTCTCGCGCGATATCCAGCAGTTCGGCATTCGCAACTCCCACATCACCGCGATCGCGCCGAACACCTCGTCATCGCTCGTCCAGGGCTGCACCGCCAGCATTTTGCCCACCTACAGCCGCTTCTTTTACGACAAGTGGGCGAAGGGAACCGTACCGATCGCGCCGCCGTTTATTAAAGACTGCTTCTGGTTCTACCACGAGAACAAATCGATCGAGCAGACGCAAATCGTCAAGGCCGTCGCGACGATGCAAAAGTGGATCGATACCGGCATCTCGATGGAGCTAATCTTCAATCTCAACGCGGGCGTTTATTTCCCCAACGAACCGGAGCGATCGCTGAAAGCGAAGGATATTTTCGAGACGCTCGTTTTGGCCTGGAAGCAGGGCTGTAAAGCGATTTACTACATTCGCACCGTCCAGCGCGACGACTTTAAAGAAGGCGCGGGCGAGGGCTGCGTTTCCTGCGCGAATTAGGCGGCTTTCGTGACTTAGAAACGCTTGTGCTCGCTCGGCAGACGGCAGATCGCAAGCGTTTTCAAGCCCCGCTCCCCGAACTTTCAAAACATCGCGATCGCGGTGAAAGCAGCAACACTCGATCGCGATTGGTACTTTCAGTAAACGAGACGTCCGAGTAAACCCACGAGTAAATCCAAGCAACCCTCAGGTAAAAGATGGTTTATACACCGATTAAGCGCCCGTCGAAAATGCCGGTCAATCCGATTTTTAATCCGGATGGCAATGACGATACTCTGAACCGGACAATTTGGTTTGGCGAAACGACAAACCTCATGCAGCTCAATGACGTTCGCTACTCTTGGGCGGTGGGTTTGTACAAACAGATGAGAGAGAACTTCTGGATTCCAGAAAAATTAGACATCACCCAAGACGTTACGGACTATGGAAATCTAACGCCCGATGAGCGCCGCGCGTTTGACGGGATTTTGAGCTATCTAACGTTCCTCGACTCCGTCCAAACTTGCAATATTCCCCACCTGAAAAGCAGCGTCACCGCACCGGAAGTATCGCTGTGCATGTCCGAGCAAATCAGCCAGGAGGGCATGCACAATCAGTCGTATCAATACATGATCGAAACGATCGTGCCGTCAGAACGCCGCTCGAACGTTTACGAGTTTTGGCGCACCGATAAAGTGCTACGCGATCGCTGTAAGTTTATCGCCAGCTTGTACCAAGACTATATCGACAATCCGACCTCGGAAAACTACTTTACGGCGCTGGTGGCAGACTACTTGCTAGAAGGCATGTACTTCTACAACGGGTTTATCTTTTTCTACAACTTAGCGTCGCGGATGCTGATGCCGGGAAGTGCGGATATCTTTAAGATGATCAACCGCGACGAACTCAGCCACGTGCGGCTTTACCAAAAGCTAATTCCCGAGGCGATGCGGACGTTTACCCACTCGAAGGATCGCGTCTACGAAATGTTCGACATGGCAGTGCAGCACGAGTGTAAGTGGACGAACCATATTGTCGGTGACAATATTCTCGGCATCACGGAAGGCAGCACCGAGCACTATACGAAGTACATGGCCAATATGCGCCTGCGGGCGATCGGCCTCGATCCGCTCTACGAAGGAGATATTTACAAAAAAAGCCCCTACGCCCACCTCGAACGTTTTTCGGATACGAAGTCGGCGGGCCATACGAAGGCGAACTTCTTCGAGGCTCAGGTGACGAGCTACATGATGTCGTCGGGGGTTGGTGGCTGGGACGAGTTTTAGCCGCGCGATCGTCGCTAAAAGCATCTCGAAATCGCGCCCGGCAACGATTAAAAAACAGCCCAAAGACAACTCAAGAACAAGCGCGCTCGCGGAGCAAAAACTCTCGGGCGGGTTTGTTTGTGTACTTTTTGTGCGGTGACAAACTTGAAGTCGGGCGGGCCTGACGCGCTACACCACCGAGGGCACTTTCTCGACGAGCCGATCGCCCTGGAACGGATGAATATTACTCGCCGACAGGCACACCCGCGCGCCGATCGGCAGCGCCGAGGCAGGCGGCGTACGCGCGTGGATCTTTTGGCCGGAGGGCGTTTCGATGCGGTAGCGGTGGCTGTGGCCGAGGAATTGCCGGTCGAGGATCGTGGCGCGGCCCGCATCGTCGGCGCGCATCGTCAAGTCTTCTTCACGAATGGCCAGCTCGTAGGTTTCGCCCTCGCGCGCGCCGCCGTCCGTTGCAGCAAACGTGCCAACTTCGGTTTCCCAGCCGGAATGGCCCCAGCGCGCGCTTAGGAAGTTCGCCTGACTGACGAACTCGGCCACAAAGCGCGATCGCGGCTGACAGTAAATTTCTTCGGGCGTGCCGAGCTGTTCGAGCTGGCCTTGACGCATCACGCCGATGTAGTCGGAGATCGTCATCGCCTCTTCGCGATCGTGGGTGACGAACACCGCCGTCGTGCCCGTTTCCCGCAGGACTTGGCGGATTTCGTAGCGCAAGTATTGGCGCACCTGTACGTCCAGGTTGCTGAGGGGCTCGTCGAGCAAAATCAGGTCGGGATTCGGGGCCAGGGCGCGGGCCAGAGCAACGCGCTGGCGCTGCCCGCCGGAAAGCTGGTGGGGGTAGCGCTTTTCGAGGCCGCTGAGGGCGACGAGTTCTAGCACTTCACCGATGCGCTGCTTCAGGGCTCGATCGCGCAGACCGGCCTGTTTGAGCCCGAAGCCGACGTTGCGCTCGACGCTCATATGCGGAAAGAGCGCGAACTCCTGGAACACCATTCCGAGGTGGCGGTGCTCGGGAGGGACGTGGGAGCCTTCGCCGGAGACGACGCGACCGGCCAGCGATATCGTGCCGCTATGGGGCTTCTCAAACCCGGCGATCAGCCGCAGCAGGGTGGTTTTGCCGCAACCCGACGGGCCGAGCAGCGATAGCGTAGAGCCCCGCGTCAGCGAAAGGTCGATCGAGTCCAGTGCCGGAACTGCGGCACTGCCAAAATATTTCGTGACTCGAGCGAGCCGGAGAATCTCATCGCTCATGTTGGGCGGAACGTTCCAGTGGCTGGGGCAGGCAAATTTCCATCTCAATCTATAGGCATTTGCAATAGGATGACAAGCTTTTCCCGATAGGTTAGACATGGCCGGTATTGTGTCTTCTGGATGCCCGCCAGATGCTCGCGATCGCTCCAGGCCGCTCCGCCAACCGGCAGGATTGCGCGCCCGCCCCGCCAGAGACCGACCGCAAATCCGCTGTGGTACATTGGATCGGCAAATTTGAATCGGTCGAATCGGTAAATTTCGCTCGCTGCGAGTTTGCCCACAGGATTTGCAACTGCGCCCGGTATTTTTGTCGCCGCCCTCAGAGGACAGCGCCTACCCACTGCACTATCGCGTTTTGCAAGTTAATGAGCCGCATTATTGTCGTTACGTCCGGAAAAGGTGGAGTCGGTAAAACGACCACGACGGCGAACCTGGGGATGGCGCTCGCCAAGCGGGGCAACAAGGTCATTTTGATCGATGCTGACTTCGGGCTACGCAACCTCGATTTGCTGCTGGGGCTGGAGAATCGCATCGTCTATACCGCTGTGGAGGTGCTAGCCGGTGAGTGCCGCCTCGACCAGGCGATCGTCCGCGACAAGCGCCAAAACACCCTGGCGCTGATGCCCGCCGCCCAGCACCGCCTCAAGGACGCGATTAAGCCCCGCCAGATGCGCCAGCTCGTCCTGGCGCTCGCCAAGAAATTTGACTACGTGGTCGTAGATTGTCCGGCGGGCATCGAGCAGGGTTTTCAAAACGCGATCGCGGCGGCCAAGGAAGCCGTCATTGTGACAACGCCGGAAATCGCCGCCGTTCGCGACGCCGATCGCGTGGTCGGCCTTCTCGAAGCCAGCGGCGTGCGTTCGATCCAGCTAATCGTCAACCGCCTGCGATCGCATATGGTCGCCGCCAACGACATGATGTCCGTCGAGGACGTGCAGGAGCTGCTGGCCGTTCCGCTGGTGGGCATCGTCCCCGACGACGAACAGGTGATCGTCTCCACCAACCGAGGCGAACCACTGGTGCTCGACGAAGAGCTATCGCTGGCCGGTCGAGCCTTCGACAATATCGCCCGCCGCCTCGAGGGTGAGTCGGTGGAGTTTATCGACCTGTCGCCGCCAGAGGAGACTTGGCTGACTCGTCTCAAAAATTTCTTGACCCAGCGTATCTTTTAGCGCCAGCGCGCAGCTCCCCCGATCTCGCCCGAATCGCCGCTTCCGACCGTTCGCCCTCAGCCTGTTATGTTCATGCACCTCATCGGACGCCTGTTTAACCGAAATCGCGAAGAGAGCAGCCGGGAGACCGTAAAGCAGCGCTTGCAGCTAACGATCGCCCACGATCGCGCGGCGCTGAGCCCGGCGACGATCGAGTCGATGCAAAAAGAGATCCTGGCGGTGGTGACGCGCTACGTCGAGATCGACACTGACAAGCTCAACTTCGCGCTCCGCAGCAGCGATCGCATGACCTCGCTGACCGCCGACCTGCCGATTCGCCGCATCCGCAAAACGCCACTGCCGGAAGGCGCGATCGAGCTAGATGACGATTCGCAACCTGATGAGGGTGAAGAAATCCTCTTCGATGAGGAAATCGACTTTAGCTTTGATGACGACGAGCCGGAAGCGGACGAGCCGGAAGTAGATGGCTCGGAAGCAGGCGAGCCGCAGGAAAAAAGCGCGGGCGAGGGTGGTGAAGTAGCTGCCGAGAGCCGCAAGAGCGATAGCGCGGCGGCGGAGGGCAGCGACTCGGACAGCTCGGAAGGTAAGGCTTAACGGCTAGCGCAGCTTCGGATCGAGGGCATCGCGCAGACCGTCACCCAGATAGTTGATGCTGAGAATCGTGAGGAAGACGGCGAGACCGGGAAAAAAGGCCAGGTAAGGCGCAGTCGTGATGTGGTTTTGCGCGTCGTAGAGCATTCGCCCCCAGGTCGGCACGTCGGGCGGAAAGCCGAGGCCGAGGAAGCTCAGGGTCGATTCGGTGACGATCGCCGTCCCCACCCCGAGCGTAGCGGCGACGATCACGGTGCCGATGACATTGGGCAGAATATGGATAAAAATCAGGCGCGGCGTCGAGGCTCCGAGCGCACGGGCGGCGGTGACGAAATCCATCGATCGCGTGGTCAGGAAACCCGCACGTACCAGACGCGCCACCGACATCCAGTTCAGCCCGCCGATCAGGGCAATCACGAGGATAAAGACGCTCCGTTCTGCGCCGACGATCGCGCTGAGGCTGTCGCGAAACAGATACGTCACCAGCAGCAGCAGCGGCAACTGCGGCAGGGATAGAAACAGATCGGTGACGCGCATCAGCACGGTATCGAGCCAGCCGCCGTAGAACCCGGCGATCGCGCCGATGCCCGTCCCGAGGCCGACCGCTACGGCCATCGCTGCCAGGCCGACGGCCAGCGAGATGCGCCCGCCGGTTAGCAGCCGCGCGAGCTGGTCTTGTCCGAGGTCGTTGGTGCCGCAGGGGTGCGCCCAGGACGGCGGCAGGCTGGCGCGGGCGAAGTCGATTTCGGTGGGGGAGACGCGATAGACCAGGGGGCCGATCGCGACGGCAATCGCGATGCAAGCCAAAACGATCACGCCCGCTGCGGCGAGGCGATCGCGCTTCAGGCGCTGCCAAATGTCACGCCAAAGGCCGCGCGGGGTTTCGGAACCGGTGAGGGGTGCGGGGGAAACGGGCGCGGGCATGGGTTGTCTGGGCTATGGGCGATCGCGGGTGTGGTGCGGGCGATCGGGTGGTGGCTGGAAGAGGAAACAAACTAGGGGCGGATTGACTAGCACAGACAGACCGCGCCCTAGCGGTAATAAAACTGAAAGCCGCTTACATATTAATGCGATTTTGCGAGAATGCAGCATCGCGCGCCGTTTTTTGCTGGGTGGCCGCAAAAAAGGAAAGCGCGGTGCCGATCTGAGCGATCGGCGGCCGCGCTTGAGAGTGATGGGCTCGATCGCCGGGTCTGTTGCCGGACCGGCGATCGAAATACACTAGAGCTAGTGCACTGCCTACACGCTGAACTCGGTGAGCGAACCCGGTGCAAAGAGCACGTTGTTCTGCGGTGAGGTCGAAGTACCTGGTGCAGCGGGGCCACCAGCGATGTTGATGTTGCCCGCAGCCGGTGCAGCCGCCGTACCGGCGATTGCTTTGGTCAGCGTGACACCCCAGTAGTTGTTTGTCGCATCGATTAGCGCGTTGGCCGCAGGCGTCCAATCGACCAGCAGGCCGATACCACCGGCAGAATGTGTTGCCGTATTGTTGGTGTCGAGGTTGTTGCCCGTTACGGCGATAACATTGGTATTTGCTGCTGCCGCCGTTGCAACCGCACCATCAACCAGAACACCCGCCAGGTTATTGGTGTTCAAATCGTTACCCGTAATCGAGAATGCGTTGGCGGCGTAGTTCACGTTGCCGGTATTGATTGCAATCCCAGCTTCTGTCGCCGCATTCGCAGTATTTGTGCTGGAGACCGCGTTACCAGAAATCGTCACATTGCCTGTCGTAATCGCAAGCTGACCGTCAACATAGATACCTGACTGATTGACTGTCGAGAGCGTGTTGCGGCTAATAAGAACTGTGCCAGGTGTCGCATCAACGGAGACGTCGATACCGCGACCAGCAGTGACGTTCTCGATCGAGTTGCTGCTAATCGTCAGATTCGCAACCGGGTTGGTCACGCTGATCGCGTCGATGGTCGTACCCGTGCCGCGAACATCCTCAAAAGTGTTTTGAGTAACGGTTGCGTTCGAGACACCCGTGAGGTTAACCGGCGTTGCCGTCATCTCCTCAAAGAAGTTCGCCTGGATCGTCAGATCCGTCGCGGCAACAGCGGCCGTAATCGCCGACTGCGACTGCTCGGAGAAAATATTGTTCTCGATTTTCAGTTCGTCAACAACCGCCGCAACGTTGATGCGGCCGCTGTCGCTGAAGGTAAAGCCGTCAACTTCGGCATTATTCGCACCGGTAGCGACAGTCATCAGACCAGTCAGCTCCGACTCGGTAGTCCGCGTTGCGATACCCGGCGTATTTGCCGAAGCGCCCAGCAGTTTCACCTCTTTATTGACGTTGACGGCTTCCTCGTAGGTACCTGCCCCCACTCGGATGGTGTTCTGGCCCGTGCCGTCACTGATGTCGAGGACGTCACCGATAATCGAATCTTTAACGGCGTTGTCGATGTTGCCGTAGACGCGAATCGTCGAGGACGCGCCCAGGTCGGTGGCGATCGTCACATCCAGGTACGTCACGCTGTCGAGTGCAGTCGCGCCAGCAGCGGTCAGCGTTAGGTTACCGCTGGCATCAACCGTCACTGGGTTCTCGACCGTTGCACCAGAGTTGCTGACCGCACCGGTCACCGAATAGCTGCTCGCCGAAGACGAGGTGACTTGACCGATCGAGGAGCCCGCTGCGTCGGCCACCAGCAGCTCTGCGCCCACCAGGGTCGGAGCCGCGCCGGTGTCAACTGGCGCACCGTCATTGATGGTCACGACGGCGGCTTGGATATCGCCGAGCACCGCGCCATTGGTCGGGTTCTCGAGGATCAGGCTGAAGGTTTCGTTGTCTTCAACGACGTTGGTGTCACCATCGGACGGCAGCAGCACCTCAAAGGTTTTGTCGCCGGTTTCGCCGTCCGCCCAGCTCAGAACACCGTTGGAGATCTCGGTGTAGTCTGTGGCGGCTTCTGCAGGGTTGTTGACGCCCGCAGCGGTGCTGTAATTCACGGTGGTTGCGCCAGAGCTGCCCCCGGTGCGCGACACCGTAATCGTGACCCGATTCGGAGAGGCCGAGCCGGCTTCGGCTTCGCTGCCGCTGTAGTTAGCGGTAGAGAATTGCAGCGCGCCAGCATCGCCCACTTCAGCGCTTTCGGACTGGAAATCGGTGGCGTCGATGTCGGTGACGCCCTCGATCGTCGCCAGGAACTCGCTGGTGACGGTGTCTTGGATTAGGGTGTTGCCGTTGCTTTGGACGAAGGTCAGCTCGCTAAAGCTTTGGGTGTCGGTGAGCTGGATTTTGTCCTGGCCGCGCGTAAAGTCTTTGATAACGTCGGCGTCGGCGGTGGTGGCACCACCGGTGGTCGTACCGTCGGCATTGCGACCCATGATAAAGGTGTCGTTACCCGAGCCGCCGGTCAGTTGGTCGCCGCCGATGTCGCCGGAGAGGACGTCGTCACCGTCTTCGCCGAAGATCACGTCTTGGTCTTTGCCGCCGAAGAAGGTGTCGTTGCCCGCACCGCCGTAGAGCGTGTCGTCGCCGAGGTTGCTGCCGATCGCGTCGTTGCCGTCGCCACCGTAGACGATGTCGGTGCCGAGGTCGCCGTGCATAAAGTCGTCGCCGTCGCCGCCGAACAGGATGTCGTCGTCCTTGCCGCCGAACAGCGAGTCGGAACCCGCGTCGCCGTAGAGCGTGTCCATGCCCTGGTTGCCGAAGAGCGTATCACCCGCGTCGCCGCCGGAGATGCTGTCGTTTCCGGACGAGGCGGCGATGACGTCGCCGCTCGCTTCACCGGAAATGGTGTCATCGCCTGTCAGATCGGGAATCGTTCCTTCAAATTCAAGGCCGGGGATGATGACGTCGCCGTTGATCGTGCCTGTAATGTTTGCCATTCTTTCCTCCACAGGAGTTGCGGTGTTCGCGGTGGTAGAAAACACCCGTGGGGATTGGAATCGGTTGCGATCGCGCTAGATATAGGACGAGCGCGATGCCTGGAATGCGAGCGAGAGAGGCTGCTCGGAAAGCAAAGAAGATGCCGGAGCTAAATAAAACATCCTCTCGGTTGCATGAGCCGCTGTTGTGTCCTCTGACTTCGGTGACGAGTTCGATGTTCCCGGATAAATATTTTTTGCGTGGGTTTCGCAACTCATATTTGGCATTACTTGAAATGTTGCGCGATCGCGAGTCAACTTGAAAATCAACTCGGACTTTACGCAATACATCTCGGGTCAACAATTAGCCGGGAAACATGAATCCGATCGAGCGCAGCGCTCTGCGAGTGCTGCTGAAAGATCGAGATGGCCAGCCGTCATCGGAAAACCGAATCCGAACCGAATAAAGATGCCGAAGCACGGTGAGATTTCAGTTTGGAAGATTTCAGCCTGAAAAATTTCAGATTGAAATCGACCTGCTTCGAGCAGCTTGAGATCTTCCTTCGCTACAACCACACGCCATCCGGAGCGTTTTGCGCGAGTTCTTCTGAGTTCGCCGACGAGTTCGCCGACAAGCTCGCCAGTCAGCCCGCTCGCGAGTTCGCCGGAAATCGTCAAACTATCCGCGACCTCGCCCGCAGCGTCTACACGGAGTTGGCGATCGAGACTACGGCGCTCTGCGCGAAGCCCAGCACCGCTCCGCCCGTCGCGCGTTCGAGCAGGACGCTAAAGGTTTCCTCGGTCTCGAAGACGTCGGTCGCGCCGTCCGGAGGCAGCAGCAGATCGAATGTCTTCGTGCCCGTTTCGCCATCGGCCCAGCTAATCACGCCGTTGATGACCTCGGTGTAGTCGCTCCCCGGTGCGGCGGCATTCTGGAGTCCGGCGGCCGTGCTGTAGATAGCCGAGACCGGCCCGCTGCTGCCGTCGGAGCGCGTGGCCGAGATCGTGACGCGCTCGGGTAGGGCCGACCCGGCGGCGGCTTCCGTGCCCGCATAGGCGCGACTGGTCAGGGAAATCGAGCCCGCGTCGCCCGCGCTGGCGATGCTGCTGGTGAAGTCGGTGACATCCAGGTCGGTGACGCCCTCGACGATCGCCAGGAAGTCGCCGGAGATGCGGTCTTGAATTATCGTGCTGTCGTTGCTGACGGCGAAGGTTAGCTCGCTGAAGCGCTGGGAGTCGGTGAGCAGCAGGCGATCGGAGCCGCGCACGAAGTCCGCGATGCGATCGGCGTCGCCGAGGGTTTCGCCGCCGGTCGTGGAGCGATCGAAGTTGCGCCCGAGCAGGAAGATATCGTTGCCGCTGCCGCCAGTCAGGACATCGCCTGCCGCGCCGCCGTCGAGCCAGTCTTCGCCGCTGCCGCCATCGAGGATATCGCTCGCATCGCCGCCGCCGAGGGTGTCGTCGCCGCTGCCGCCGTCGAGCAGGTCGCTGCCGCGATCGCCGATAACCGAGTCGTCGCCATCGCCGCCGTAGAGACTGTCGTCGCCGGAGCCGCCGACGATCGTATCGTTGCCCAGCTCGCCGAAAAGCAGGTCGTCGCCGCCCTGCCCGAAGGTCAGATCGTCGTCGCGACCGCCGTAGGCGATATCGCTGCCGTGGCCGCCGGTAATCGTGTCGCTGCCCTGGTTGCCGAAGAGCAGGTCGTCGCCGTCGCCACTGTCGATGCGATCGACGCCGTCGGAAGTGGCGATCGTGTCGTCGCCGTCGCCGCCGCTGACGTTATCGATGCCGTCGAAGACAAGCAGCACGTCGCCAAAGGTAATGTTCGGCAGCATGAGATCGGCCAAGTCCGTCCCAACTACAGTCGTCATAGCTACAGGGTTCTCCACGGGTAATAAGGTTCGAGCAGTGGTAGAGACCCGGTGGAAGATCGATGAGTTCGAGCGCCCGAGACGGTCTCGCGGTTGGGTGCGAGTCGGTGGCGATCGAGCGTGTCTAAAAGAAATTCCGGCTCGATAAGAAATGATTCGAGCGCGTTCGTTCGAGCGTATTCTAAGACCTAATAGACGTGATTAAGTTCCGTTGAGGCAAGATCGGAGTGAATTTAAGCGCGCGCCAAAAATCCGCGATTGGCTTGTTCTTAAATCGGTGTCTAAATTTCATAGAACGTTTTTTGAAAACGTCCGGATCGGCAATTGCCGCGACTGAATGTATCGTACTATTTATTCGATCTCAGAAAGTGGATCGCGCGATCCTTCTGGCGCAATCTATCGCGATCTTTGCCCACGCTCACATCGAAGGCCAAAATATAGCTAAAGCTCGATCGAAAGTAAAGCGCAGGGCGCTCCCTTCACGAAAGGACGATAGATATACGGAGGATTACGATCGTCAAAATCTAAGCTCTAGATATTTTTTTGTAGATCGAAAGCGGCACTTTTCAACTCCTGCGTTCCGTCTTTTAAAAGCTCGATCTGTTGAGAAGACCGAGTGGCGCTGTCGGTGAGATCGACCATCGCAGATGTGACCTGTTGGGTGGCAGCGGCCTGCTCGCTGGAGTTCTCCGCGATTGCCTGGGCGTTCTGGGCGATCGTATCCATCATCGCCGCCATCTCCTGGAGCGCTTCGGCGATCGCCTGGACGCGCTCGACACCGGTGTCCACGCTGCGCGATCCGGCTTCGGTGGTGTTGAGTGTTGCTTGAATATCGCGCTGGATTTCCGAGACGATGCCGTCGATCTGCGTGCCGGACTGCTGGCTGGCGTCAGAAAGCTTGCGGATTTCGGCGGCCACGACCGAAAAGCCCTGGCCGTAGGCTCCCGCCCGCACGGCTTCGACGGCAGCATTCAGCGCCAGCATATTGGTTTGGTTGGCCAGGTCGCCGACTAGACCGGAGATGCCGCCGATCTCTCCGGCGCGATCGTTGAGCAGGACGATCCGCTGCGACAGGGTACCGACCGCGTCGCGCACGACGCCCATTGCTGCCAGGGCTTCGCTGTTACTGCTCAAGCTCGCGCGCACCCGCTCGAGGGACTGCTGGACTTGGCGGACTGCTGGGAGGTGGCGTTGAGGCGTTCGATGGTAGCGGTGACTTCGCGGACGGCGGCGGCCTGCTGGTAGGCGCTGCGCTCGCCTTGGGAGATGGTTTCGGTGACGCGATCGGAGAAGCGGCCGAGCTGGCCGGTGACGCCCTGGATCTGGCGCACGAGGCGATCGAACACCCAAACGCCCAGCAGTACGAATCCCGAGGCGGTTACGAACGAGACGAACGCGGCGGTGCGGGTGGCGCGGGCGATCGGTGCGAAGATTCGATCCTGCGAGGCGCGGTACACGATCGCGAACGGATGCTGGCGCGTCTCGGGGTCGGGGTAGACCACCTGATGGAAAATTAGCTGCTCGTCGTCTTGCAGTAAGCCGCCGTCTTCGGAGAGTAGCGCCGCGACCGTATCGGCGGGCAGCTCGTCGGCGATTGTTTTACCGTGGCCGAGGTCTTCGCCCCAGAGCTTTTCTTCGTCGCGGTGATACAGGTAATAACCGCGCTGGTTGAGGATAATTAGTTCTTGGCTGTTGTCCGTGAGGTCGCTCTCGTTGACGATCAGCCCGAAGAGGAAGTCGATCGACAGGTTGGCCACGAGGGTCCCGCGAACGTTGCCCTGGGCGTCGCGGACGGAGATGGCGTAGCGCAGCACGGGGTTGTAGGGAATCTCGATTTCACCGTTTTCTCGGTTGAGGTCGATCGCCGAAGAGTAAAATTCGTCGAGCGGGAGCTGGATAGACTCAAGGAAATAGCCGCGATCGCCTTTGTTTTGCAGCTCCGAGCGGGGCACGACGAGCGGTACGTTATCTCGCTGGTCGATGCGGACGAGTTCCTGGCCCGTGGCGTCGAGGTAGCGGATCTGCTGATAGTAGGGCCGCGCTCGCACGAACGACAGGTAAATATCGTTGAGGCGCGATCGCGCTTCGAGACCGGCCTTGCTGTCTGCGCCATTTCCCCCACTTTCGCCGCCCTCTGCGCTTTGCGCCCGGACGATATCGGACAGGGAGGGAATGCCGCGCAGGTACACCAGGTCGGCGCGGACAGTGTCGAGGAAAAGCGAGAGAGTTTCGGCGTTGCCTTCGCCGTCTTGCTGCATCTCTCGGCCGATCGTCTCGGTGAGAACCTGTCGAGACTGGTGGACGTTGTAGCCGCCGACGATCGCCGCCGGGATCGCGGTACTCGCGACCAGCAGTGCAATCGCTCGGGTCTGGAATCGGGAGAAAATCGCGCCAAGCATGGAAGTATCCCAGCCGACTCGCGCTGGGAATAAATTCTCGAGACGGGCATCTGGCGGCAAGCGCGACCCCAAGCTGTATGCGGGCTCGTAGGGGGTCGGAGTCGAGCTCCGCAATAGGCCCTGGGCTCCGGCTGGGCTCCGGCTGGGCTTTGAGGCTGGACTCTGAGGCTGGGCTCGGAGTGGGGAGGGCGTTTGTGGCGAGCGTATCAGCTGTTCGTGTTGCGGCGGGCCGACGTTCGGTTGTTTTTTTGGATGGTTGCTGGATTGGGAGCGCGGCGGGAAAAGGCTCTTCCCGGAGGCCGAACAGTACGTCTCTGAAGCACGGCGGCGATGCCGAACTCTCGGGCGAGCGATCGGCATCGCTCCTGGCTAAATGGTAGATCGCGCGGCGGGCGGCTGCCTGATGTCTTTGCCTGGTGTCTAGTATCTTTGCCTATGCTGTCGCTAACTTACTCAGGGCATTGGTGGCGGCAATCCGGACGCGATCGCGCGAATCGGCGGCAAGCTGCACCAGCCAAGGACGCGCCACCGGCATACCCAGCGTTCCGAAGCCATAGGCGATCGCCTGGAGCAGGGTCGGATCGCAGTGCGCGAGCTGGCTGTCGATCGCCTCGCTGCTATTAAGGTGGCCGAACCGGATCTCGCACCAGCCTGCCAGTCGTGCCGCGACGTCCGGCCCGCGATCGCGCAGGCGACCGATGCCGCGCACCGCTTCTAGGGTGACGGCGTAGCGTTCGGGCGCGAGCGTGCAGGTTTCGAGCAGGGCCGAGATCGACTCGGGGTCGGCGATTTGCAGCAGGGCACGGACGATCGCCAGGGCCTGGGGTTCGGGGGTCAGGGGCGATCGCAGCAGCTTCAGCAGCACCGAGATCGCCTCGGGGGAAGACAGTCGCCCGATCGCGATCGTCGCCTGGGTCGCAACCTCCGGGTTGATATCGAGAGTCAGGGGCTGAAAGTGCGCCAGCCAGTCGATCGGTGCGGCGGTTGCGGGCTGAGTCTGCGGCGCGTCCCCGCCCGTCCCAGCGCGAAACTGCTGTGAATATTGGGCCTTTGCGCCGAGGCCCGACAGCGCCACCTTACGCACCGGCGGGCTGGTGTCGTGCAGCGCTGCGAGCAGCACCGAGACGACGCGCTCGTCGTCAAAGGCACTCATCGCGCCGACCGCCAGCAGCCGAATCGCCGGGTCGGGGTCGCGAGCCACCGGCAGCAGCGGCGCGATCGCCACCGGGTCGCTAATCTGCGTCAGCGCCCGCACCAGGGAGTGGCGCAGCTTAGCGCGATCGGGCGTGCGCGACGTGCGCTCCAGCTCGCCGACCAGTAGCTCGATTTCTGCTTTGCCGAAGTGGCCGAGGGTATCGACCGCGATCGAGGCCGTCATTTCATCGTCCGAGTCGAGCGCCGCCACCAGCGCCGTCATCGCCTCGATATGGCGCAGTTTGGCTAGGATCTGCCCGGCAAACCAGCGCGCCTCAAACTCGCCTTCCGGGTCGATCAATAAGTCGTGCAGCGCCGCGATCGCCGCCTCGCCCGCCGGACGAAACGCCACCGCCAAGCCGCGACAGTCGCCCGTATCGCCCTCGGTCAGCAGCGCGATGCCCAGCTCGGCCAGCCGCTGGCGATCGGCAGCGTCGGGAAGTGTCGCGTGCGTGTCCGCTCCCCAGTCCTTTAGCCGTTCGCTGACGGCGTTCCAGTTGCCGCGCTGGGCCTCGGCCTCGATCGCCGCATACACCCCGGCGAATTCAGAGCGGCGGTCGGGCGGGCGGGCAGAAGTCGGCATGGCAGTCGCAAAAATAGCAGTCAAGAAACCAGTAGAGCGTTTAGCCGTCGGGGCTTTAGCTCTGCGCTGTCGCCAGCAGCGCCTGTAGCAGCGGCTCGCGCTCGGGGACGGCCTGGGCACTCAAGCGGTGCAGATCGACCACCGAGCCGATCGTGGCGATCGCCGGGGCCGAAAAACCCGACTCCCGCACGCGATCGACCACCGTTTCTAGGGTCGCCACCAGCGTCTCACTGTCGGGCCGCGTTCCCCAGCGCACCAGGGCGATCGGCGTCTTCGGGTCTTTTCCCGCTTCGATGAGCTGTGGGATCACCTGGGGCAGCGTCTGGACGCCCATATAGATGACGATCGTTTCTCCGGCCTTGGCGATCGCCTGCCAGTCTACGCCCGGACGATATTTGCCGCTTTTTTCGTGGCCGGTGACAAAAATCGCCGACGAGCTGTGGTCGCGGTGGGTCAGCGGGATGCCCGCGCAGGCCGGAGCCGCAATGCCGGAGGTGATGCCGGGGACGACTTCGACCGGGACGCCCGCCGCGATCAAGTCTTCCATTTCCTCGCCGCCGCGCCCGAAGACGAACGGATCGCCGCCCTTGAGCCGGACGATTGTTTTCGCCTGCCACGCCAGCTCGATCAACAGGCGCGTGGTTTCGGCTTGGGGCAGCGAGTGGCGACCGCTGCGCTTCCCGGCGTCGATTTTGCGGGCGGCGGGGTTGGCCATCTCCAGGATCGGCTCGCTGACCAACGCGTCATAGACGACTGCGTCCGCCGCTTCGAGCAGGTCGCGGCCCTTGAGCGTCAGCAGTCCCGGATCGCCCGGACCGGCCCCGACAAGATAGACCTTGCCGAGCGGCGCGCTGGAAAAATCAGGAGCGTAGGTGTCGATCGCAGGCATGCGGTTGAGGTGGTTGTCAGTAAAAAGGACTCCCATCCCACGCATCGCGAGACGGGGGAGCGAACGGCCTACAGCTCGAGGCTCGCGCCAGCAGGCCCGGCAGACCTAAAGTTGGGGCTGGATTGAAGGTCGGGCTGAAGGTCGGGCCGGAATTCGAGCCCGAATTGCACCTTGGGTGGAGATTTAAGCCCGAATCCGAATCGAATTTTAGACCGAAATCTGAGAGAGCCTTAAGAAGTCTTAAAAACTTCGCGCAGTTTTGCCTTCAATAATGTTACGAGTACTACAATGCTATGGCACGCGGGCACTCGAGTTCGAGATGTGCGGCCATCGCTGGGACGCGTAGGAACTGTTCGAGCCAGACCTTGAGGCGATAGGTGGCGCGGCAGTCGTCTTCGTTATAGAGAACGATGCGATCGAGATGATGGCGATCGCCGCTCTCGAGCCAGTCGTTGTACCAGCAGATGCACTGCGCCCCGTTGGCCTCCGAGTCGCGCCACGCAAATCCCAGCCAGCGCGCCATCGCCTTAAGTGAATAGCTTTCTACGGGCATTGCCACGGTCTGTGTCGCCCACCAGTGTAAATCGACGCAGCGATCGGCCATCGCCTGCCACTGTCGCAGCGGCGTCCCGTAGCGCCGCGCCATCCGCGCGATCGTCTTCACTTCGTAGTCGCAGAAGTGGTAGATCGGCGCATCGGGATGGGACAGCACGAAGGAGACGAACTCGTTCCAGGCGTAGCCTTCGTCTTCCGGTGTCTCGGCCAAAAATTCATGGAACGTCTGCGCGCCCGTGCGGCGATCGACCGCCAGTACGCCGAACAGAAAGTCCACCTCGCGATCGGGCTCGGCCTCGATGTCGAAGTGCAGCTCGATATCGGCATCGGGAAAGTCCGCGATCGCCCGCTCCGGCGAGATTTCAGCGGGCAAAAAGTTCTCCGACGGGTCGGCCAGCGCCCGCTCTAGAGCTGGCGGATCGCCTGCCAGCGACACCGGCAGCGCTAGCGGAATCGCCACGTTGCTGAGGCTGGCGCGGGCCTGGCGGTAAATGCGGTCGGCACTCTCCGCACCGACGGCCAGGGCGAGACGCTCGAACGGCAGCGCGAACACGTCGTCGATCGCCCGTAGCTTCAGGGCCTCTAGCTGGGTGTAGCGGTTGGGCGTCACGCCGGGAAGCAGTGACAGGTGGCGCGTGCGCAGAGCCGTGCGATGACATTCGCCGTGCCACTGACAGAGGCTGCACTTTTGCCGCGACAGGAAGAGATCGGGCTCGCGGCGATCGCGCAAGGTCTCGACACACTGAGCGGTTACCTCCAGCGCTTCCGTGCGGCGATGTTGAAAGTCAACCCGGTGAACGCCGCGATCCCGTAGGGCGATCTCTGCCGTCTCGGGCCACGCCCCCTGCACGCTCGCCAGCACGAAGCTATTGAAAATCGAGACGATTTGATAGTCGAGTTTCGGGCGCTTGCCGAAGCGGATATCCTTGCAGATGTAGCTCCAGCCGCCCAGCTCCGACGGCCTATCGGTGCGTACCAGTAGATCCGGCTTGCCGAGCAGCATCGTGCTGCTATCCCAGGGCGCGGCGATCGCCCCGCGATAGATGCACGGCGTCCCGGCCTGCATCAGCTCGATCGTTTGCGCCACGCCATCGCGCCACTGGCCGCGCGCGTAGTCGGGCTGTACGTAGGGATACTCGGACAGCTCTAGCTCGCGGTGAGCTTGGCTGTCTTCGCGCAATTTCAGAAGAAAATTCTCTGACGGCGTCTTGCGTCGATCGTCGCCGTAGATATCGAGGAAAGCGCGACGGCGACAGCGCTGAAAATGGAGCAGTAAATCCGAGCTGACTAACATGAACGCGCGCCGGGAGTCTTACTCAGCTAAACCTGAACACTGACTTACTTCAGGCGAAATGTCAATATGTTCGGTCGCTCGAAAGCAGCCGCTCGCGGCAGCGCTTTCATCGCGCGTTCGATCGGGCGGCTGGAACTTATTGCAGAGCTGGCACGGACGTTGCGGGCGGCTCCCGGCGCGAAATAATCGGCGGAGCAACTTCGCCCGAGGTTAGAGGTCGCCGCCGCGCAGTGCGAGCAGACCGACGACGATCGGACCGGCGAGCACGATCAGACCGACGAAAGTGAGCTGAAAAATGACTTCCCAATCGATCGAGGAAAAGACGGATGTTATGGCTTCCATTTTTATTAAAGTCTCCGAAAATGGTTTCGTTATGTCGCTACGAACGGGCGAACGCCGTTAATCATACTAGCGGCTGCGCGATTCGAGGCTTCGAGAAATTTCACATATCGACACGGGCGCACCGCGATCGGCCCGATCGCGTTGCGGGCATTTGCTCTAGAGTAAACGGGGCGTGCGGCCGCACGGCAAACACCTACGGGCGAGAGAGCGATCGATGGCGAAGTGGCAATGTGTCAAAAACTGCGGGGCGTGCTGCTACCTCGATCCCAGCGAGCGTCCCGATCTCGGCGAATACCTGACGCCAGAAGAGCTGGCGCGCTATCTGAGTATGGTGGCCGATGACGGCTGGTGTACGAACTACGATCGCCAGGCGCGCGAGTGCCGAATTTACGACGACCGTCCGACCTTTTGTCGCGTTGAGGTCGGAGAGTTCGAGCGGCGCTACGGCGTCGATCCGGAAGACATCGACGAGTTCGCGATCGACTGCTGCCAGGAGCACATCCAAGATATCTACGGCGATCGCAGCCTCGAACTGCTGCGCTTCAACCAAGCCATCGGCATCAAGCCCCAGCGCATTATCCGTCGCCCACCGTCGGAATAGCGCCCCAGAGCTTTGCGACGAGCGAACAACACGGATTAATATATCTTTACGACACATCCGGTTCTCGTTCCGTAATGCCCAACTCACCCCTGAATCCCGCGCCCGACCTTCCTAAAATTGAAGAAGTTGCCGACTCTGAGGCCGCGATCGCGCGTGCAAATCGCGAGGTCGCTGCGAACGACGCCAAGCCGTCCAGCAAGTTCAGCGCAAAGTCGCCCTTCTTCAGAGTCCTCGTTTCCACGTTCCTGACGATTTTGCTCGCCGAGATGGGCGACAAAACCCAGTTCACGACGCTGCTGATGACGGCGGAATCGCACCAGCCGCTGGTGGTTTTCCTCGGGGCCGGTTCGGCCCTGGTGGCCACCAGCCTGCTGGGCGTGTCGCTGGGTCGCTGGCTGGCAGCGCGCGTCTCGGAAGAAGCGATCGAAACGGCGGCGGGCATCGCGCTGCTGGCGATCGCCATGCTGCTAATCGGCGACATGCTCGACGTCTCTCTGTAAATGGCGACGCACGGATTGTGAACGTGGTCGATCTTTGAGGTTTTCAATGGACTGGGATTTATTTAGCGTTAGCTTTGTGGCGGTTTTCCTGTCGGAACTGGGCGATAAAAGCCAACTGGCGGCGATCGCGCTGGGCGGTAGCTCCAAGTCGCCGCGCGCCGTCTTTTTCGGATCGTCAGGGGCGCTGCTGCTCGCGAGCTTGGTGGGCGTACTGTTGGGTGAGGGCGCGGCGCAGGTGCTGCCGACCCATTTGCTGAAGGGCTTGGCAGCGCTCGGTTTTGCGGCAATCGGGCTGCGGCTGCTCTGGCCGCGCGAGGATGAAGAGTAGCGCGGCGTGAAGCGCGTTCTGGCGATCGGCGGGCGGGGACGCATCGGCGCGAAGATCGCGCGCGATCTTCGCGAGCGCTGTCAGCAGCTCGGGCTGGAGGTGGAAATTGAGGCCACCGGGCGATCGAGCCTCGATCTGAGCGACACCGATGCGCTAAGTTGCGCGATCGCCAAAGTCGATCTGGTCATCCATACCGCAGGCCCGTTCGCGAGCCGCGACGATCGCGTTCTGCGCGCCTGCATCGCCAACCGCGCCCACTATCTCGACGTGAGCGACAGCCGCCACTTCACCGAGGCGATGCTCGTCCATCGCGATTCCGCGCGGGAGGCGGGCATCGTCGCGATCGTCAACACCGGCGTCTTTCCCGGCCTTTCCAACAGTTTGGTCAAAGCCTGCGTCGAACATCTCCGAAGTCTGGTCGAGTCGGAAACTGGCGATAAGCTCGGCGAGCTTGACGAAATCGACGAAATCGCCCTCAGCTACGCGGTCGGCGGCTCCGGCGGTGCAGGCATTACGGTGATGCGAACGACATTTCTGGCGCTCCAGCGGCCTTTCTCCGCGATGCTGGGCGGCCAGTGGCAGACCGTTGCGCCCTACAGCGATCGCGAGGTCGTAGACTTCCCTGGCTTCGGCGCGATCGGCACCTACTGGTTCGACGTTCCCGAAACTTTGACCCTAGCCAGGCACTTCAAGGCCCGCACGGTCACGACAAAATTCGGCTCCGCGCCCGACTTCTACAATTTGCTTACCGCCGCCGTTGCGCGCTTCTGTCCCGCGCCGCTGCTGCAAAACCCGGCGGCGATCGAGTTTCTTTCGCGCGTTAGCTACGCGATGACCCAAGTGACCGATCGCTGGAGCGGTGTCGGCGTGGCGATGCGAGCACGGACAGTGGCAGGCGATCGCGCAGTAGAATCGACGCTTTGCCACAATGACACGGCACGCGCCGCTGGAATTGGCGGTGGCAGCGTTGCGGCGGCGATACTGGCCGAAGATATTGCAACGCCGGGTCTCTGGACAGTTGAAGAAATTGTGCCGACGGCGCTGTTCGATCGTGTCGCCCGCGAAGATGGCTTCACCTGGACACCGCCCCACGAAAAACTCAACGACGAGCGTTGAGCTTGCGCTAAGCGTTCGCGGCCACCGGCTCTGTCGTGCGCGGGTAGCGCTCCATCAACGATCGCACTTGCTCCGCGTGATACGAGCTGCGCGTCAGCGGCGACGACACCACCTGCAAGAATCCCAGCTCCTCACCATAAACCCGCCACGTATCGAACTGCTCCGGCGTGACGAAATCGTTAACGCCCAGGTGCTTCTGTGTCGGTTGGAGATACTGGCCGATCGTCAAGATGTCGCAGTCTACCGATCGCAGGTCGCGCATCACCTCGCGCACCTCTTCATCGGTTTCGCCGAGGCCAGCCATAATGCCCGACTTCGTATACACCGACGGCAGGCGCTCGCGGGCTTGGCGCATCAGCTCGAGGGTGCGCTCGTAGTTGCCCTGGGGTCGCGTACGGCGGTAGAGACGCGGCACGGTTTCGGTATTGTGGTTCAGCACTTCCGGCTTCGCCGAGAGAATGATATCCAGCGCGTCCCAGTCGCCGCATAGATCCGGGATCAGCACCTCGATCGTCGTTCCCGGCGACACCTTGCGCGTTTCTTCGATACAGCGCACGAATTGGGATGCGCCGCCGTCGGGCAGATCGTCACGGTTTACCGAGGTGATCACCACGTGGTTGAGCCGCATGCGACGCACCGCTTCGGCGAGATCGAGGGGCTCGGCGGGATCGAGGGGCTTTGGCGCTTTCTCGAAGTTAATATCGCAGTAGGGGCAGGCGCGCGTGCAGGCCGGACCCATAATCAAAAACGTGGCCGTGCCGTTGTTAAAGCATTCGCCGATATTGGGGCAGGAGGCTTCTTCGCAGACGGTGCTGAGGTTGAGGTCGCGCAGGATTTCGGTGACGCTGCCGATGCGTTCCCACTGCGGCGCTTTGACTCTCAACCAATTCGGCTTGGTGGCATTTTCCAAGGTTTCGATCCTCTACGGCAATTCGGCTGTTCGGGAACTATAGATGATATTTAAAATCCTTTCATTATCTTATACCAAATCTCTAAAGACCAGCTACAGATAGAGCCTCCAGGATAGAGGCTCGGCCGGTAATCGATGCCACCGTCGCCTCACTCAAGCTCAATAGTTGCTCCTTGATGA
>ERZ1740068.86-NODE-86-length-59350-cov-8.618450_pt1 | contig 59350 bp, 39 predicted proteins | sample MGYA00581735_ERZ1740068 | MGnify/ENA primary metagenome ERZ1740068 (study PRJEB43018, sample SAMN04849740) | marine metagenome | isolation source: floating plastic debris | place: Pacific Ocean | collected 2008-08-30 | study: EMG produced TPA metagenomics assembly...
CTTCAAACCATTGAAGTCTTATTGACCAGCGGTGTCATCAGACTCTTCGGAAAACTTGAGGACTTTGAGCAGGAAGAGTGTGCTGAAATAGCGGCGTTGTTAGAGGGTTACTATGAGAAGGACTCCCTTCACTATCCGCATACTCCTCCCCGGTTTGACAGTGAGGCGGGAGTGCTGGGAGCGAAAATTCTGTACCTGTCAGCACAGCTGATCTTGTATCGAGATTTGACAGCTGAGGAAGCGATCAAATTGTTCCCCGCAGACGACCTGGAGAAAACGCCTTCAGCCATTTTGTCTGCTGACCTTTGTTTGAGGTTTATGCCTGCTATTCTGACAAAATATGCCGAAATGCAACCAGAAGACAGCCTTCTGCCTCAGTTGCAGCAGGTGATGGAAAAATGGTGTTATTCGGCACTGGGCTATCATCAGGAGTTCATCCCATCTCAGTGGGAACCTGTGTTCCCAAACCCTTGTCTGCTACAGCTCACCGTTGACAGGATCATTGAGAGGCGCGCCTTAAGCCATGCTTTATTAGAGGAGTTTTTACCCTATGTAAGTGGGGCACTTGGAGATTATGGATCACATTTTTGGAAAGAGTTTAACGAAAAGAAAGGTGGACTGAAGTTGCCTTCCACTACCCCTACATAAATGGAGAAAATTGCACAACTGCATTCGGTTTTACAGGATATCAAACGATCTTTTGTGGGAAAGGACGATATCATTGACCTATTGGCCGTGGCGCTGGTAGCCAATGAAAATGCTTTTTTATTTGGACCTCCGGGAACTGCCAAAAGCGCCATCGTCAGGGCACTCTGCCGATCCATAGAAGGCGGAAAAAACTTTGAATACCTACTGACGCGGTTTACTGAGCCCAATGAGATATTTGGTCCTTTTGATATTCGTGCGCTCAGGGACGGGACGCTCAAGACCAATACCGAGGGAATGCTCCCCGAGGCCTCTATGGTTTTTCTCGATGAAATCTTCAATGCCAACAGTGCCATTCTGAATAGTTTGCTGATGGCACTCAATGAAAAGGTGTTTAAGCGTGGCCGGGAGACCATGCAGATCCCTGCTTTGATGTTTGTAGGCGCCAGTAATGCACTCCCCGAAGACGAGACCCTCGCCGCTTTGCTGGACAGGTTCCTGATCCGTATCAGGTGTGATTATGTGGAGCCGGAACTACTGGAGCAGGTATTGGTGGCGGGTAGGCAACTGGCGATCAAAGGAAGTACTTCTCAGGCGGTGATTACCGCTGCAGATATTCAACAGCTACAGCACGCCGTGGCGGAGGTAGACTTATCTCCTATCATCAAAGACTACGTAGACCTGATCCATAATCTGCGCAATACTGGCATCACCATTTCAGATCGAAGGGCGGTCAAGATTCAGGGGCTGGTGGCTGCCAGTGCCTTGTTGAGTAACCGCCAGGTGGCCAGGTTGTCGGATTTGTGGGTGTTGAAGTACATCTGGGATACCGAAGAACAGATCGAAATCCTGTCGGGTATCGTTGATACGCTGCTGGGACGCGAAGAACTGGCCGTTGATGACCATCCACAGGCACGTGGCAAGAGCGTCCCTGATGCAGAACAACTGATAGAAGAATTGAAAATGCTGGAAGAGCGGTGGTCTGCACCTGATATTTCTTTTGAAGAGAAGAACGTGATCAAAGACAAACTGCGCTATCTGCAATCGAGGGCCAGCTGGGTGAAACATGCGGAACACCAGCAATTCCTGAGCGAAAACATTGAGCAATTATGGCAGAAGATTCTCCAAACGATGGATTAACATACTACCTGCAGGTGCCGGAAGTATTCCTTGAGGATTTGAATGAGCTCAGGTCATTGACCAATCTGAAGATGGCTTATTTGGGAGAGACTATCTGGCTCACCGGGTTTACCCAAGAGCAGGCAAAGAGTATTTTAGTGGCAAGCCTTCCGCATAAAAAATTGTACATACAAAAGGGGAAGTTCCTTCATTTTACCGGAAAACAGCTCCCCGAAAGAGAGGTGCCTACGGGGCTTTTGTGGACGCCAATCGTCAGAGCCATTAAGCTACAGACCGCAAGTGCCGGTAGTAATTACCAAAATAAGCTGAACTCGCTAGCCATCCGTCTGCAGGAAGTGTCAGATGTACCCGTGCCACCAAAGGCTGTCATGATGCGTGTGACAATGCTTGCGTTGAGCCAATACCTGGAAACAGCTCCACGCATTCGATATGAACATTTGCAATGGTGTCTGCTGGATGATAAAGAGGCATTGATCTATGGAGAACCCATGCTGCCCATCCCTACTGATCAGGTTTATTGGCAGAAAAATGCTTCTTTCCTGCCACTGGGCTTTGATTTTGAGCTGAAGCTGATGGCAGATGTCGTACAGGCCAATCAGCAATCTGAGGATGACTGGTTGCTATGGGAACGGGACAACGCTTACACCCGCTTGTCTAAAAGTATTTTCAGGCCGTTGACGTTGAGCTCGCTTCGTAGTACCATCACCAAACCTGAAGTATTGCCGTGAGTGCTCACCGATACTATATGGCCTGCGAACCTTACTTCTGGCAATGGGACGACGGTGGCGAATCTATTGCCATTCCGGGTGGCAGTACTCTCATGTTCAGAGAGCAACTGCTGGCGCTGATCAAGCAGTTACATCCGGTGGGGTTACCGCAATTTGGCATGATGCTCTTGCTGCAGGTAGCATCCAGCGTATCTGGGAAACGACTCCTGAAGGAATTGCATCCGATTGTGGCACAACTGGTAGATGAGCGATGTTCAACCTCTCAGGTAGATTTTGAGGAGGGGTGGCAGTTTTTGGAGATGATTAATCAGCTGCCAGACAGCTGTAAGACGGAAAGCAATGTGGTGGAAGTGCTGAAGGCGCTGATTGGCTCCATGCACAATACGTATTCAAAACGAAGAGCGAAACAGCTGTTTCTTGAACTACAGCGCACATCCAACGCACAGGAAAAGTATCAATCCAACGAGTTTAAAGTACACAAGCTGGCTACTGAGTTGAAGTCTCTGGCCCTGCTGAAACGAAGATTTCCAAAGCAGGAAGACCTGGAAAATGGTCTCTCGGGGGTGATTGATGTGGAAACTGAGTTGGTGACAACCAATACGGGCGGAGGAGAAGAGGCGGCTCCTTTCACAGAGGAATTGCTACAAAACCCACATACTTTTAAGGTAGGTGCATTGATCAAACCACTATGGTCTGGTTTGACGATCCCGGTGCGCAACTTAAGTGACAGCGATAACCTGTTCGGGGGTGTGACCGACCTGTCCAACAGTGGCGATCTACAACAGCTGCTGCTGACTGAGTTTGCCAACGATGACCTGGTGTTTCTCTCCAGGCTAGCCAATCGGGAAGCGTTGTATTATCGGAGGGATGTGCCACAGGGAAATCCAAAAACGAAGCGAATTTTTCTACTGGATATCTCACTGAGTATGTGGGGTATTCCCAAGCTGACGGCATGGTCGTCGTTACTGTCGATCGTCAATCATCCTAAGAATGGCGACCAGTATAGTCACGAGATTTATTTGCTAGGCGAGTTGCACCATCCAACTAATATTACCAACCTTGGCGCTATCATCCAGTCGATGAGTAAGCTATCTGCCAGGTACAATTGCGTAACTGGTTTGCAATCTTATTTTGCAGACCATGAAGCAACCGGCAAACAGGAAGAAGTTTTTTTCCTCACCTCCAGGCGGGGTTTGGAAGACGCTGACCTTGTCAGTGCTATTGAGCAACACAGATCCTGGCTCAACTACCTGCTTTTGCACGATGAAGATGGCAAAATTGACTTATTTCAATACCAGTCCAGGAACAGAAAGCACTTACATTCTTTGCAGTTGCCGCTGGCGCAACTATGGAAAAAGGCGCCTCAGCCAAAACAAAGAAAACGTGACAGGAAGTCGGAGCTGGGTAACCATCAATTACCTCTGTTACTTCCTGTTGACAAATACCTGGCATTGCGGTTTCCGGAGGGGCCGTTTGCTTACAAGCTGGTGAAAAAGTATGGTCTTTTTCGTACTTTGAGTGTGAAGTCGGGAAGGCCACACCAGGGCTGGGAGCTGATATGGAGAGAAAATATCATCAATGTAGTCGCCCCGGATTTTGAGGTGGGTGTTTTGCCGAATGGGCAGGAAGTGCTATTGCTATTTCAGCGGCATAAGAAAATACTGATCTTGATCAATCTTCACACGCAGGAACGTGTGGAGGAGTTTTTTACTGACTGGCAAGACCGGTGGCAGCAGAATTTCTTTTTCATCAAAGACCACTTTTACCATTCCAATCACCTTGTTTTATTAAAGATAGACCTGGCGGGAAAAAGTACTGTAGTGAAGGATAGGGCGCTTCAAAAAGAGCTACTGGCGGTAATTGAAGAAAGGAGGAAAAAATTGTCATCCCCTGGCGTTGCATCCTATCCATATGCCAGTACTTTGGTGAATATCAAAACAGTGGGTATCAGTAGCCGAAAGCAGCTGGTATTTAATCAGTTTGAGTTATTTCCCAATGTCGGAGATAAGCCTCAGTTGATGATCCCTTTTGATACGGGGCCAATCAATCTGATGGCGGAGGCCACTAAAGACGGTCAGGAATTTGTTTTTGCAGACAAGAGTAAAATCGTTTCGGAACGGATGGGCTTTGTCAGACTGGTCAGTAGTAATCCCAGATTGCCAGAGGTCTATGTGCCTACCATACTCAATCAACCGCTGGGCCTCGCCACGGTAGAAGAGTTTTCGGGAAATGGATATTATGCGCCTTCAAGGCTTTGTTACCTCAGTGTGGTGAAAGTGACCAGTAAACCCCTGGAGTCCATCAAGATCATTAGGAAACTATGTCCACAGGTAAGTATGGCAGACGCCAAGCGGGTGGTAGACCAGCATCCTGCGCTGCTGCCAGGCTGCTGGAAATTTGATGAGGCCATGCTGTTGGAGATGGACTTTGAGGACTATGGGCTCACAGTGAAAGCGGTGGAAGTGAAGCCCAATGCACTACATCAGGAGCGTATTGCATTGTCTGTATTTTTCGCGCGATACGTGGACGCTTTCATTCAGCAGGTTCTTGATTCATACTGAAAAATACCGTAAGGTGATTGCCTCACCGTTGATAGTTCTTTATATTCCTATTCAATGAAACTGAAATTAAAGCCGAGTCAAACAAATACCCATCCTTTCAAAGGAGTTTTGATGAAAGGGGATGATCCATATCGCTGGTTACAGGATATGGAGTTGTTTGATTTGGAATGGTTGGCCATCAGGCTGTATCCTATTGAGTCTCCACATCAGCCCGGGCAACTATGGGGATGTCTCGCTGTGACCGATACGGTGCTGCCAGCTACGGTGCTGAGCAAGCATGTTTTTTGTCAATTGGTAAATGACATTGTGTTTATTCCCGAGTACACCCGATTGACCCCGGCGCTTCACGCAGAAGACATAGTGCACTGCTTTGGTGCTGACCTGCACTTGTTTCATATGGAGCTGGGATTAGTCCGGCTTGTTCATCCGGTCAGTTTACAGGACTTATTGCCCATGCCCGAAGCGCGTCCGGCGTCGGCACAGTCACCTGTTTCAGGCTTTAAATTGCCTGACCGTATCACAGCTTTTGAGGTGATCTCTTCCAGCCCGGAAGAGGTCATGAGGCAAATGGATGAAACGTTTAGCACAGGGGAACCGCTTCCCGATGATTCACTAAGCAACTGGGAAAAACTGAAACTTGGCTTTTACAACCTACTCTTCAATAAAGACCAGGACCAGCCTGCCGCTACCAGTACGCTCGGTCAATGGTGGGATCGCCTGTTTTCCCGCAGTGGCCAGATGGATAAGATGATGCAGGATTATGAGCGTTTGCTGCAGCGTAACCAAAAGGAGCTTGACAAGCTACTGGACATGATGAAAAAAGACCCTGGTAAGGCGTTGCGATTTGCATTGCCGCTGGGCAATGATGGTTTGGGCAGAGGGGGAAGCATGGGGAGTTTTAAGTTTGGAGAAAATCGCAATGACCTGTCGCTGCAGGGGAGCGCTTCCGGTGGCGGAGGTGGCGGCATTGATATTGGCGATCATTATGATAAACTACAGGAGCAATACCGCCTGTCTGCACAGGAACTGAAGGACACCGGTGATTTTGAGAAAGCGGCTTTTATTCACCTCAAGTTGCTCAAAGACCCATTGATGGCAGCTGGTATTCTGGAAGAAGGACATTTGTATCAGGAGGCGGCCAGTATTTACCTTACCCATGTGAAGGATAAGCAACGGGCGGCGGCGTGTTATGAAAAAGGAATGATGCTACAGGCGGCCATTGATCTGTACAGCGACCTGAAGATGCACGAAAAGGTGGGGGATTTGTATACAAAACTGGGGAATGAAGCACTGGCCAGAGAGTTTTACCAACTAAGGTTTGATGAGATTGTAAGCAGATCGCTGTATCTGGAGGCCTCGGTTTTTGCGTTGGACAAGCTGTATGACCATGAACTATCGCAGCAAATGGCACTGCGAGGCTGGCAGATGAATCGCAATACGCTCCCATGCTTACAGCGATACTTTGACCTGCAAGAGGGTAACGATCAATTGTTGTCCGCGATTCGCCAGATGCATCGAACGGAAGTTTCTCATAAGAACCGACAGCAATTCATACAGGCGGTCAAAGGTGTGCACAATCAAAACCCTGTCATCAAAGAATCGGTCAGGGATATCCTTTACCGGTTGGTTGCTGACGAAGCGGTGGTCAACCCGGCTATCGTAAGAATTTTATCTGACCTGGAAGACCAATCCGCTGAAGTAGGTAAGGATATAAATCGGTTTGTAGGAAATCGCCACCGGCGGTACTGAATACATTTACCCTGGAAAATGCTAAGGATTCTTTACAATACGTAAGGCATAGATCGGAATCAATGCCTAGGCTCTTTAGGGACTGAAGAGGAAATCTGATTCGTCAATGTTTGCTCTGGTTCTCCTGTAGACAGCTACTTTCTTGTGGATATGTGTCCCCAGTAATAGCAGAAATGCAATGAGCCATTGAGTGACGCAGTAGGGCACCCAGGACCAATCATTGAAGCTGATGGTGGACGGTTTTCCGGGTACGGTAGTGGTCGCCTGGTCGTTGGCAGAGAAGTACTGAAGGATGCTGTTGGTTAATAGTGCTATGAACTTTACCGATGGCTCAGCAGACTTAAATGCCATCAATTTAACAGAGTCATTTTGTTGTAGTCGCTGGTTCGGTGCTGTCTCGGTAACCTCCGGGTCTTCGTGTAGTTCCAGGAGGATTTCCTTACCCACTGGGGTGTTAGGGACGGCCATCGTTTTGGCCATGGTGATCAACAGCAATGCGATTAGAAACAACAGACTCCTCAAAGGAAAATGTTTTTGTAGCTCTTTCATGGTGGTAGTTTTTTGGTGTATGACCAGCGACTCCTTTTTATGAAAGTCCCTGGTATTGGTATTTGCCATGAAGAGCATCCTACAGGCAGAAGGTTAACTCCCCACAGCAGATTTTTTTCGCGCTACCATGATGATGGGAATCAGTAGCAGTAGTAAAAGGGGAATGTACCACATTGGGGTCCAACCTGATTTCAGGACTTCTACGGCGCCGTTATTGCCCACCAGCGCCAAACTCCCCCAGTAAAACGGTGAGGCTTCAGTACCACTATGGCTTTTGAGGTAGTTGAGCTTAGCCGTTCTCAGTGCCGAAGATTTGTTGTTTCCTTTTGATAGCTCTTTGTAAAAATCCAGCATCAACTCTTTGTTAGCCTGGTCATTGGTGGGCCAAAGAGACGAGACCACGCTATTGGCGCCCGCATTGGTGAAGCCACGGGCCAGGCTCATGATGCCTTCTCCTTTTTCCAGCGCACCCAGGGAAGTATTGCAGGCACTCAGCACTACCATCTCGGCCTGGTTGGCGGTGGTGTACAGCTCAGGCAAATAGATATTGCCATCGGCCAGGGCAATCCAGGGCTGGTCTTCTGAACCGGCATCGGCATGCGTGGAAAGGTGGATCACGCTGTACTGATCAGTTAAGTCAAAAAAATGATTTTTGGTAGCATTGGCACCCACGAGTTGCTGGCCTGAAGTGATTTCCTGTAAATCTATCAGTTCCCTCTTGCTGTCGGGGAGCGGGACCAGGTTTCTATTGGGAAAGGTCTCAGGGGCAAACCCAATGAATTGTTTGGGGGCATTGCGATCGCGTTGTGCATTTTCCGTCATATGAGATACAGAATAGGCATAGCGGACTTCAAAATCCTCAATCAGGTATCGCTGATCCCTCATTAGGGTCTCAAATGACATCAACTGAAGATAGTAGTCGGGGATGATGAGCAGTGACTGCCCCGATCCGGTGGACTCCTTTATCGCTTTGGGGAGAATCTTTTGCCCAATGCTATTGGCCAATGCCTGATAGGCATCAAATGCTGTTTGGGTGGTCAATATGTTGCCCGAAGCATCCCGAAGCTGGCTTACCTCGTCACGCAGGATATTGAGGTCTTTGATTTCAAACAAGGTCATGGTTCCGGCAGTGCTGTAAAGTCCGTATCCTTGTTGGTCGTCCAGGATGTAATGGATGACGTTTGTTTGGTCAGCTAACAACTTTTCACGGAATGATGCTACAGGCATGACCGATAGTCTCTTTTTGAACTGTCTGAAAACCGGATATGCCTCTCCGATAGAATCGAGGAATTGCTGGTGGTTGAGCTTGAGCAGGTGAAGTTGGTTTTCCAGCGAATCGCGTGCTGCTGTTTGATCTGTATCACCCAGGTAAGTTTCGGTAGCGAGAATGTCCTTTTTGAAGGCTGTTTCGCGTGTGACAATGGCATCAGGTATTCCGGCCCGGTCGATGGCGGCATTTTCAGAAATGTCTTCCAGCAGCAGTATCGCCTTGTTTTTTTCCATGAAATAGTAGGCCAGTTCTGGCTCATCCAGCAAATAGCACGTTTTCACTGCATTGAGATAAAGGGCTGCACTTCTTTTGCGCCAGTAGAGTTTAGACTTCACTTCGTAGGTGTTAAATCTGATGATGTCAATTAAGCGGTCTGCCAATTGATAATTCTCAATGGCACGTTGCAGGAATTGTGGGTTTTGTTCCACTGAGTAGGAACTCAGATAGGTATTTCCGGCATCTGTGAGCGTTTGCAGCAGATCATAAGGTTCTATGGCACTGGATAACAATTCCTGCGAGAGCAAAGTAGTGGTGTCTGGATCATTTCCGATGGCTACTGAAGTGGCCATCGCCAGTGTTTGTCGTGCATTCTTATAATCGCCGATGGCCCTGAAATAAGCGGCCAGGTTGTTGTAATTGCTACAGGATAGAGGATTGAACTGAAGAGATTTATTAAGCGATGCTTTTGCCTTGTCATATTGCCCGACCTTTACCTGGGCGAGCCCAATGTTGGAGTAAAGGGAAGCCAGATTCTCCGAATTGAAATTTGAGGATCCTACAAGACCGGTAGCTCTTTGGTAATGGGAAATTGCTTCCTTATAAGCCCCTAGTTCATTGGCTGCATTGCCTCGTATGGTGACAATCTCTAGTACAAAACGATCACCTTCCCAGTCGGGTATAGCACCCACAGAATCTGCCATATTCAGGTCATCAATGATCTGTTGACTGAATCGTTCGGGGTCCATTTGACAGTAAGTATCGGCTCTTCGATAATAGCCTTGTACTAATTTTTCTTCTCTTCCCTTTACGCCACTGGCCAGATCAATCAACTTATCCAGGCTTTCTAAAGACCTGTAGTAATCTCCTCGGCTGAGGTAGAACTTTCCTAATTCGCGAAGTGCGCCCAAGGTGCGTGAGTCAACCTCTGGTATGTTGGCAATTTCGGTGAATAATTGAAGCCTTTTATCTGTTTCGCCTTTTTTTTGGTAACAAACGTTGAGGTTATAGAGCGATTTCTTAAGTGAAGCGTAGTCTGGTGGCGAAAGCGTTCGACGGATGTTGGCGGCTTTTTGAAAGTAGATAATGGCACTGTCGAGCCCGCCTGGAGCTACTTTGCGATAGACCCTATAGAACCAGCGATAACCATAGTCATGATAGTATTCGGCCAATTTGGCGTCATCGGTGCTGTCTGGGAGGGTATCAAAAAAGGTGTTGAGTGCGATCTGTTTGTCTTCAAAACTAAGCTCCGACCGTATGATCTCCCGAAGAGCAGAAGTATTTTGAGCAGTGACAGACAGGGCAAAAATCAATAAAAGTAAATGAGAGAGAATAAACTTTTTCAGCATGGGCTAAAGATAATTGATCTTCCAAATATTGCCTCTGCAATTTTTCCGGAAGAAGGATAAATCCAGCACTTACCTGCTTTTGGTTTTTAAGTTTTAGAAAACAAAGGATAAGTCCTTTGAAGTTAACCGAAGCCAACATCTCAATGCTGGCTTCGGTATATGACATTATTAATTGCTTTGACTGGCTGGACTTACCAGGTTGAGTCGATTACTGATGGCAATGTCCCGCCGTAACTTATTCCCGAAGTTAGGGGCTACAAATCCTCCTCTATTGGTCTCCAATTTAAGGGTTGTCGGGTTTTTATTGGCATCGTTCCATAAGTGATATCCGGCTCTGCCGATGACATAGGGTACGCTGTAAGAAGTACCTCCCACCTTTGCTTCTACCTGAACGGTTTGCCCATCCTCGTCACATCGCTCCAGGTTGACAGTGTGAATGAAGGGAGCTGCTATGTCAATACTGGCCGGCCCATAGTTGGACCGTGGGTCCAGCATGATGCTATTATTTGTCCCAGTGGCTGCAGTAGGGGCAGCGTTACCACCATCATCCTCCATAGGAACAAACCCTGCTACCGATAATAGATTATTGGAGTCAAACCCTGATGGGTAATGCTCATTACCAGGCAGGTCGGTGTTTGTGCCGTTGTTACCAGCAGATGCGACAAAAAGTGTTTGTTTGGTGTCATCGATCAGGCTTTTCATGATATCGATGTCGTCCAGTTCATCCCAGCCAAAGCTCATGTTGACAATGTCAATGTCCCCCAGTTCATGGATGTAGCGGATGGCACACATGACATCAAAGTAGCTACCTCTGCCGTTTTCATCGAACGCTTTCAAAGGCAGTATTCTGTAGGGGATATTGGTGCTGTCAAAGCTGCTGATGAGTACCTTGGTCACTAGTGTGCCGTGGTAGTGGTCGTCCATGGGATCGTTGTCGTTATTGACAAAGTCCCATCCCGAAATATTTGGTTCACAGGCAGAAGGAGATTTGCTGTTGTAGAGTATAGGTGAGAAATACTGATAGTCCAGACCGGTATCAATGATGGCCACATTGATGATCCTGTCCCCATTTCCAGGGCCTACTTTGGCTTGCAAGCCAATGCCTTCGTTTTTGCATGGTTTGGCGATCGTTTGCATGTTGAAGTAAAACTGATGGTCTCCTTCCATGTCTCCTTCTTCCTCGTTGTTTTTGATACTTTTTAAAATATCTTCTACACCGCCTTTGCCCTGCTGTGCATAGCCGGTGGTATCTATGGTCCACAGTTCTATGTCTGTTAAGTTGCAGTTGCAGGTTTTTACTTCAGCGATATCGAAATTATATTGGCTCTGAACCCTGGCTCTTAGTGTATCCCTTGCCGGACCAGGTTTTTTCTCGGTTTTATACCTGACCACAATCTGGTTAGGAGAAAGGATGGCAGCGCCAGCAGCACTTTCCACACCATAGTCTACCTTCTGGGGCTTGGGTGGTTTCTCAGGTCCTGACCTGATGATGCTGATCAAAATAATGAGCAGGACGAGTGGTGCGATTGCGGCAATGGCTTTTTGAATTGTACTTAATTGAAACCATAGTTCTTTCAGTCGGTTTATGAGATTGTTTATCATTGTTTTGAGAGATTTAAAGGTGTGATAATATATTTTTTTCTTGTCTTTTGTCTGAAGATCAGCTTCTGACAAAAAGGTTACCCTGGTGATCGTTAAAAATCATTAATTTGATGGTTAAATCATGAGAAAGAGCCAGCTTCCCGACCAGCCCTTTCCCTGTTGTGATGTTACGCTGGATTGTTACACTTTAGTAACTTATAGGTACATATTGATTGATGTTGTTGCTAATGGCAATGTTCTGAGAAAGCTTATTGGCAAGGCCTGGGGCTACATAACCACTACTCACCGTTTCTGCCTTCAGTTTGGCAGGTGTACTGGTTTGGTCCTGCCATAGGTAATAGCCTGCCCGGGATACGACAAAGGGGGCACTGTAAGAGGTTCCTCCTACTCTGGTGACCACTTCTTCTATAAATCCTTCTTCTCCACACTGGCTCATAGTGATGTTGTGTACAAAAGGTGCTGCGAGGTCAATACTGTACTGACCAAAGTTGGAGAATGGGTCTACTTCTATGCCTATTAACTGACCCGTCCCGTTGTGGTGGGGGACAGTGTTCAATGGTCCTGTTGCAGGACTGTATCCGGCGACAGTGAGCAGGTTATCGGATTCATAACTTGAAGGGAAGTGGCCATCGCCCTGTGAATCTGTATCTCTGCCATTATTGCCTGCTGATGCCACAAACAGGGTAGTCTCAGACATTTCATCCATCATGTTTTTCATGATATTGGCATATTGCACTTCATCCCAGCCAAAGCTCATATTGACCAGGTCAATATCTCCTTTTTCCAGGATATAGCGGATAGCACATGCCACGTCGAAGTAGTTGCCTCTTCCTTTATCATTAAAGGCTTTGAGAGGGATCAACTGAAAGGGTACTTGTCTGGCATCCATTGATTTGACAATGACCTGCGACACCAGGGTACCGTGGTAATGATCGTCCATTGGGTCGTTGTCATTGTTCACAAAGTCCCATCCTGAAATTCCCTCGTTGCAAATAGGGTCATCGCTGCTGTCATGCAATAGCGGTCGTGGTAAGAAATCATAGTCCAGTCCGGTATCGATGATCGCTACTTTCAGGTCATTGGGATTGGCGGGGGCAAGCCATGAATGGATGCCTTCTGCTATGCTCTTACACGGTGTTCTAACAGTGCTTACATTGAAAAAGAACTGATGATCACCTGCCATGTCACCTTCTTCTTCGTTGTTTTTCATGCTTTTCAGGATGTCTTCTATTCCAATAAAAGCGGAACTGGAAGGAGTGATGGTCCAGAGCTCCAGATCTTTCAAATCACAGTTGCAGGTTTCAACCTGGGTGATGATAAAATGGCCAAGCTCCTGTTGCAGGCCTCTGATCGCCTGTTTCTGAGGTTCCGTGATGTTTGGGTTTTTGTATTTCACCACAATTTGTGATTTCGAAACCGTGGTGTTGTTGGTGCTGTTTGGCGTATTTGACAGCATAGCGTTGTTACTATTTCCGCCACCTACATTGATTATGTTGGCCTGCTCCTCCATCAGGTCTTCCTGCATACAGGCAGACAGTGTAAACACCAACAGGATCGCGAGAGATGCTTTCTTAAAAATTGTTGAGTCAAACTTCATTTCTTTGAGATATTTTAGATGCGACAATATAATTTTATATTTTAGTTTGGAGATCGCGAGGTTTGAGAAAGGTTACCCAAAATTTTTAAAATATTTATGGCGGAACACACTGTTGGTGATGATTACCTAAGGGGCTTAGTAGAGAAGGATGAACGGGTAGTGACAAAAATTTACCAAGAACTGTATCCCAAAATCCAGAAGTACGTCTTGAGCAATGGTGGTACTGAAGATGACGCCCGGGACTTGATGCAAAAGTCACTGATGCAGATGGTAGTGCGCGCCAAAGTCCGTCACCTGGAAATCAAGACCTCTTTTGAAGGATATTTATTCATCACTGCAAGAAATTTCTGGCTCAGGATTGTAAAAAAAAGAAATCTTGAGGTAACTAATTATGAGCTTTCGACTCTACATAGTGAAGACCAGGAAGTAGCCGATAGCGCTGTAGAACAGGAGAAGTGGGAACTTTTCCAGGAAAAACTAGCCGTTTTGTCCGAAAACTGCCGGCGGTTACTTGGGTTTTTCTTTAAAAAATTATCTTATAAAGAAATAGCTACAGCTATGGAATACGCTAATGAGAACGTGGTCAAGCAACGTATGTTCAAGTGTAAACAGAAACTGAAGGACGGAATTCAGGCAGATTTCAGATATAATGAATTGATCAGATGAGCTATACAGATGAACAAATAATGTCGTATTTGTCTGGTGACTTCAGTGAACTGGATGAAAACACATTTACGGAGACATTGCAGGAAGACAATGAGCTCCGGGAGCGAGTCCGTGTCTTTAGGGAAATGGATGCGTTTTTAACGACAGGGGATTGGTCTCTGACTGATACCGTGGAAGAAGGAGACATCGCCAGACAATACAAAGCATTCCTTTCTGGAGAGGAAGGAAAGTCGTATGCTTCAGTCATCGAAAAAAGTGCGGGCAATTATTTCAATGAGACACCGAAGAGTAAACAGGTGTTTGTACGGTTTGGTCGTCTGGCTGCAGCAGCTTCCGTTTTACTGCTGGCAGTTGCTGCCTTGTTTTGGATGACCTCAGAACCTTCTGGTGCCGAGCTTTATGCTGAATACCGGGATTCGGTACCATTGCCATCTCTGGCCAACAGAGACAGTGGAGTCGCATTGGATGCATATGGACAGCTAATGTCGGCCGGAGAGTATGAAGCTGCACTGGACTGGTTGAGTCGCTACATGGAAAAAGAACCAAAACCTCTCAATCCGCAATTATACCTGCACAAAGGTGTACTGGAACTCAACCTCGATCAGGCAGACAGAGCCATCAAGACCTTTGGGCAGCTCAGGGACAGTCGGTCTATTGACGCTGACAAAGCTTACTGGTACCTGGCACTGGCCTATCTGAAGAAAGAGCAGAAAGCCCAGGCCAGAGTGATGCTGGAGCAATTGGCAGCGAGTGGATCTTCCTTCAACAGAGAAGCCGCTGCAAAACTCATGAAAGCATTGGATTAAATGTTTTCACTGGTTACGCTGTTCCCTCTATCAGCCGACAGATGCAAGCTGTCTGCTTCTTTTCTTGTTTCGTATAGTTCTGCGTATCACGTTGATCGATTTTTGTGCGTCGCTCAGTGAATAGCGGTCTTTGTGGTAGCTGTTTTGCGGTTGCTCTTCAAATAGCGTGACAGACAGACTAGTTCCTGCCGTAGTCGTTAGCTTAAACTTCTGTGTGAAATCAATTCTCAGCATGTCTGTGGTCTCACTCTTGTTTTTTAGAAATGGCAGGTTATTCAACAGTTTGTCTACCGGTGCATATTGTGGAAGTGAGATGGTTTCTGTGACCGTTTCAAAGGAGACAATTTCAGTGTAGAAATATTCATAGGTGCAGATGCTGATGGCATTTCGTGTGGCCGGATCGTAGTTGCATTGAAAAACCACCAAAGAGTCCTCTGTAAAGTTATAAACCGTTACCCCCAATGGCAGGTATCTGAAGTATTGATCTTTGCCTTTTTTCTTCTTAAAGTGTAAACCTTTCAGCCTGGACATATCAGGAGGCCCTACAATGATTTCCGCAGGTTTGATGCAATCTGCAGGATCCAGGTTTACGACATCAAGTGCCTCCTGTAGAATACCCTGTAGAGAAGCCTTGATGATATTGTCAAAGTCAACGTCCGATGGTCGGTTTTTTAGCACTGACTTGGAAAAGTAGTTTTCTATGCGCTGTTGTTCGCTTGGGTATATATTGTTCATATCAATTCGTCCATTTCATCAATTGTTAAACCGCAGCATTTTGCAAAATAAGCTTTCATCGCCATGCTAGGTTGTCCATCATAAGTTGCTTCGGGAAGCTCAGCCAGATAGTCGTAGCCAATTCGCTTATAGAAATCTTTGTAGATCAGGAATTCCAGTACATATGCCTCGGTTAGCCTTCTTTCGATGGCGATACGCAGATGCTTCTGGATGCTGTTGATCATCGTTTTTTTATGGCGAAAAGGCCTTTTGCCTGAGAGCATACTCAATGCCAGCAAGAGTCTGAACCTTACATCCAGCGGATTGATTTCGATGCCCTTTTCAAACTGCCTTTTAGCATCCGGATACAGTCCCCGATACAAAAGACACATGCCCAGGTCAAACATGGCCGTGAGACTTTTGGGTTTTCTTTCCAGGTCTCGCAGGCAGTTATCAATGATCCGGTCATGATTTGTTCGAGGACTCATGAAGACTTCAAACAAGGCATGAGATTGATAAAAGGAGGAGGGTTCCACCCCGTTGAAGGGGCCACCGTGATTACGGATGTAGGAGCTCCAGATCCCGTGATGGCCAATGTATGAGCACAGGTGATTGAGCTTGGTTGGCATGACGCTGAACTCCTTTGGATTTTTTCCCCGATAAAAGTGTATATAATCCCTTATGGCAGCGAATGAAATGGGTACAATCAGGTGATTGTCCTCATCGCGGATGTTGAGTTTGACTTTAATTTTGTGAGCGATCAACTTAAAGTGTCGATCTTCAAGGTCATCAATGCCGGCTTCGACCTTGCTTTCCTCTACAACTCTTTCCATCAATGTTTTGAATACTTCGAAATTTCTATGGCCCTTTACCATTCTTAGTAATTTTCAGTTCTAATCCCTGATAGAAAATTGAGTCAAAACAGAAATTAGATGAAATTTACTTCGCGGATTGAACACTTTGGTACGTGAAAATTTTCCGCCCGCTTAGGAACTTACATTTTGGGTTATTCAACTATTTGTTAGTAATTATTTTAGACTAGTATTTTAAAATCATAGCTATTTTCATTATTGTAAAATGAAATTTATTCTTCTGACTACCAATGTCTTAAGTTACATTTTGTCTTTGTTTTACGATCGTAATCACTTCCTCTTCCCCCTACTGCAACTTTGGATTGTTGATAGTAGATCAGCTTTTAATATTCTGGATAATACACCTGCAGTCTTGGGGTCTCACAAGCATAGCATTCAATTTTCTTAAAGGAGATGACTGATGAATTTAGCCTCCTTGTAGTTGCCTGTCTTAAACAGCCTTGATCATGTGCTGACAGTCTTTCAATCCTTAGCAGTAGTATTTCCAACAACATAAAAATGATGGCAAAATGCCATTGCAGGCCTGACTGTTTTTAAACCTGCATTAGAAGAGCCTATCTGGGTAGTGCGCACAATTAAACCGACCGGTAGGATAAGACATGTCTCTCTGAAATGCGATTCAAATCGAATTTCAAATGAGAAGAGTAACGTATGTATTAGTAACATTGATTGGATTATCATTTTTCACCAGCTGTGCAGATCAAAGTAGCGACTTTGAAGAAATCACCGAGCAGGCAAGTACCGGAACCACCTCACATGAAGAGGATGAGGATTGTAATGAAAACTGCTGATTGGTCCCCATAACTGGGTATTTTTAAGGATGTCTTTTGAAAAGGCATCCTTTTTTTTAAATTAAATCATTATTTTAGACGCATTCTAGGGAAAAACCTGACTTAGGTCTGAGCTAGAAGCGTCTTTCCTGTTATAGTCATCTTCATTCCAAATAGTGGTGACAGTGGAAGTTGCTTGATGCAATAGCGTGGTTTTATATGCCACAGGTCAGGCCTTTTGTCAAAAGTCTTGATTGCAGACTTACATAGTATGTAACATAAGCCAAGCTACCAAATAGTGAACTATTCTATCTACATTACACTCTTATTTGTGGCCGTGCTATCGGTTGATGTCAGAAGTCAATCCATAGACTCCTCCAACTATGAAATCGCGAAAGCGGCTTACAAAAATGAGGCATATACGAGGGCCGTTAAATATTACCAACTGGCCTATCAGGACGCAATCAAAGTACAAGATTCTTCCGGCGCCAGTGTCAATCTCAATGGAACAGGTATTTCTTATAAAAAACTCGGACAATATGATTCTGCGATTTATTTTTACCTCAAGGCGGCCGCACTCGACAGCCTTAGTGGAGATGAACAGCAATTGTATAGCAGGTATCGGAATCTTGGCGTTGCATATAAAAACAAAGGAGAGTATACTGTTGCAGTAGAGTTCTTTAACAAAGCATTAGAGATAAGTAGTAAAATGCGTTCTGCTAAAAGAACAGCGGGTGTGACTAACTCCATCGGCAATGTTTTTCTTGCGATGGAAAGACCGGAAGACGCCATTAGTTCCTTTAATAATAGCTTAGACATATACCGTAGAGAGGGGAATAAAAAACAGATTGGTACTGTACTCAATAACATTGCAGGAGTCTATTTAGATCTTGGACAGTTAGATTCAGCAATTGTTTTATTACGCGAATCATATGCCATCAAACTTCAGCAAGATGATCGGGGGTCACTGTCTTATACATTGCATAATCTGGGAAGGGCCTTTTTATTCAATGAGCAATTGGATTCTGCAAAGTATTACCTTGAAAAAGCTTATAAAATTCGGCAACAGTTGAATGATCAAGCTGGCGTTGCCTATACAGCAAATGAGTTAGCCACTTATTATTTACAACAGGACAGTTTATTGGAAGCTGCAAGGTACTTACGCGAAAGTCTTAAATACGGTCAGGAACAGAAGAATCAACGATTTCGGGAGAAAAATCTCCAAATACTGGCAGAAGTTGAATTTCAGTCCAAAAATTACGAAGAAGCCTATCTCCTGATTAAGCAATGGGCAGCAGCAAATGACAGTATCGTGATACAGGTATTGGATGCCGCTACACTTAAAAACGATTTCGATGTCGCACAACTTGAGTCGTTGAGGCAAGCATCAGAAAAAGAAGCCAGTGATCAGCGGCTTATCAACGAAAACGAAAGACTCATCAGTAGGATTAGCATCATAGGACTATGTATTGTGTTACTCGCTGCTATTTTCCTCTGGATTCAACAACGAAGAATCAAAAAACTGAACCAGATGTTGCATACCCTTAATAAAGACATCAGACATCGAAAGCACAATGATTACCAGCGTTTGCTGAGGGAATTGGAGAAAACAGAATTCCCGGCTACCGATACCTTTAGGAACATGCTTTATGCATCAGTGGCAGTAGATGAGGCACTCTATGATGCCGGGGAGGAAATGATCCAGTCGCAAACTTATTTTGCTCAAATTATAGAGGAATTGAAGCAAGCCCTTAACTTAGGGGATAAGGTCACTGTACACATGGCATTGGAGAACTACCGGATGTCTGCTAATAAGGCGACGAAGACGGCTTATATTTTGAGCGAACTGCTCACCAATAGTGTGAAGCACAATACACTGGAGGGGCAAACGCTGGAGGTGAGTATCAAAACGCAAATCAATGAAAGTGAATTTGTAGCCATCTACAGTGACAATGGCAATCCCGTTGATTCGGAACGCCTGGAGCAGTCTAAGGGACTGGGTTGGAAACTAATGAATGGATTTACTCGTCAATTGGGAGGGACGATCAATTTTGCGCGAATCGCAGGCCAAAATACATTTACCTTGGCCTACAAGCGAGAGCTGCAAACAAAATGGATTTGAGGACGGATAGATAAGATTTATGAGCAGAGTATTGATTGTTGAGGATGATTTGGAGCAGGGAGAGGCATTGGCTGAGCAGGTGTGCCAGATTCTGGGAGAAGAAACAGAGGTAGTTGGGCCATTACCTGATCATAGAGTAGCCTTGAAGGAGATCCAGCATAATAAGTTTGATATTGCCTTGCTGGATGTGGAGTTGAATGACCATAAATACGGAGGGATTCATGTGGCAGATGCGCTACGTGCCAAAAGCAAGACACCCATCCTTTTTGTAACCGGGGTTCAGGATGAAAAAATCCTGAGAGATACGGAAGAAATAGATTACAGTCACTTCATCCAAAAGCCGTTTGACCTGGAGGCGCTGAGGAGAGGGTTGAATCAATTGATCTCTTTCGATCCCGAAAAAGCCAAGTCTGATCACCCCAAAGTCTTTTACAAAGCTGGGGTCCGCGACCGGTATTGGATGCGTGAAAGCAAGAACAATCTGATGCAGGTCAATGTAAAAGATATTCTTTATGTAGAAGCGAGGGACCATTATTGCCAATTCGTCATCAGGGATAAAAAGCCTGTGATGATCAAGGCCAGGCTTAAGAATGATATTTACGAAAACTCACTATCGGCATATCCCTTCTTTCATCAGCTGGGACGTAGTTTCATCATCAACCTTAATGAGATTGTGAAAATTGAGGGCAACATCATTCAATTTGATGACTCCAGTACCAAACCCATACAGGTACCAAAGAATGCACGCAAAGAGCTGTTTCAGCTATTGAATATCGATGATCACGAGCGGGTCTGACAGACTTTTGCTATCAGGCGCCTGCCAGAAAGCTCACCGTTTCAATCAGACAATGACTGGTAGGTTTGTGCCATTTGACAGGTAGAACTCCATTTTTGGAAGTTTTGAAAGGTCAAACCCACTATATGTACTAATCACTAGCATTTCAGTGATTTAAGAGGGCGTACTTATCACCACGCTTTGATGCTTTAGCGAACCGTAATGTACAATTCACGGTCAGGAAACTACTGATGGCGTAATTGATTTGCTTGTAAGCCTAATGTGAATAAACTTGTTTTCAAGTAATGTACAGAAGGCTGGTTGACAGATTCAGGTTTTTATTGCATCGCATTAGAAATACCATAGCAGACAAAAATTCATATGCTTACAGCGATGTGTTCAACTTTTTATCAGGAGCTTGAGGGTAGTTTTTTGAAGTTTTCTGGCCTGGTACTTTCTCAAGTTAAAGACTCAATACTAATGCGCGAATGGAAATTACGCTATGCACACCTTTTAATTTGTTCCAGTTTCCGGAAACGCCACCGCTCGAGTTCTTCGCACTGTGGTGGACGTCTAAGAAATCGAGAGCTATGAACGACGTAACAACAAAGAAACTATGGATTCCTACCAGCAGGGGTAATTTCGAAAGTGTCTATCTGGAAGATATCCTGTTTGTGGAGGCACAAGACCATTATGTGCTCATCACGGTGGATGAGGAACGGCAGTATCGTCTCAAGTCATCACTGAGTGCCTTTTATGAAAAGAACCTCAAGGAGGTGGAGATCTTTCGCAAGATTAGCAGATCCTACGTGGTCAACGTTCAGCGCATTGATAAGGTAGAAAACAACTACTTCATCATGGAAGGCAACTTCAAAGTCCCTATTCCAAGAGATCGCAAAGACGAGGTATTGCGGGAGGTTGGGGTACGGGTGGAATGAGTCCCTGGATTCTCTTGGTCAGTCATCCTCATTCCTCTGTATAGCTCCTCCCCCTTTCTTAGTATTTTACTGGTCTACAGTTGACTTTATCAAAAGATAATTTGATAAAAGCATGAATAATGCTCAATTTTAATAACATGCACTTCTGCAGGTGATGGGTGAATAGCCACTTTGATAGAAAGACCACTTCTCCCCTCAGCGGTGTCAGCCAGCTACGAACTCATTTTAAAAGGACACTCGCGTGAAACCAACAGCCACACCATACGGTATCATTTCCGTCATTATTCTCTTGCTATTCGTTGGTTGGGGAATTTATCAGATAAAGCCATCTGGCATTGATCAGGTGGATCAGTCTTCGTCGGCAGTCGATCCTTTAGATGCACCCCACCTTAGCAATCGGGTGGCCATCAAATCAGATAACAGCCTTCAAAATGCCAGTCATTTGGTTGATACAGACCCGGCAAGGGTTACGATGTCAATGACAAGGGCAATGTATGATCTCAGGAACAATGCTGGCTTCTTTGAGAACAAAGGGCAATACCCGGAAGACATCCAATATGTCTTGGAAAGGCGTGGGATGAAAACGCTTCTCTTTCCTGGTGGTTTTGGCTATCTGCTGGAAGAGGTGGTCCAGGGTGACGCTGGAGACAGTAGTATTTTCAGATTTGTGAATGTACAACTAAAAGGAGCTAATCAGACACCAGGAACAATTGCAAGTGGTCAAAATGAGACGCAGCAAAATTTTCTGGATCGTGATGCAACTGCCATTCACCACTACCAACAGGTGACATACAAAGAAATCTATCCAGGAATTGACCTCATTTTTGAGCCCCGACTGCAAAGAGGAAGGGTTTTTGGCGTCAAACACAGCTTTTTGGTGAAGCCAGGGGCAGACCCTTCGCAGATTCAATTGACTTATGATGCGATTGGGCTGTCTGAGGAACTACTCACAAATCATTCGGAATCAGCTGGTGATGTGCCTGCTAGTTATTTGAAGTTCACCACTGGCGCAGGAACGGTCGGCGAGGCATTGGGTGATATTTACACGATCAAAGATGGCATCAGAACGATGGTAGATGGTCGTTATGTGCTAACCGATGGAAATGCCGGTTTTCAGTTAGGTAGTTATAATGTCAGCGATACCTTGATCATAGACCCTGAGCTGGTCAATTTTAATCTGAGGGTATCCACTTATTTTGGGAAAGGTGATGGCGCAGAGGATGTCATTTATGACGTTGACCTGGGAGGGAGTGAAAGTCGTATTTATGTAACGGGTGCCTCCAATGCAAGCGATCTTCTGACAGGGTCCCTTACTACTGGTTTTCAGGCAATAAAGGCTGGGGGGAATGATGCATTTGTAGCGGCGTTTGATGCGACCTTAGAGACATTATTATGGGCTACTTATTTGGGAGCCGGTACAGCAACAAGCGATGACGATGTTGGGTTTGGCATAACGATAGAAGACGACGGTGGGGCTGATCTCGTTTATGTCTGCGGAGCATTGGGTGAGGACAGAGCGGTGCCGGGCGATTCCTTTGCCGGAGAAAGTGACGGGTTTGTGGCGCGTATTTCTAACGATGGGCAAACACTGGACTGGATTCAGAACATTGGTGGTAGTGGCATCGATTATCTGAGTGACCTTTCGCTAGTCGGTAGCGACTTAATCCTCACAGGAGCAGTAGGAGCTGCAATCTCGGAGGAGAACAGAGATGGCTTAACACCAATTGAAGGATATAATGGTGGCAATGATGCCTTACTCGTTAAGCTACAAAAGTCTAATGGTCAACTTACCGCATTAACATATTACGGTACGGCTGATGAAGACCGCGGTCATGGCATCACTGCCCGTAATGATGAAATCTACATCACCGGGCCTACAGATCAGGAAAACTCTGATGGAGAAATCAATACACGGATTTATGTAGCGCGGTTTGATCAAGGCCTCAACTTTAGCGATGAATTCATTGCAGGACGGTCTGAGCACCCCAGTAATAACATTCCAAACCAAGCCATTGCCCTATCGGAAGATGGTGATTTTCTGGCCATTACTGGTGTGATTCCCGTTCGTAGTTCGGCCATCATTACAGGGGATACGATCCAGCAGGATACTTATGGTGGGAACAAAGATGCTTATCTGATAAGATTGAGTACCAACGATTTGTCCATTGAATGGGGTACTTATTATGGTGGTAGTAAGTTTGATGCGGGTTATGGCGTGGCGATAGACTGCCAGGGCTTTATTACGCTTACAGGAACAACAAGCAGTACCAGCGGGATTGCCACCTCCGGTTCCTTTGGAGGAGCTGCCCAGGGCGATGATAACGGAGATGTATTTGTGGCTAAATTTACTAGTGGTGGCACCAGAATTTACGGACGTTATTTTGGTGATACTGGTAGTGATGTGGCTTTTAGCATTGCACTGAATGAAAGTGAAGGAACATTCGTATTGGGTGGTCAAACCCGTAGTGCAGACTCTATCGCTACCGAGGGGGTGTTTCAGGAAGAATATAGCAATGCCAATGATGGATTCGTCTCCGTATTTTGTGACCTCATCCTTACCAATACACCACAAGACCTGCTACGGCCGGTGGAAGGAGATGCGACCTTTTCAGTGTCTGCCAATGCCTGTGGTTCCACGGTTTCCGGCTATCAGTGGTATTTTGGCGATTCAGCCACCGGAGACCTGTTGAGCGAAGGCGGTACTTCAGCTGGCGGGGCCAGTATCACAGGCGCTATGTCGCCATCGCTGACACTTTCCGGACTCGGTTTTCCAGATGAAGGAACTTACTGCGTGGTCATCACTACAGTCTGTGGGGAGTCGGTAGAGCTCTGTGCAGATCTGGAAATCGTTGGCCTCACCGGTAACTCAGTTTGTTTGGACAATGCCAGTACGTTGGGCAATCCTTCCTCAGACCAGGAGACCATCACCCTGGAGTTTGCAGATCTGGAAACTACCTCAGCCATTACCAATGCGACTTACTCATGGGAATTGGTTAGCACAACAGGCGAAACCGCTGGTGGTATCAATGTGATTGATGGCGGAACAGGAGGTGCCGGATCTTTTCCTTTTGATTTACCATCGGGTCCTGTAGATGATTTGTTTCGTATTGAGATATCACCCAGTGCTGCTGGAAGCTATACCTATCGCCTCACTTTTGAGTATGACGATGCCAGGTCTGGTGAGCGGGAAGAAGGAGAAATTTCTACCACGGTGGAAGTCTATTCTTTTCAGACTGTGACTGATGCAGCGTTTGATAATTCCACTATTTGTGAAGACGAGGTCGCTACCTTATCAGTCACTACAGACGAAACCACCAGCAGGTTGGAGTTCGAGCGCATCGACTCGAATACAGCTGAGTTGACCGGTCATGAGTCAGAAGAGGTGAGTGGTAACAGTAATCCTGCTGAGATTGTGCTGGATGAATTTAGCAACGAGACCAATCAGGCACTGGAAGCCACCTTCAGAATTACTCCTTTCTCCAGTGAAGGCTGTGAAGGAATAGGCGAGGAAATAACCATCACAGTGAAACCAAATCCTGTTTTCAATGTCACGCTTGCAGCAGATACCATTTGCAATGGCGATAATGCGGTGATCACTTTTGAAGCGCAGTCGTCGCCGGTTGACTTTACGGAGGGTGATGGTACCTCATTCAGTTACGAAGTGATCGATGTGGGATCGGGGATTACAGGTTCTTCAGGTAGTACTGCTGATGTGATTAATTTGGGAACGATCGATCAGCCGCTTACCAACTCCAGTGGAGAAATCCAGACCATCACTTACCGTATCTCCGCTGATTACAATGGCTGTATCCGAACTCAGGACGTCACTGTGACAGTCTTGCCTTCTTTTGGGCTTTCTGACTTTGACGATACGCTGGATAATTGTAGTGGTATTAGTTTGACGGTTACATTGAATAATACGTTGACAGAACTCGCCACCCAGTACCGTATCGAGTTTGATGACAACCCCAATATTACAGGTCAGAGTCCTGTTACCCTGGATGCCGATGCGGGAACACCCATTCAGTATAGTAATACCTTCACCAATTTGACTTCTACAGCGCAGACACTCACGGGAACTGTTACGCCATCTGTCACGATAGAAGAGGGAACAGTTTGCTTTGGAACTCCTGAAGATTTCGTTTGGGATATTTTACCAAACCCAACATTGAGCGACACCACCTTGAAGATATGCGATGGCGGTCAGCTGGATTTTGAACTCTCACTGCTTAGCCCGGAACTCACAGGCGCAACCTTTACGTGGACCGCCTCCAGTACCGATGGCAATGTCATTGGTTTTACCGCAGACCAAAATACCAATACAGCAGCGATTACCGATGAACTGACTTTAGTTAGCGGGACATTTGGTGAAGTGGTCTACGCAGTGACCGCAGACCTCAATGGTTGCACCGATCTGGGTATTGTGACCGTTGAAGTTGAAGGTAATCCAAGTGTAGATTTGTCAGTAAGTCCCATTCAGGATGTTTGTACTACCAATCCTGAGCCCGTTACCATCACCGCCAGCTTTGATGCCAGCGAAGTGACGGAGGTGCGCTGGTTTCTGGATGATGTGCAGATCGCCGGAGCAGATGACTCCACTTTGGAGGTCACTGAGTCAGGTACTTATCGGGTTGCTGTGACCAACACAGCCGGGTGTGAGGCAGAGGGTGAAATCGAGATCAATCCAGTGGAGCGGGTCAATGTGACGATAGACGCAGGAGCATCAGAGGAGACGTGCTCCGATGATGAATTTGTATTGAGAACAAGTCTTTCCGGTGGTACAGCCACTGCTTCATCTTATTTGTGGCTCCGTGACGGTGCTGTGCTCTCAGGTGCTACGCTGGATTCATTGGTCATTCCCGGTCCCGGTGACTATCAGGTGATCATCAATGCGAGTGAGGCATGCCCCGATTCGTCACAGGTAGTGCCGGTAAACTTTTTTGCCAACCCTGAACCTGATTTCACCTTACCTACTGAGATCTGCCCAATGGAAGATGTAGAACTGGAGGCGGTCAATAACAATGCTGCCGCTACAATAGTACGGAACACATGGACAGTGGATGGAGCTACGCCGTTACCTGTTTTTGCTGATGATGAAGCGGCTAATACAACCCTTATTTTTGAAGACAATCAGAGTAGCGCCCGTACCTATGTTGTGAAGCTGGAGCAGGAAAGCAGCGATGGATGTACTAACACCACCACCAAAACGATTACACAGCAGCCCCGGCCCACGGTGAGCTATGATTTTCCCGATGATAACTGTAGTGGAGATGTCGTGCCCACAGGGCTTTCTGTGACGGGTGCAGATACTTATTTATGGGAAGTAGTTTCCGGGAGTGGGCTTATCATCGACAACCCCAATGACTTAAATACTGGCTTTTCTGTTGATAATACCGGTACAACGGCCCTGACTTTCGAGGTGCAGTTGACAGCTTCGGTGGCAGCTACCGGATGCGCTACTTCTGAAACGAGGACGCTGACCATTGCACCGCAGCCCAATATGGTGATCACAGGTGTTACAGACCCTATTTGTAATGGTGCATCTATCAATCTTTCATCCAATACCTCTCAGTCAAACAATGGAGAAGACTTTGAGCGAGTTGAGTGGTTTGTGAATGAGTCTTCTGTGAGCACTGATGTGGGTTTAACACAAGCTTTGGCCAATAATGGGACGAGCGATGTGCTTTATGACATCCTTTTGGTGGGAACCAACAGCAATGGTTGTGTGGATTCTGCGGAGGTAACTATCACAGTTTATCCTGATGCCCGGGCAGAGATTGTATCGACTCAAAGTCAGGCGTGTTTCCCCTTTCTGATCGATGAAACGATCATTTCACTCACAGAATATCCTGATGCCAATACGGACGATTATCTGTGGGAAGTCGATAGTGCAGGTACTATCATCCAGACGGTCACTGGAATCACCCCTCCGTCTTATGAAATCACCGAACCGGATATCAGTATTACCTATCGATTGACTGCATTCAGTCGCAATGGCTGTGAAGATGATATGGATGAATTTACCTTCATTAGTTTTCCGGGTACGGTGGCTGAATTCAATCCTTCGGAATCAGAGGCTTGTGAGGATGTACTCATCACATTTAGCAACACCAGTACCAATGCGGCCTCCTCTTCCTGGGATTTTGGAGATGGGCGAACCTCTTCAGAGCAGTCTCCATCCAGAAGTTTTGAAAATACCAGCTTCACCGAAGATGTGAACTATACCGTCAAGTTGATTACCGAAACTTCCGATGGTTGTGTGGATTCTACCGAACAGGAAATAGTGATACACCCGAAGCCATTTGCGCAATGGAGTACCAATGGTGTTTGTGCAGGGGAGTTTTTGACGGTAACCAATCAGAGTTTTGGCAAAGGCGACCTTACTTATCAGTGGACCGTTGATAATCCTGCCGGTATTACTTTCAGCGATGATGAAGCCCGCGAGCCTACCATTACTTTTGATGACACACAAGGTGGCGATCGTCAATTCAATGTCACGTTGGAAGTAACCTCGGAAGACGGCTGTACCGAGACCTTTACGTCACCAATCGTCATTGCATCAAGGCCTACCGCCCTGTTTCAGGAGGTGCCATTGTCTTGTAACGATGTGACCACTACATTCCAAAACCTTTCAGAAAATGAATCCGCCTCAGCTCCAGACAGCCTGTTTATCTGGGACTACGGAGATGGTAGTTTTGATACGCTGATGGCGAAGACCGCTGTTGGGCATATTTATGCCGATACAGGTCGGTATACTGTAAGCCTCACAGCGATCAATACTGCGGCTTGCTCGGATGTATTTACTTCTGAGGTACGCATCATCGCTGTTCCCGATCCGGTGATTTCTTTCACACAAAACCCAGAATCCGGCTGTGCGCCGTTGACGGTCACCTTTAGCAGTGACTCCAGCGTGGTGTACAACGAAGGCGAGACATATTCATGGGATTTCGGCAATGGTGATCCGGGCAGTAACTTACGCAACCCCGATCCGGTGGTTTTCCAGCAGGAAGAGAATGGAGAAGTGACGTACACTGTCTCCCTGACGATTACCAACATTTGCGGCACCAGAACTGTCACCCAGGATATCCTGGTTCGCCCGATACCCACAGCAGATTTCAGTTTTGTGCCGTTCACTGCCGGATGTGACGACGTGGAAATCACAATATTGAATGAGAGTCGGGGACTGGCGGAGACGTTTATTTGGGACTATGGTGATGGCAGCCCTATTGATACGTTGACTAGCCGTGAGCCGATGACCCACATTTATCAGAATGATGGAAATGTTGATACAGTGTATACCGCTACTTTGATCGCCATTAATGATTGTGGTCGCGACACCACCACCAGAGATATTACCATCATACCTTTCAATGACAATGCTACCATCAACATACTGGCCGATGGCGATGTGTTCTGTGTGGGGGATCAGGTGACGGTAGTCGCCGCTGGTCTAGGAGGTACACAAGGTCGGCTCATCAATTGGACGTTTAACGGCATTCCGCAGGAATCGAATGATACAATTACCCTTGACCTGACTACGCCTGGTATTTTTGACATCAACCTGGATGTGGAGGTACTGGCCTGTGAGGGTTTTATTCGCGATACTTTACAAATTGAAGTACAGGAGGGTCCTGAGATTGATTTTGAGGTAGCTTCCTCTACTGTCTGTTTAGGCGAAAGTGTGGAAGTGAGCAACCTGAGTCCCACACCCAGTGCGGCGACTATCTGGGATTTTGGAGACGGTAGTGTACCGGTGAGGGCTGCAGTGCCACCGCCATATACCTATGCCATGGCAGGAACCTATACCATTAGGATGACCTTAGCCAATGCCATCGGTTGTGTGTCTGAAGATTCTTTGCAGGTCCAGGTCAATACCGTTCCTGTTGCTAATTTTGAGACTGAGCCGTTCTATTGCGAAGATGTTACCTACACTTTTGAGAGCGCTTCTACGGATGCTCAAAGCTTCAAATGGAAGATTCTGGAAACACAAGACAGTAGCTTTAATGACGTTTTTCCCCGCGCTTTCGCAGAACCACAGGTCTACACCATTGAGTTAACGGCCTATGAAGGACTTGCGCAGCAAGGGTGTTTCAACACTTTTACACAGCAGATTGTAGTAAGCCCTAATCCAATTGCGGCCTTTGAATTTTCCGAAATGAAAGTATGTGAAGATTCGTCGATCGTGATTCAAAACAATTCTATTGGCGGCAATACTTTCCGGTGGACGCTGGTAGATGCAGCAACGAATGTGGCGGTGCAGGATTTGGGTGGTACCTTAGGAAATCAAGACCTGGAATTTACAGTACCCTCGGCCGGAAGCTATCAGGTGAGTGTAGAGGCTATTTCTACGGTTGGTTGTAGCAATGTGGCTTCGGAGCCGCTGACCATCGTGGCCAATCCTCAAATAGTGGTTGATTCATCACTGACCTTTATTTGCCGGGGCCTTGATTTTAATATCGCCAACCGAACTGAAATACCGGATGCGCAAACCGGCACTTTCAGCTGGTTTGTCAACAATGAGTTTGTGGGTAGCGAATATCAGATACGATCAGACCTGGACAATGCTACGCGCAGACAGGGAGTCAGTGACTCCATCCGTTTTAGGCTGGAAGTAACCAATGACATTTGCTTCGACTTCTGGGAAGAGCGCTTTGAGGTGCCTGGATACTTTGGTTGCAATGTGGTAGTACCCAATGCTTTTTCTCCCAACAGGGGGCAGAATCAGTTTGGGGACGGTTTCAATGACTTCTTCCGGCCTATATTCAATCCTGCGGATACCGCGAATATTCAGGAAGTGGAAATGTTGATTTTTACCCAAACTGAAAATCTGGTGCACCAGGTGGTCATGAAGCGTGCGGATGGCATCGGAAGTCCTATGGAATGCGCCGGTTCTGAGCGAATCTGTCAGGATTTTGCGCCGGAAAAATGGACCGATAGTGTCGCCTGGGATGGCACATTTAACGGGAAAGAGGTAGACGACAACAGAGGAGTCTACTTTTACAGTCTCAGGGTGAAATGCTGCGAAGAGTCGCCCAAGACGATCACAGGAAATTTACAACTCATCTGGTAATTGAAAAAGTGTTGACTATGAAACTCAGAATACTGCTCATACTATCGGCCGGACTGACCTTGATCAATGGTGCTTTCGGACAGATTTCACCACTGTATCAAACTCCTTCACTGGGACTCAACCTGCCTAATTTCAATCCTGCTTTTGCCGGAGATGCCGGTGTGAACAGATTTTATACCATCAATACCTCTATCAGGCCGAAGGACCGTTCACTTACCAATAATTATTCGGTTGTTGTTGGTTATGATGGGAAGTACACACCGTCGAAGTCTGGGGTGGTGCTTACATATGGTGTCTCCTGGAATCACAACACTGTTCAGCTTCAGCTTGATGAGAACAGTAGCGGATTACTGGCACCTTTGCCCAGCAGCGATGTAAGCTTTCGATACGGTACAGGCGAAATAATTCTGGGTGGCAGACTGCCGATTGGAGGTAAAAACAGGACATTTAAGAAGTCCGCCGGGACTACCAAGCGAGAGATTGGTCAAAAAAATGGTAATGTGGGAGAGGATGACGGAAGAGACGTCAATCCCAAAAAGCAAGAGAGAAGAAATAAAAGGCAGCTTAGAAAACAGATCAAACTGGAGCCTGAAAATGCCACGTTCCTTGCCCCCATTGACGATTCATGGGTGTGTGGTATTAATTCATCGCTGGATTACCTGGCCATGAATGTTTCGCTCAATTACAACTATGCAAACCTGATGGAAGCAAATGGATTGGTCTTCGGGAATCAAATTACGGCTAACCAGATAGGAGCAGCTACACCGTTTGGCTTAAGCGGTGGCGTCAATGATCCGGTAATTGCTGGTAATGAAGGTTTGTTCCAATCCGATAACATTGACATGGCGGTTGGTGTGCTGTTTCACAAAGTACTCAGCGCCAGATCAGTTCTGAGAGTAGGGTACGCTTATCGCAATATTTTCAGAGGATTTGGTGGAGTACCACAAAGTGCGCAAAGAAATGTCCCTGTTCAGGTGTTGCAGATGAACTGGAAAAAGCGATTTAGATCCATCGGGGAATGGAGCTTGAACCTGCTATATCTTCAGCAATCTGATGAGTGGTGGGACCCCTTACTCAGTCAGAGCAGGGTGGAGTTATTTAAGAAGATAGAGCTGACTAAATACGACAGGCCTTATGGAAAAACCGGATGGAGGTTGCAGAATTTTGAGCCGGGAGTAGCGACGTATTTCAATTGGAAGAAAGGTTTTCGCGAGGTTAATAATGAATTACAGGAACGAAACAGGCTGTCAATGCCGTTGTTTTCGCTATTTTTTGGTGCACATTTTGAGCAACACAATAACGGGAAATCAAAGTCAATTTCAGAAGGAGGTACCAAAAAGAAAGTAATTGATTATCATCTGTTTTTTAGCTGGGATTTTCACGTTTCACCCAATTTACACTTTAGAGAAACCTCCGGCAACGCCAGGGTAGGGTTGATTGTTACTCTGTAATGGAAAGGAATCTATCTTTCAGGTTTGGAAATTCCGGTAGTTTGTAATTAGCTGATTAAATGCTAGTTATACCATAAAAGTAATTCGCCTTAGCTGTGGCTACACGCGATGTTTGGTATGTTCTCCAATCTACCCGGTTTGCCTGATGAAGTGACAACCTGTCGATGGTTTTCTCAGCCAACTTCTCCGAAGTCAATCCTTTACATTTCAACCAACATACAGTTGCATTCATCGAAAACAACCAACAAGTTCCCTGGTGATGCATTAAATATGCCTTGTTTTTAGGCAATAAACCTTGTAAACACCCGCTTTACTTATCAATTATGAGTACAATAAGATCAATATCCAAGATCGCTGGTATGCTGGCGATTGTTTTTCCTTTGGTTTTCATCACAGCATGTGGAGACTTTGACGATGAAGACCTGGCTCCTGAATCTGCGTTGGCTTTTGGTGTCAGACATGATAAAAACCTGAGTGAATATGAAAGTGTTGCGGCCAATCAGTCGCCCTATGATACAGATGACTATCCTGATTTCGGCAGTGTAGTCAACTTTGTTTATAGTCTTACTGAGAATGGGGATGAGTTTGTGGCAACGGGTGTAGTGGTAGCTCCTGGTTGGATATTGACAGCAGGGCATAACTTTTTTGTCAGCGACGAGCAATCTCAACCCGCGAGTGTGACGCTCATAGATGTCAATCTGGGGGCAGACCCAAATAACCCTTCTGCTACTATTCAGGTAGAAGAGTTGGTCTTTCATCCAACGTGGATCAATGAATCAGAGGTCATTGTAGGTGCCAACGACCTTTGTCTGGTGAGGCTGGCTAGTCCGGTCAATGGTATTGCGCCAGCTATCTTGAATACCAGTGAAAACGAACCAATAGGTGACATTGCCTGGTTTGGTGGCTACGGTGACTACTCGTCCAGGCCAGGACAAAATGAAGACCTGTTTTCAAAGCGACATGCAATTGGGAATATTCTGGATCGTGTGGTAGGCGGTATTCAGACCAGAACAGCGACCAACGTAGTCTACGAAGGAGGGCTGGTTGCATTTGACTTTGATTCGCCAGATGGTTTGATCAATTCACTGGGTGATGACTTTACCTCAGAAGATGAGCCACTATTGGGAGGAGGTAATAGCAGTGCCATGGCACTTGAGTTTGAAGGAACTACCGTGGAAGGTGACAGTGGAGGTCCGCTGTTCATGAAAATAGGTAATGAGTGGAGAGTGATAGGCATCCTTTCCGGTGGGGCCAATGAACCGCTTCCAGATCATCAGGACAGTAGCTACGGCGATATCAGCGTTTTTACGAGGGTGTCTACCAGTTACAATTGGATATCGTCCGTGATTGAGTAAGTCTATGGTCCGGTTGATCCCAAAAATTAAGGTAGGATTAATGTGCTAAATCCACAAAATATCAGATTTTTGCGCAGTATAATCAATGACCTAAATACTACTGGCTATTGAAGGCTGTTTCAGGCAATATCTTACTCATCGATAACAACGATTCCTTTACTTACAACATCATAGACCTGTTGCGAAAGCTGGATTGTGCCAACTTTCAGGTAGTTCGGTCTGCGTCATTAACAGTTGATCAGTTAGATGCGTTTAGCCACTTGATCATCTCCCCTGGCCCCGGTCTTCCGGGGGATTTTCCAGTCCTTCGTGAGGTCATTGCCTATGCAGAAGCACAGAGCGTGCCTCTATTAGGTGTTTGTCTGGGGCATCAGGCGGTGTGCGAATATTTTGGCGGAGAGATGATCCAGCTCGAAGAGGTGATACATGGTCGTCAATCTGAAGTGAGGATTGACAACAAAGCAACATTACACCAGGGCTTACCTGCCAATGTGGTGGTAGCAAGGTATCATTCCTGGGCGATTGCTCGGTCCACGCTCCCGTCCAAAATTCTTGTGACCGGGGTGTCGGAAGAGGGCTGCCTGATGTCGATACAGCATGATTCACTGCCCATTTTTAGTGTGCAGTACCACCCAGAGTCGTTTTTGACCAACTACGGCGATCGACTGATTCATAATTTTATCCAACTCTGATGATGGAATTAAGCACGTTTGCCGATCAACTTTCACAATACATTAGCGCAGGAGAGCCGTGCTTATTTGTGGTTGACTTTGAATTGCAAAAGCCGTTTTTGTGCAAGCTTTCTGAGGCGGCCGATGAAGGAGTTTTTTACGAAGTGAAAGGTCGCAGAAACTTTAACTCAGTGGAGCGCTTACCAGATGTTGAACTTTCTGCAGACCTACTGGATCAGGATCTTTTTACAGAACGATTGGAAGAAGTTGTGCGACAGATCAATGCCGGCAATTCTTATTTGTTGAACCTCACTTTCCCCACAAAGATTGAGAGCAATCTCAGTCTGGAGGAGCTTTTTCATGTGGCGAAAGCCCCTTATAAGTTGTACTTCAAAGACGAGTTCATTGTCTTTTCACCTGAGAGTTTTGTGAAGGTCATCGGCGATGAGGTATTTACCTATCCCATGAAAGGAACAATCGACGCTCGCACCGAGCATGCGGAACAGCAGTTGCTGGGGAATCAGAAGGAAGAGTGGGAACACAATACCATTGTAGACCTGATGCGCAACGACCTGGCGATGATCGCTCAAAACATAGAAGTCACCCGGTACCGTTACCTGGACCGGATCAGGAATGCTTACGGAGATATTTTACAGACTAGTTCCGAGATCAAAGGACAGCTGCCATCCGATTGGCGGAAAACCTTTGGTCACGATCTGTTGAAGCTTTTACCTGCGGGTTCTATCAGCGGTGCACCAAAGGAAAAGACCGTGGAGATCATCCAGGCCAACGAGCTTGATCAAAGAGGGTACTACACTGGTGTCTTCGGAATCTTCGACGGCCGGCACCTTGACAGCGCCGTCATGATCCGCTACATCGAAAAACGCGATAATCAACTCTACTTCCGCAGCGGCGGCGGTATCACCTCCCAAAGCAATGCTGCAGATGAATACCGTGAGCTGTTGGCGAAGATTTATGTGGGGGAGGGTTGATACAGTGAGAGTGAGAGTGAGAGTGAGGTTTGAGAGATGAATGTTTTACGAAGGTTTTTTAACCCGGATAATGTCTTTTGTAGATTGACTTCAGTAGGTCAGATTCTACGCCCAGCCTCTTTCGGATATCTCCTAGCTTTTCTTGCTCATATTCTTTGAAAGGTACATTAGAGAGATCCTCAATACCCATCGCCTTTGCGGTATAAACGCCTATATTAAAAGTTGTGAGATCTTGATAGCTGAACTTATATTCCTCAGGATAGAAGTGTTGTGATAGCCATCGGTATGCTTTCATCTCCCAACCCTTTAAGTTTGGAGATGAGCCCATGGTAAAACCAATGACAAAAGTTTCTTCGTCCGGTCTGTTACCTATTCCAAGTAGTATATGGATACAGTCATGTGTGTATAAATCAACCGCCCCACTGAATGCAAATTTATATTTTGGATTTTCGATCCACTTTACTTGCCACGGCATGTCGTCTTGGTGGTACCGATCAAGGAAATTGTCAAATACCTCCTGTAACGTGAGGTGATCATTATCTAGTCCTGGATTCCACATGATGATTATGATTTACGTTCCACCCATGGAAATACCAGGCGATGTGTATATTCAAAGAGTTGGTCGAAAAGTATCCCTAAGATGCCGATAACGATGATACCGGCGAATATTTTCGGTACCTGGGTAAATCGTTGCGCCTGCATGATCTGGAATCCCATTCCTTCATTGGCACCAGCGATTTCTGCTACTACCAGGTAAGTCCATGCCCATCCCATGGCATTGCGACAGCTATTGAGCACCTCAGGTCTTGCAGCTGGCCACAGAATTCTGAAGAACAACTGCTGACGGTTAGCACCTAGTGTGGTTCCTGCCTCAAATAAGTCTTCGCTGACATTGTTGGCATTATCTTTCACCAATAGCACCAACTGAAAGAAGGTCCCAAGGAAAATTATGACTACTTTACCGATGTCATCCAATCCAAACCATAAAATACAAAGAGGCACCAGTGCTGGCACAGGCAGGTATCTGGCAAAACCCATAAAAGGTTCGACCACGCTGGACACCTTCTTGGAAAACCCAGCCCATAAACCAAGCGGGATAGCTAAGGTTGCAGATAGCAAAAACGCCCCTAGTACGCGATAGGTGCTGATAATGATGTCATGATGATAATTACCTTCAAGGAATAGTTCTGTAAAGGAGGTGATTACCGCGGTGAGTGGTGGGATAAATAGCGGCCTGACTAATTCATATTGACCTACGATGAACCAAATGAATAAGAGGATGCAAAATAGGGAACTCCCCCATAATAGCGGTTTGATTTTTACTGTTGCTCGCATAAGCGTTTAAGGTTAGGTGTGTATTAGAATTTAGGTGAATATTTGTATGGACATTAGTCATCCATCAGTTTAACTACTATTTCTTCATATGGCGTTTTCTTTTGATCAAAAGCTAAAATGCGCTCACGCCATTTCAATTCAATTATTTCAGGGATTTCATAAAATAGTGCGATATCATCTTCTAGTTCTTCCCGAAGTTTCAGGAGACTATCTTCCTTTATTCTAGAAAGAACATTTGATAGCACTTGATTATCCAATCGTTCAAGTTCTTCATCTGGAGGAGAGATACTGGCAATTAGCTTGAAGTCCTTTAGTCGATTCATATCACCCATTCCTTGCATTACATCAATGAGCTGACCGATCTTGATGGTGCCTTCCAAGTGCTGTCGGGTCCATCGAAAGAAAACCAATAGTATATCAGTGATATGAAGCGCAATCGTAAAGGCCTCCCTAATGCCGCTGGCTGCATCTAGAATAATGTAGTCTAAGTCATATTTTCTCCCAAAGTATTCAACCAGATCGTCCATGCGTTGCGGTATTCTGGACATCTCGGTGAGTATATTGGTAGATCTATTGGTGGTGATTAGGTAGAGTAGTTTTCCATCTTCAGGAATAGGTAGTGGATTGCCTACATCTTCGGCTCTGGAGAAATCTAAAAGGGCTGACTCATCGAGCTCCTCAAGTGTCATATGGTTTTTCAAATAGTCCTGTAGCCCTAATCTCTTTTTATATTTAATAGTATCGGTTATTTCAAATAGGTTTTGCAGACCTGGAGCTTCAATATCCATGTCCAGTATCAATACTTTTTTACCCTGTTTTGCAAGGGCGGCAGCAATGTTTCCTGCGGCAACTGTCCTACCAGAACCACCTTTATAGGAGTAACACATCCATACTTGAGGTTTTTTTGTTTCAGAAGTCATTGTGTGAGCGTTCTCTTGGATTCATAGAGTAGATATGTACGTTTTCCCTTTGAGCATTTGCCGCTATGAAAAACAATGGATCAGTATTGATTTTTATCCAATTCTTCAAATAAACCCATGGCCGAACGATTAAGTGTACGCCAGTTACCGGGTTCAATTTTTCTAGGTCTGTCCGGGTTTTGGATGACTTCATTTAACAGTTCTTCCACCTCATGCTGAAAAAGTATGAAATCCTGTTTGTTTTCCTTGAGTGCTTTTTTTCGTGGTGTCTTCCTTTTTTCAAACGGGTGCTCTAGCCTGTACTGTAAGAAACAAGGACATAGGGTAGAAATGTAGATGGTGTCACCCAGATAGACTGCTTCTCGTACGTCATGAGTCACAAATACAATCGTCGTTCGTAGTTGTTCGGTGATGTCCAACAACAAGTCTTGTAGTTTTAACCTTACATATGGGTCCAATGCGCCGAAAGGTTCATCCATTAGAATCACATCAGGTCTGTTAATTAGCGTTCGGGCGATGGCGACACGTTGTTTCATACCGCCGGAAAGTTCCTTAGGATATTTGTTGGATGCGTCTTGAAGCCCTACTAGTGATAGCACTTCTTCAACGGCGTCATCTATTTCGTTTTTAGTATTAGAGCGACTGAGTTCCAGACCAAAACGGATATTTTCTACTACGGTAAGCCAGGGGAATGCTGTATACTTCTGAAAAACCATTCCTCTTTCTTTACCAGGCCCTTTGATCAATTGACCATCTTGATAGGCTTGTCCTTCCGTTGGTGCTATCAAACCTGCCAGCATTCGCAATAAAGTGCTTTTACCACATCCTGAGGGGCCTAGCAGTACAGTAAACTCTGCGGGTGCAATCTTAATATTGGGTGCTTCCAATCCCATTTCGCCAATTAAATCCACTGCTAGTGTTTTTGGTCCACCCATGCTGTTGGGATAGGAAATGCGTATATCCTTTAGTGCTAGTTTTGGAGTAGTGTCAACCATTTTTTAATTTTTTGGAGGTAGTATATAGTTTGGATACAAGCCGTTTTTTGCAGAATCTGGTTTTGAGATGATCCTTTCTTCCAGCCATACTGAACTGATGTTTTTGTAGAGATTGTACAATGACTGCGGTGAATTTCTATCGATGAATGCGTTGCGATTCGCTGTTCGATCCTGATAGCGTACCTTAGGGAAAATCAGATTCATCTCCTCTTTTGGGATCGAAAACTCGTTGGCAATGATCTCTTGAGCGGCTTCTGGATTTTCTTTAATCCATTCAACAGTCAGAAACCATGCTTCTGTAAGTGCTGAGATTTCTTTCTGTTTCTCAGAAAGCGTTTTACTTGAGGCATACATTACATCCTTGATGAGATAAGGTCGCTTTTCAGAACCTATTAGGATATGGCCGTGATCCTTCGAGGCATTGGTGAGCCATGGTTCCCAGGTTACAGCGGCATCTACCCGACCAGAAATAAATGCCTGTGCAGCTTTGTCAGAAGAGTCTACAATTTGGGATTCAATATCAGCCATTGATAAACCTACTTTGTCTAATACCTGATGGAGGAAGAAATGGCTGGGGGTGCCAGAGGCATAAGCAATGCTTTTTTCTTTTAGTTGAACGATGGTTTCAATAGCTGTATCCGCAAGGATACCATCAGCGCCCAAAGAGGCATCGATTTCCAGGAATGCCTGGGCATCAAGGCCATTTGTACGTAATGCTACCAGTGCATCTAGCGTATGTGTGGCAACATCAATTTGGCCAGAAGCTAGTGCAGCTCTTCTTTCCGGGTCTCCTTCAATTTTATATATTGCTACATTGAGCCCGACAGAATCGAAAAAACCGACTTTCTCAGCGACAAAGATTGGTCCATAACCAATGAATGTGTACAAACCAATCTTTAGTGGTTCATTCTCATTAATCAAGCCAGCACTGGGTTGTGATTCCTCTGTGCTATCAAACAGTTTGTAAATGGTTAAAGCTAAAAATAACAGTAGTAGAGAGGCATACTCCCATGGTAAGCGTTTCATAATCAATCTGCCGTTAAAATAGTATTACCCGAAAAAGAATCATAGCCTTTGCAATTGAGGACTGCGTTTTATTTGTTAATTAAGTCGTGTTTATGAAATCTATTTGGTAGACTCATTTTGCCTTAGCTCTAAAACTTTCGTGATTCTCTTTTATGTTCTTGAAATTTTGAATAAGTAAAATTTATTAAGTTAATATCATTAATATTTTTTACTTATTCAAGTTTGGGGCGACTTAGATATGTGATAAGTGCTTTTGTTATTCTTTTTTTAGGTAACTATCGTTTCGAAGCCGGGACAGTCATCATTTAGTAAGAATTATCCATGTGCAACTTGCGATTCTTGATAAATACAGTTACAAAACTTAATACTCTACTTCCGCAGCATATACTTAATCTCTAATCAAAATCACCCACAACACTTCTTATATTTCTTTCCGCTTCCGCAAGGGCAGGGTGAATTGCGACCTACTTTTGGCTCGGTGCGGACGGGTGCAGATTCAATCTGAGGCTGGGGCCAATCGAATAGGGATTCATCGTCCTCAGAAAAGTCCCATTCAGGTTCGTCATCCTCTAATGTTTCCTGCTCTTCAAGAATATACTGGTAGCTTGCCCTGATGTCTGGTAATTCCTTTTTCTCTTCATAATCAGCGCCTTCTCGGATGGCTTGCGCTGCTGCTTCATAATTTGGTAATGCGATACCTGCCACATATTCCTGATCGTACAGTCGCTTGATGACCGGTAGGAGTGCTACTGGTTCCAAAGGCACTGCTTTCACAACGAGTAACTCCAAAAGCGCACTGTCAATCACATTGTCATCGGTGGAGGCGTCGGTAAAAAAGTGAAAGACTTCGCTAAACCATTCAATACATTCCTGTCGTCCGTCAGGGTGATGTAGGGCGATCTGTTGTACCACCGTTCCCATCACACTTTTACAGTGCGTGTAGATGCCCGGTAATCGCATGAACCCCTGTAGTGTCTCAAGCGATCCTGCACTAACTTTGTAAATGGCGGCCCATAGTTCATCTTGCAGAAAACCTTCGAGATAAAAATTAAGGAAATCGTCGTCATAGCTCATGATTTCCAGCATAGTGTGTAACAGTGATGACGCCTGGAGCTGTCCGGCAAAAAAGAAGGCGTGTACCAGAAAACTGTGTCGCTCTTCATCCCAGCCGTTTTTTTCCACCTCCTCAAGAAAAAAGCCATAGCGATCAATGCTGTCTTGCATGACCAATCTGAGGTCCTCTATAAAGGTTGCTGCGGGTAGCGCAAGCAGGCTGTCAAACTTTTCATCAGACATAGCAAAACCTGTTTCATAGAGCCATTGGGTTTCTTGATGATGAAATTTAGGAGGAGCTGCGTTCCTTTTTTGCTTAGGTGACAAGACATTGGCAGGAGTTACCAGAAGCTGTTTCTCAATGAGACGTTCCATGCGAAGTGACATCAGCATACTTTCTGTTTGTGAGATCAACTCCTCTAATTCTCCAATGACATAATCAGTGCTGGCCATTTTTAGTAGCTTTCTTTGTCTGGCCAATGATTGCTCTCCTTTTCCCACCATAAAGAGATATTGCCTGACCACCATTTCAAAATTGATGACCTCAGAGATGTGGAAAAGATTCCTGTCTGGAAATAGTTTGGGTAGTTGCAGGTCTTTCCCGAAATAATCAAATATGGTTTCAGGTTTTCCTTTAGCCATATAATGAGATGCGATGCCAAGTTTTCCGAAAAGGTAATCCGGATGATCTTCAAATATCTTCTTGAGCATTGATACATAATGTGACTCTTTCCCTACTTGCCCATACCAATTGCACAAATGATTTTTGAGGACAGGGTCATTGGGAAACCGCTGTATGTATTTTTTGATGATCCTGTCACCTCTTCGGCTGCCTTCCATCATGATATGATGGCTTTCTTGCTGCAGCTCGGCTAGTTCTTCATTTATTGCTTCCGAGGGGTCTGTAGCTATCGGCTGATCTGTAATTTGAAAAGGGAGTATTTCTGTAAAATCGACCATAATCATCAAAGTTATTGAAAGATCGCATAGATGGCGATTTTTACAAGTAGATTTGTTTGATTAGTAAAACCTTACCTTCCCTCCTCATTATTTCGTCCTCTACCATAAACCATTTACTTTTGCACGCTCAAACGCTATTGGATATAATTTGACCGTTATTAAATGCCTACCCCAGCCCAGATCACGAAAGTTCTCAATAATTCCTGTAACCAAAGTATCCGGGACAGAGGACTGGCGCTTTACCAGGATGGTCATGTGACCATTCATGAGCTGAGAATAGTGGGAGGTAATATTAGTGTCACAGCCGAAGTGATCGGTAGTCACGGAACCGTCTATGAACAAAATATTAGTATTAAAAACAGCAAGCTGTCCTCTGATTACTGCACTTGTCCTTACAACTGGCAAGGAATCTGTAAACACACGGCAGCGGTACTTTATCAGGTGAAAGCGGAATTGGAAGGAACAAAGAAACAGGTGATAGAAGGGAAGATACAGCGAGCATCGGATTTGCAGCAAAGATCAACGGACCAGCCGTTTGAAATTGCATTTCAGGAGACAGCCGAAGGAGAGGTGGAGATCGATTTGTCGGCGGCAAAAAACAGTGGCGTCTGGAACCGGGCCGACTCGCTGATGTGGAGCCACCAATTTGACATTAAGCTTTTTGAGGATTACATGGAAGTGAGCGTGGAGAATCAACGCGCCTTTCGCTCTCCTGCGGGATACCCTGTAGTGACCATCAAGCCGGATTGGTCTACTTTGATACTGACCGTTACTTCTAAGCCGCTCAAAACAGTAGAAACGCTGAGAGTAGAAGAGGTGCTGGCACTCATGTACATTACCAGAGACGGACAATGTGATCTTTTTCAGCTTCTGGAGGAAAAACGTAGAGATACGCAAATGTTGCGTGTTGCCAAAACCTATGGCATCGATGACCTGAGAGTGGCCAGGAAATACCTCAGAATCAATGAGGATTATAGGCGGGGAAGGGAAATGATCCTGCTCAAAGAAAACATGCCGACCCTGATGACGCTGGGGCAGTCTGTCGAGGAGTTTCCGTATTTGCCAACCAGCCAGTTTGCACAGGAAGTGCTGAATTCGCAGCGGGCAAAGAAAGATGAAAAGCGATTGTTGTTCTTCTATTTATATATAGAGGAAAAGACTTTTCACTTCTACGATCTGCTGACGATCGTTCCTTTTGTTTCCACTGTGAAAAAAGATGGTACGCTGCATGTCAATAAGGCTACTACCTATGAAGACCTGCCAGGCTATGATCAGTTTGCTACCACCCAGTGGCAGGCTGAATTGATTGAAATTAGCAGGGAGACATCTTCCAATCAATTCAATGAAAAGCTAGCGGATTCTGTGAAACGCTTAAGCAGCATTGACACCAAAAAGCACTTTGCTGCCAATGAAAACCTGAAGCAGTTGAAGGCCATTCGCGAGTTGCTGCAGGAGCATGAGGAGATGCCCTATTTTTCCGATTATGCACAGCACGGACGTATCAGCACCAATGATTTGCATGGACCGATCCGTCTGGATTTTGGGCATCAGATTTCCTGGGAACTCCAATACCGGGACGGACTCTATGAACTGGAACCATTCCTGTCTGTAGGTACTGAAAAATACCGTTGGTCTTCACCGGCAATCAACCGGATTCACTTCCTCCTGTTTGAGGTAGATGGCCTGTATTATTTCTTTAATTCGGTGCATGAAGCCAGTCTGCTATCGGCTTATGCGGAAGGGACACAACCCTTTGCGGCTACTGAGACCACTTTGCCATTGTTACTGCAAAATGTGGTGAAACCAGTTTCCAGACTGTTTGAAATCAGTTTTGTGGATTTGCCCGAAGCGATCACACATCGATATGTCAACGCCAATAGCCCGCGTAAAGCGATCTACTTCAAGGAGCTGGATAAAACAATTTACATCACCCCCAGGGTATACTACGATGAGGTGGCAGTTGAGCTGTTTGATCGTGGCATTGGACTCGATATCGATGCGCACGAAATCAGAGAAGTGGTCAGGAATGAACCTTTGGAAGCGGAATTTAAAGCGTTTATGATGGCCGCCCATCCTCACTTTGATGAGCAATGGGAAGATGGCTTTTTATACCTCACCTTCGAAGAATTCATCGACAACTACTGGTTTCATGATTTCACCGGACAATGTGAAGCGCAAGGCATTGAAGTATATGGCTTCGATGAGTTTGAGAAACTAAAATATTCCCCCCATAAGACCAAGGTCATGACCAATGCTTCCAGTGGGATAGACTGGTTTGACCTCAAGGTCACCATCACGGTGGGTGACGAACAGGTTTCGCTCAAAGACGTACGCAAGGCGATTCTTGCCCGGCAGCAATATGTGAAGCTGGGAAGTGGTAAGCTGGCGGTATTACCCAAAGAATGGGTAAAGCGCTTGTCGCAGTATTTCCGGGTTGGAAAAGTGGAGAAGGAAGGCGTGAAGATCAGCAAGTTCCAGTTCAATGTACTGGAAGAAGTATTCAACGACCTGGACGAGTTACAGATTGTCAAGGAAATCAGGCAAAAGAAAGCGCGGCTGAGAGACTTTGATGAGATCAAAGAAGTCGCAGTTCCTGAAATCAACGGTACGCTGAGGCCCTATCAGCAAAAAGGGTTTGAGTGGCTGAGGTTTCTCCATGAATATGGTTGGGGAGGTATCCTCGCCGATGACATGGGACTGGGAAAGACCATCCAGGTGATTGCCTTTATCAAGTCTCTGGTAGACCAGGGGATGAATAAGCATTTGGTAGTGGTGCCCACTTCACTGCTTTTCAACTGGAAGAATGAGATTGAGAAATTCTGCCCTTCACTGAGTTACCTCATCTACCACGGCCCAGACAGGGAACGGGATCATCAGGTATGGGAGCAGTATGACATCATGCTCACGAGCTATGGCATTCTGGTCTCTGACTTTACCTCTTTCAAAGGCTACACATTTGACTATTGCGTGCTGGATGAGTCCCAGGCGATCAAGAACCCACTCTCCAAAAGATTCAAAGCGGCCTTGTCTATCAAAGCCAATAAACGGCTGGTGATGACAGGTACACCCATCGAAAACAATACGTTTGACCTCTATGCACAGATGACATTCGTCAACCCTGGTATGTTCATTTCTACAGAGCAGTTTCGTAAAAACTACTCCAATGCCATTGACAAAGAGGCCGACCAGCAGGTGGCGGCAGAGCTTAACCGTGTCATAGCGCCTTTCCTGCTCAGGAGAACCAAACAGCTGGTAGCGCAGGAGCTGCCTCCAAAAGTAGAAGATGTGATCTATTGTGAGATGGAACCTGAGCAGCGCAAAGTATATGAGGCCCACCGCAACGCTTACCGCAATGATATTCTGGGCATGATTGAGGAAAATGGCCTGGAGAGCTCCAAATTGCATATCCTGCAAGCGTTGACCAAACTACGACAGATTTGCGATTCTCCCGCACTGTTGAAAGGCGAAGATCAATATGGAGATCAGTCAATTAAGATCAAAGAGTTGCTTAATCACGTCAAAGAGAAGACGGGTAATCATAAGTTGTTGGTATTTTCTCAGTTTGTATCCATGCTGCAGTTGGTCAAAGCTGAGCTGGACCGGGAAGAAATTAATTATGCTTACCTCGATGGGCAGACTACGCAGAAAAACAGGAAGAAAGCAGTGGATACTTTTCAGGAAGATGAAGAGACACGCGTCTTTCTCATTAGCCTGAAGGCTGGTGGAACAGGCCTTAACCTCACCGCGGCAGACTATGTCTACATTGTGGACCCCTGGTGGAACCCTGCCGTGGAAAACCAGGCCATCGACCGGAGTTATCGCATAGGTCAGGATAAAAAGGTAATCGCTTACCGCATGATCTGCAAAGACACGCTGGAAGAAAAAATCATGGATTATAAAGCCCGTAAACAGTCAGTGGCAGATGCGCTGATCAAAACAGATGAGAGCATCATGAAGCAGATCACGCAGGAGGAGATGATGGCGTTGTTTGGATAACAGCGGGTGCCCAAACCTAAGCCGGGCTGAGGTCATCTGGCTGTCAGATATCAGTATGGCTAGGTATACGACTTTTACGTGATCATAGGTATAGAAAAAACAGCCTGATCCTATCAAATTTGTGGTAAAAAGATATGGGTCCTTTACTATTCCTCCTGGCAGTTTTGCTGTTGTTCACCACCTTAGTGAGCCTGTTTGTTCCAAGAAAAGCGCTGTTCTTTATCCCCAAGCCCAGCAGGGCTAAGGTTTTATTATATTATGGAATACCCGCCATCGTGTTGTTGATCGTTGGTCTGATCATGACGCCTTCACGATTGGCAGAAGCGCTGGAGAACCCGATGCAAGCCAGGACATTGTCTCTTTCCGGGAAAAGGTTATCGGTGATGCCGGAAGAGGTCCTGCAACTGAAAGTCCTGGAGGAGCTTGATCTGAGTAATAACCGTCTAGGGGAAGTGCCTGAAGGAATACGTTCTCTTACTACCCTCGTTAGTTTAGATCTTTCTGAAAACCCCCTTTCCGAATTGCCACTGTGGTTGTCAGAGATGCCAAACCTCAAAACAATAGTGCTGTATCAAACGGCAATTGACAGTGTTCCGGCCGCTTTTAGTGCAATCAATGTTGAATATCAAAAACGGTCAGAGGAGGTAGATGAGGAAGAGCTGATGGCCGGGAACCAGACCACAGATGAATCTGATGACAAACGGACAGAGTCATTTGGGGAGTATGCCAAGAGGCGTTTGCTGGGTAATGACTTTGGCCACAAGCGAAAGTTCAAAAAAGGAGAAGTCTATTATGATCATCCTGTGACCAAAGAAACAGCAGATAAGGTAGGTGAACTACTATTGATTTTTGGGTTCTTCAATGATGAGCGAGCTACCACAGTCATTCTGGCGCAAGCGGAAGAGGCGAAACCTGTTAGAATGAAAATGGTGATAGACGAGAGCAAACTGAACGATGAAGTGCTAGATGCTTTTTTGATGATCAAAACGATGGTAAAGGAAACGGCCTTCCCTGATGACGAATTGGACCTGATCCTTGTCGATAGCGACCTGGATGAGGTTAAAACACTGTGATACTGTGTTCTGATAGATAAAAAAGACAGTGCTTTTTTGAGGCAGCTCCTGATCGTATTGCATTACCATTCTGCAAGTGAAGGTGGGCGAAATCAATACGTTTTCTCTTTGCCGCGCTGCTATTCACTCTTGAGGATTCTCATGAATTGTTCCCGGTACTTTTTTCCTATTGGAATAGTTACCTGATCTATGAAGACCTGATTTCCGGAGACTTTCAGTATTTTCTCATGGTTGATGATATAAGACCTGTGAGTTCTTACAAACTTGGTGGCTGGTAGTTTGTCCTCCCAGTTCTGGAGACTGTCCAATACCAGGATTTGTTGATCATGTGTTACTACCTTCACATAATCTACCTCAGCTGTAAGGTATTTGATCTCGTCAGTAAACACTTTGTAAATAGATTTGTCCGCATGTAGCAGGTAATAATCCTTCTGAGCGCTCGATTGCTCTCTTACTCTGCAGACAGCTTTGTAAAAACGCTCATAGGGGAATGGTTTGAGCAGATAGTCTACTGTTGCAAATTCAAATGCATCCACCGCGTAGCTGGAAAATGCAGAAGTAATGATGACGCTGGGTGCTTTTTCGAGTGATTTCAAAAAAGAAATGCCATTGATCTCAGGTAGCTGGATGTCTAAAAACAACAGGTCGGCCTCTCTGAGTTGTTCTGGGGGGATATCCAATCCGCTTTCGAAGGTTCCTGTCAATTTTAGAAACGGTGTTTTGGCGATGTAAGACTTGAGGATTTCCATGGCCGCGACCTCATCTTCCAGTATCAGGCAATTGATCATAGGCTGATTGCTAAAGTAACACTAAATAAACCATCGGCTGATGAGATGTCAAGTTGGTGCTCCCCGGGATAGTGTAACTCAAGCCTTTTTCTGGCATTCATCAGGCCTATTCCGCTTTCTTTCCATTCAGGAGCAGTATCATTCATCGCATCTACCTTGTAAGGGTTCACACATTTGAACTGGAAGATACTGCCCTTTTGATGAACTTTAATAGCGATTAAATGTCCATCACCCTTGAGAATGCTAGTATATTTAAAAGCGTTTTCTACAAAACCTGTCAGCAGCAGTGGGACAATTACCTGCTCCTCATCTTCAAATGAAGCCTCAAACTGCACGCTGACTTTTTCAGCCAGTCGTTCCTGTTGCAGATTTACATAATCATCCAGGTGCTGAAGTTCTTGTTTGAGCGTAACATACTCTTTCTTGCCTTCATGCAATACATACCTGAACCCATCAGAGAGTTTCATAATGAGTCCGGGGGTCTTGTCATCCTTCTTCAGAGCATTGGCATAGATCATTGTCAACGTATTGAACAGGAAGTGTGGGTCTACTTTGGATTTCAGTGCCTGTAGTTCTGCTTCTTGCTTTTCCTGTTTCAACAGGTTGATCTGAAGCTGCTTTTGGTGGACACGTTTAAAGGTATGAAGTGCAAAAAAAACCATGGAAAAACTGCAAAGCGTTAGAAGGTTGGCGATGTAATGATTCCAGTATTGGCCATGCGGTTCATGAAAGAGGTCATCCATATGCTGGAAGGCAAAAGTGGTCGCCAACAAGGAGAGAATGGCCAGGGGAATTGCTTTTTTTACGGACTGCCGGGGAAGTATCCACAGATACATGAGGTAAGAAATGATCATTTTGAACGCGAGAGAGTTCAGTTCGTGGAGAAATGGCATCGGATAGCCCCCATGTCGTTCAAAGTACTTGATGTATGGATAGAATAGCACGATCGCCCATGCCAGCAGATGAAAGTAAGGTTCTGATTTTGAGAACTTCAATGGGTCGTGAGTATCTGAGGCTGTCATTGCTAGTCCACTATTGCCACGATGTGATTTGCAGATTTTTAATAGCCGCTTTGGCAAGAATGGTGTTTTCTCCCGTAGTGCCGCTCACCCTGAAGATGAGACGCCCACCGTCCAGAGGATTGTAATCCATGATGTCAAAGTAAGTATTGTTATTTAACATGAACTTTAATTCAGTTCCTTTCTTTACAATGCTAACGTGAAACCATTGGCCTGGTTCCATGACATTGGCTGACAGCTTCTGGTAAAACCCTCTGGAAAGGGGAGAATGGTTTTTGTAGAAAAATGGTGTAATGCCATGGGAGCGGTTGTTGAAGGTGAGATTATAATGTCGCAGATGACTTCTCCAGTCCCAGATCTCCTGAGGCGACGAGCCTGCACGGGGAAGTGCAAAGTCATCGCTGCCCAATGTATCGGTGACGTTAAGCAAATTGATTAACACAGAAGATTCTGACAGCGCTTTTACGTCATAATCGATTTGATAGTCACCGGTGAGCTGTCCTGAGGAAATGAGAAAAAAGCCATCAGACCCGTCTGTCTCTTCCATCACCAGCATATCACCCATTACACTTGCCTTTCCCTTCTCAAGCGGTGTCCAGTCCATCATTTCTTCGGCGGTGATGGATGTCACTATTTCTTTCATTTCTTTTTTGCCACTGCAATTCGAGAGTAACAGGATGATTAATATCCCTATTGCAGGCAGGTTAATGCCCTGCAGCTCAAACCTATTCCACTGATCCATTATGTTCATAGTTTTTGTTTTGTCGTTTTCTTTTCTTTTCGTCACTTTGAAAGATTTTGTACTTCAGACTGAAGAGCACTCCAAAAGTCTGTGATTGAAAGCGCCACACTTCACGCTGTATGACACTATTGGTGATGGTTTTTCTGTGCATTAGGTTTTTATTGAATACATCTATGATTCTGAAGCTTGCTGTGAGCTTGTTTTTTAGCAGGCGGGCCCTCATGGCCCAGTCAAGACGGTTGCGGGGCTCCCGGATATTAAATGAGCGCTGGTCTTTGAAAGAATAGCGATAAGTGAGGTCTACTGTCAGGTTTTTGTGAATAGAGAAGGTGTTTTTGAAGATGAAGCCAGAAGAATACAATCGGTCCCAGGTGACAAAAACATTGTTGTGGACGGCCGTAAAATAGTGATTGGCTGATAGCTGGGAAGTCCAGTATTTGAGATGTTGCCGGCTGATTTCTACCTCTATCCCTGTAGAAGACTTTCCCCCTATATTATCGAAACTAATGGTCTGAACCCCGGCTTCATTGACACTGTTGAGGCCAATGATTGCATCTCTCCGGAAATGCCCGAATACAATGGCAGAATAAGTGAATGCCTTCCCATTATGTTGGTAGTTGACCTCGAGGTTGTTGCTGAATTCTGGAGATAATGAGGGATTTGCGATCCATTGAAAATACTGATTACCCATTCGGAATGGATTCACATGACTAAAGTTTGGTCGGCTCACACGTCGGCTGTAGCCGGCATTGACTGTATTGGTTGCGTTGAGTGCATAGGTGAGGTGCACAGAAGGAAACAGGTTTTGGAACCTGAGGTCTGTATGCAGGTCATTTGCGCTGTTGGACGACTGAGACACTGCATGCTCATACCGCATGCCTGTCTGCCACTGAAGTTTCGCTGTCTTGCCCCGTAGCATGGCATAGACCCCTACAATGTGTTCATTATAGTCAAATTGCTCGTTTACAGGGCTTTCAGATAGCTGATCTCTAAAGTTGAAGCTCGTAAGAACGCGTCCATTCCAGGCCAGACCAGTTTCCAGGTGGTGTTTTTCTCCCAATGGCCTCAGGTAGTCAACAGAAAGAGCGTGCAGGTAATTGACATTGCTTCTCCTTTCAGTAAACAAAGGAATACCTTCTTCAAAATCAGCTGCTGGCATGATGTTGTTATTTTGGGTCAGGTTATAATCGAATTCAAGAAAATGCGATTCTCCTGCGATAGATCTCCTGAAATTGAGATTGGTACTGAGTGTTTTATGTGTATGGGATGAGTTCCTGGTATATCTGAAGTCATCCCGGTCGGAGACGTTGGAATAGTAGGTGTCATTGAAAAAGTCGTGATAGTCAAAGGTGTAATCTGTCCGCAGCGACAGGACGTTTTTAGGATCTGCATGCCAGTCTATTTCCAAAGCGCCCTTGGTAACCCTGCCATTTAAATCATGTGGCGCGTACAGGTCCCGGGTGCTTCCATTCAAAAAGCGTTGGCTGATTTGCTGCTTACTGTCCATGTCTCTCACAGCATGTGAAAAAGAGCCACCTATGTTGAGATTTGAAAAATGATAGTTCCCATCCATGCCATACGTGTGCCTTTTGGTTCCAATACCTGCATTCAGGCTAAGGTTGGCACCCGGCTGATTTTGTCTGGCCAGGACCACGTTCAGAACACCGGAAAGACCGTCTGACTGATTCCTGGCCGAAGGGGAGGAGATCAACTCTATCTTACTGATTGCAGCAGCAGGAATCTGCTCCAGTACCTCGAGAGGAGATAGTGCCGTCGGCTTACCGTTGATCAACAGTCTCACCTGTTCATTGCCTCTTAAAGAAACGCCACCTCCGGGATCAACTGTAATTTCTGGTATTTGATCCAGTGCCTCCAGGGCTGTAGTACCAGACTGCTGCAGATCAGCACCCAGGTTAAATACCTTCCGGTCAATTTTCAGCTCAGTCACAGAGCGTTCGCCGTCCACGATCAGCTCTTGCATCACTTCCTGTGAGTGCATCATATTGATGCTGATCCGGGAATAATCTTCAATTGATTGGGTGGATACCTCTACCGGCTCATAGCCAATAAACCTGACGACCAGATGGGTAACTCTCTGGTTGGTACTTATGCTGAATTTGCCAGTGGTGTCTGTGATGCTTCCCGTGAGCAGGGAGTCACCGCGATAGCAGGTAACAGCGGCATAGGGAATGGGTAAACCAGTGGTCTTCTCCGTTACTGTACCTTCAAAAGTTGTGATTGCCTGGCCGCAAGCTGAGTAGCCGGATAGTAATGACCACGATAGGATAATGGAGAAAAAAACGTTTTTGGGATAGCACATGCCCAAAACTTATTTACTCAAGGTAAAAGAAGAATTTTTTTCTGTTAACAGTGCCGATTAATCTGTGAATGACCTCCTCATGGACCATTCGCCATCCTAAACCGGGCTTTTAATTGTCTACTGCCTTGTTTTTGGACGAAAAATATAGGTTAACTATCATACTACCGATTGGCTATCCTGTGGTGAATCATTAGAGTTGAAAGTATATTGGGATTTTGAAGTATTCTCATTTGAGAATAAATATCAGATAACTAGTTGGTTACATCTAATGTTTTAATAATAATAGCTTCACAAACAGGTAACAACGGCCCTCGTAATAAGCGTTAGATTTTGCTGATTTTTGTACACTGAAAATCTAACTAAAAATTCTGACATGAGAACGATGTTACGACTCGTAGCGTCTGTGCTGTTTTGCTGCATTATCCTGCCCGCAGCTTTGGCACAAGACGTCTTTATCAATGAAATTCATTACGACAACAGTGGCGCTGATACCGGTGAAGGTGTCGAGATTGCAGGACCCGCTGGCACTGACCTCTCTGGCTGGTCGTTGGTACTTTACAATGGTAGCAACGGAACAGCATACAACAATATTGCGCTGTCTGGAATAATTACAGATCAGCAAGGTGGATTAGGCACTGTTTCTTTCGCAATTGCCGGCATCCAAAATGGTGGACCTGATGGTCTTGCACTGGTAGACGCGAGTAATGCGGTAGTTCAGTTTCTAAGCTATGAAGGCTCGTTTACTGCTGTAGGAGGTGCGGCTGATGGCCTGGTGAGCGAAGACATTGGTGTTGCTGAAGCCAGCAGTACGGCTGTTGGTTTCTCTCTGCAGCTTGGCGGTACAGGTTCCGTGTACACGGATTTTGCATGGGAGGCTCCCCAGACAGCAACTTTTGATGCAGCGAATGCCAACCAGACGTTGGTTGGAAACGTAGCTCCCGTGGTTTTCATCAACGAAATCCACTATGACAACACAGGAGCAGACACTGGTGAGGCGATCGAGCTTGCCGCCACTGCTGGTGTAGATTTGGCCGGCTGGTCATTGGTGCTTTACAACGGAAGCAATGGTGCGGAATACAATACGGTAGCACTATCAGGTGTGGTAGCAGATCAGCAAGGTGGTTTTGGAACGGTTTCTTTCCCCATAGCCGGTATCCAAAACGGTGGTCCTGACGGTGTTGCGCTGGTAAATCCCGCAGATACGGTGGTTCAGTTTTTGAGCTATGAAGGATCATTTACTGCTGTGGGTGGCGCAGCCGATGGCTTGCTAAGCGAAGACATCGGTGTCTCTGAAGCGAGCAGCACTGCTGTTGGCTTTTCTTTGCAATTAGGTGGAACAGGTTCGGAGTATGCTGATTTTACCTGGGAAGCAGCCCAGGCAGCAACTTTCGGAGCGGTCAATGCCAATCAAACATTTGGCGGCGGCGGTGGCATAGACCCTGTTGATCCTCCGGTTGATGGTACAGTGGTATTTGTTAACGAGCTTCACTATGACAATGCGGGTGGTGACGTAGACGAAGGCGTTGAAATCGCCGGCCCTGCAGGTACGGACCTCACTGGTTGGTCTCTGGTACTTTACAATGGTAACGGAGGCGGTGAGTACAACTCATTCAACCTCGCTGGTTCATTAGTCGACAATGGCACTGGTTTCGGAACGTTGTTTACGGCAACTGCAGGCTTACAAAATGGAAGCCCCGACGGTGTGGCGCTCATCAATGCCAGCAACGAAGTGGTTCAGTTTTTAAGCTATGAAGGATCTTTCACGGCGACTGATGGCCCTGCTGCTGGTGTAGAAAGTGAAGACATCGGTGTTGCTGAAGTAAGCAGTACACCCGTAGGTTTTTCACTGCAATTAGGAGGTACCGGATCAGTTTATGAAGATTTTGTCTGGGAGGCAGCTGCTGCTAATACGTATGATGCAGTCAATACCAACCAGACATTTGTTGGTGGTGTAGAAGTGGTATTCGTCAACGAATTGCACTACGATAACAGCGGTGCGGACTCAGGAGAAGGTGTGGAACTTGCCGGTAATGTAGGCACAGACCTGGCCGGATGGTCCATCGTTTTATACAACGGAAACAACAACCTACAGTACAATGTAGTGTCGCTCTCAGGCGTATTTACCGATCAGGACAATGGTTTTGGAACCATCTTTTTCCCAGTCGCAGGTATCCAGAACGGATCTCCTGATGGATTGGCATTGGTGAACGATAGCAGTGAAGTTGTACAGTTCCTGAGTTATGAAGGTACGATGACAGCTGGTGATGGCCCTGCCAATGGCCTGACCAGTGAAGACATAGGTGTGAGTGAGACCAGCGGTGCTGCTGTGGGTACTTCGATGCAGTTGACAGGTACCGGTAGGGCGTATGCTGACTTTACCTGGGAAACAGGTTTGACAGCTACTTATGATGCAGTGAATACCGGCCAGTCCTTCGGCGGCGGCGGAGGTGTTGATCCTATCGATCCTGAAGAAGGTACCATCGCTGCAGTAAGAGTTGCTCCCGTTGGAACACAGATTGTGACTTCTGGTGTATTGACTGCTTCCGATCAGTTTGGTGGCCCTGCATTCATTCAGGATGCAACTGGTGGTATCGCACTCTTCGATAGCCAGGTACATGGCGACGGATTGTTCACTATTGGTGATTCTCTGGCCATCGAAGGAAGCGTTGGTGCTTTCAACGATCAGGTGCAGATTGTAGATGTGACGTCGGTAACGCTGTTGGATACAGGTAAGAACATTGTGCCTGCCATCATCAGTCTCACAGACCTGCTGGCAGATGAAGGTGAGCTCGTGACCATCGAAAATGTGATCATCACAGATCCTTCCGGCGTATTCTTCCCCAACAGAAACTACACCATCGAGGATGGAGCAGGCAACACGGGTACTTTGCGTATCGATGCAGACATTGACCTGGTAGGTAGATTGATTCCTGAAGGAAGCTTTACCGTAACAGGTGTGATCGGAAGCTTCAGAGGAACGCCTCAGTTGCTGCCAAGATTCATCGCCGACCTACCTGACGCTGGTGAATTCCAGGAAGGTGCGGAAGTATCCAGCGACAGTACACTGGACGTAGTTACCTGGAACATGGAATTCTTTGGAACCACCATCCAGAACTTTGGTCCTTCTGATGTGACGCTTCAGTTGAACAACTCCATTGCAGTAGTAGATGCATTGGGTAGTAACATCCTGGCATTACAGGAAGTGTCTGATCAGGTGGCACTACAAACTTTGGCAGATAGCCTGGGTTATGAGTCTGTTTGTTCTGCAAGAGGTTCTTTCTCTTTTGCGCCAGATCCCAACTTCCCCAATCAGAGCTTGTGCTACTTGTACGATCCTGCTACGGTCACTGTGATTAGCACGCGTGCGATGTTTGAAGAGGCGTATGACAGCGCAAGACTTGGATTGTCAAGCTTCCTGTCGGACTACCCTGATGAGGATGGCGCAGAAGGATTCTGGGCGAGTGGTAGATTGCCTTATTTGCTGGAGGCTGATGTGACCATCAATGGTGTGACTGAGCGAATCAACTTCATCAACATCCATGGTAACTCAGGAGCGAGTGACCTCAACAAGCGAATCATTGACTTTGGGGTGCTGAAAGATACGTTGGATGCACAATTTGCCGATAAAGCAGTGATCCTGTTGGGTGACTACAACGATGACGTAGATGAGTCGATCGCCGGTGCAGGCATCGCTTCTCCTTACGCATCTTTGATCACCGACTCTACCAATTACAGAGTGACGACTGAGTCATTGAGTTTGAGAGGTTTCAACTCTTTCTTGTTCGGTTCTGAGATGATTGACCATATTGCGATCACCGATGAGTTGTTCGAAGAGTTCATAGAAGGTACTGAAGCGACTTACCTGCCTTTCAGCCTGATTGATAACTATGCCAACACTACTTCGGATCACTTGCCAGTGGTTTCAAGGTTTGAGTTCACAGCTATTCCTGTGATGGCGCTTTCAGGTACTGCCTTGTGCAGCGATGATCCTGCCAATATGAGAAACTGGGAGGTGACCAATCCTAACGATTTTGATGTGTTTGTGACAATCGCCTACGGTGCCATTGCAGATTCACTCACTGTTGCTCCCGGTACTTCTACTTTCTCTACCGGTGCTGCCACCGGAGACCTGACCATGTCATGGACCAACGAGCTTTCGGAAACCGTATCGATTACCATTGCGGCGTCTGATTTCCCTTGCGTTGATCCCGGTACTGTTTACTCCATTGCTGAAGTAACGGACTTCAATCAGGGTAGAAGAAGAAACGGTCGCAGAATTTCAAGATTTAGAAGCAATGCTTCCAAGGCGCTGGCTCCTTTCGAGAACAGGTTCTTCAACTTTGTAAGCCTTGGTTTTGGTGGTGACATCACGTTGAAAATCAACGAGCCATTGATTGACCAGGAAGGAAATGACTTCATCGTAGTAGAGACTACTTTCGGCTGGAAAGGCCTGCCATGTAGCTGGTATCCTGAAACTGCTGAAGTATTTGCTTCCAAGTTCGGCAACGAGTTTACGTCTCTTGGCCAGATTTGCCTGGATGGCGCAGTAGACCTGTCAGCAGGTAAGCTGGACTGGGCGCAGTTCATCAAGATCGTAGATGTGTCTGATAAGAGAAGATTTGGGCCATGGGCTGACGGTTATGATGTAGACGGTATCTATTTCAATAATGGAAGTACGGCTGGCAGACAAGTAGCTGAGGCATTCAATAACGAAGCGCCAGATGAGGACATTCCTTTCATGGTAGAGGCTTATCCTAACCCTGTGACGGATGCATTGAAATTGCAAATCAGCCAGATGGATGATGCACCTGTAGCGGTGACCATCATGGACCAGGCTGGTAAGTTGGTGTATCAGCAGGAGGTGGTAGTAGCTGCCGGTACTACAGCAATTGACATTGAAGTATCAGATCTGCAGTCAGGTCTGTACCACGTGATTGCCCGCAATGCAGACGAGGTAGTCACCATAAAGATCGTGAAGCAGTAATTATTTATCAGACTTCACTTCCACCCATAAAAAGAAAGCGCCGGCATTGTGCCCGGCGCTTTTGTTTTAATGTATTAATCTTTTTGGGATTTGTCCGGCTCTTGTATTTTTAGTATCGCATTCAGTGCAAATGCGTTGAGCAGTTGTATTATTTGTATTAGAATTTCAATGCGCCTGCAACATTGACAGCCGTATCGTCAAAGGATGAGAGGTTTTCGACGTCAAAAACTACTTCGAAGGCATTGTCTGTGACCGAAGAGTTGGAAACCGTGACAGTACCCTGTGTGGAGGACAGTGAATTGTAAGTGTCATCTTCTCCAACCACGAAAAAGCTGACATAAGTCTGAGCCAGTGCTGCATCGTCGGCGCCTACGGTGATGTTGCCGTTGGGAGGAATACGCTGGTCCAGCGAGGTGGGGATGTAGAAAGTGAGTGAAACCGAGCGGTTATCATTGGCCTGGCCGGTTTGTATGGTGACACGGTTGACATTGTAGGAATTGCCATTGATGGTGGCCGTAAGGTTGGCGCCTACTACACTTCCTTCTATGGTGAATGACTCATTGCCTGAAACGATTGCTCCTCCCTGTCCGCGGGAAAGGTCTCCCAGTGAGATGGTGTTGCCACCTCCGTCTGTACCAGGTTCATCGTCGTCGCTGCCGCAGTTGCTAAAAAAGGTCATTGCGGCCAATGCCATGATTAATAAATGCTTACTCATAATTATTCGAAGTTTTTAACATAATTGAGCATTAGTTTTAATGCTTTCTGTCATTACATTCGAGGAAAATCATGAGATGGGCTCACAGGTCAGGATATTTTTTGGGAAATGGTGTCTGATCGCACAGTGCGGAATGTGAGTGTTATTTGAAGACTGATCCGGTCTGCGTGTGCCGGGCTAAGGATAGTAGTGGTTACCCCGGAGCCTGGTCCCGGATTTAATCCGGGGACGGGGGAGGAGTAAAAACGGATAGCCTGCCCCGTGTCAAGCACGGGGAGCCCCAAAAAAATGACGTTATCTTCTTGAAAATCGCCTCTTCTATAACTTCAAAGCCCCTACTACGTCAATGGTCCTGCCATCGTCTCTTTTAAGATTTTCAATGTCAAATTCCATGTCAAACATGACTGGGTCCAGTGATGAGTTGGTGATGGTGATGGTGCCCGTTGACTCCTCTCCGTTGCCATAAAATACGGACTCACCTCGCACAAGGACAGTGGCATAAATCTCATCCAGCGCAGCATCGGTTGCTGTGAGCGGAATCTCGCCATTGTAGGGAATACCCTGCTCCAACTCCCTTGGAATGAAAAACTTAAAGTTGACATTTCGGCCCTCGCCAAATTGTACACTGGTAATTTGTACCGTTAAAACGACATATAGTTTGTCTTCAAATGCTGCTACCTGGCTGTTTCTGGCGCCTACATTACCAGTAATGGCAAATTCTTCATCTCCGGTGACTTCAAAATAGCCACCACCGCGAGGTAGGTCTTCCAGCGTGAACGGTCCGGTGCGGTCTGGGAGGTCGGGATCGTCTGTAGGTGCGCAGCTGTTGAGTAAGATGGTGAGTGCCAGTACCGCACAGAATAAGTACTTGCTCATAATTTTTCAATATCTTTGGTTAATTGGCAGCAAGATAAATATTTCGCACCGATTTTAGGCATGAAATTGGAGGATGACCTTTTTTTAACGTGACAGACAAGGCATGCAGATTATTGAATTGATCAAAGACTCGGCAGAGGGGAAGAAGCAGTCGCAGGACGAGCTGTTTGAGTGCGTGTATGAGGATTTGAGAAACCTGGCCAGGAAAATTCGGTTTGACTGGCGCAATGAGCATACGCTGAATACAACGGCGTTGGTGCATGAAGCCTACCTCAAGGTTTGCAACAGCAATGATTTGTCGCTGGCCAATAAGTTACACTTTTACAGGGTCTGCGGGCGCGCTATGCGTTACGTTCTGAGTGATTACATCAAGTATAAATCTACTGCCAAGCGCGGGGGGCAGTCAGAAAAGCTACCGCTAAATGAGCAGTTTGTAATAGAGCTGTCTGATGCTTCTGAGACGATGATGACGGAACTGCTGGATAAGATTGAAAAATTGAAAACGCATGACCCGCTGATTGCCGATGTGATCGACTGCCGGTTCTTTTCCAATATGTCGGTGGTAGAAACTTCTGAAGTACTCTCGGTTTCCCCAGCCACTGTGAAGCGAAAATGGGCTTTTGCCCGGTCATTCATCTCCGCTGACTTTAGTAAATCAGCTTAGCGGTTTGTGTTAGTTTACATCCCTTTAATGTGCTGTGGGTTGCAGTAAACGCAAAAAGGCTACCCATAGCAAGGCAGCCTTTCCTGTCGATCAAAAGAACGTAAATCGCTTACAGTTCCTGGATGGTTAGCGTAATGGAGCCGCTGTTGTCATTGAAATTGCTGTCGCTACAATAGAGTTTGAGGTCAGCTGTGGAGTTCACTGTTATTTGACTGGATGTACCAATGAAGAAGTAGCTGGCGCCATTGTCAAAGCTTCCAAGCATTGCTCCTGTTTTGTAGTTTTGGCCGTTTAGCGTGGTAGTCGTGGTATTGGATCCATCAGCATTGAGTATAAGTGCCTGCGTACCATTGGAGGCTAAGTCCCAGGTGTCGGTTGTGGCTGCTGTAAACTGCAGGACATCTCCAATCTGATAAGACCCTGCGTAGAGGCCCTGACCTCCTGAGGCACTGTTGGCATAGGCTTGCACCTCATATTGTTGGCCTGCCTGCCTCAATACACCGTCATCATTCCACAGTTCTGCGGTCTGTCGGTTGGTGAGATCGAAGGAAGCATTTACCCAGGTACCGTCAATTTTTTGAGCTTGACAATTGACCGTGACCTGAATGTCTTGGGAAGACAGTATCCAGCTACCTCCTGGTATGAAGCCGTTTTGAGGAGCAGTACCGCCTGCTGCTTTGATGACGCCATTGTCATTCCAGAGGTCTGGGGTGGATAAGTGCGTTAAGTCGAAGCTGTTTGGCTGATAAATGCCGTTGATGTCCCTTGCTTTGGCGCTGAGTGTGATGCTGATGTTTTGGCAAGTGAGTTGGTAGCTACCTGTTGGGAAAAAGCTGCCTGTCGTACTCAGCGGCTGCATGACTTCGGAAAGGTCTTGTGCGGACCCTTCCGGGTGATCCGTCATCATCAGCGATTCCGTCTGTGGTGTACCGGCCATTGATTCAATTTCAGTGATGTCTGAAATCGTTGGTTGTACCTCTTCTTCCGTACAAGCCATGAAGGCAATCATTGAGATTGCAAAAAGCATTTTTGTGAAGTGTTTCATCATATTCATTGTTAATTAGTTCACCTACTCTTTTGGGCATCCTATCCCGGGCTTTTCGGTTTCCGCCAGTTCCTGCGTGATTCATTACACAGGGGTGTCTTCGTTTTGATGATTCCTTGTGCTGAATTAGGTATTAGAAAGGTGTGTGTTGTGCTACTTTATTTTTGAGGTGAAATTAGCGGTTAGCCGTTCTGCATCGGGAAAAAATGCAGGGAAGAGCGGTTTTGCTGT